>NBJMR02800__coassemble_1398_pt1 | contig 46554 bp, 38 predicted proteins | sample NBJMR02800__metabat2_low_PE_040 | metagenome-assembled genome bin NBJMR02800 | reverse complement strand
AAAACTGATGGCTGATCCTGCATTAACATGGCGCGACACTGTGAAAAAATTTCTCTATGATTGCTGTTATGGAGAGAAAAGTGGAATTGCTGTTTTAACAATTGAGGAGCAGCAGCTGATTTTTAAACGTCTGTCAAAGGAAAGCTATCAGGTGTTTCGGCAAAAGCAGCGGCAGCTTTTTGGGAAAATTTTGGAAACCTTTGGGATAGAGGCAGACGCAAAAAGAATCAATCTGTTTACAAATTTAAGTCTGACAGTGATGGTCATTCGCAGAGCGCTTCCGGATACTCTTCCTTTGTTTGTCCCTGAGGCTGCGGATGAAACAATCGATGTTCAGCTTGATGCGATCGTGGATGTCCTGGAGAAGCTGAAAACGGCTTCTAGTTCATGAATGGTAGAAAATAGGTAAATCCGTCCGAATATTGTGCTGAGGACTAATATTCAGGCGGAATTTACTTTAAGGAAAATAAAAACAAATTTTAATATTTATATTTATTTTGTGATGCTATGGCTGGCATCCATACGCTTTCAAAATAAAGATTATAGGAGGAGAACGTTATGGGATTTTTTAGCAAATTGTTTAAGGGACCGGAAATCGACATGGAAAAGAGCAATGCAAATGCAAAGAAAATGCGTGTTTTATTTAATCATGTTGTAACAGATGGGAACAATTATAGGCTGATTTTCGGCTATACCGAGGATGTCAGTCGTTTCAATTATGGATTTGTTCATGGAAGCAAAACAAAAATCGGAAATTTAATTGTTGGCTGGAATGAGGCCAGCAAAACAATCGTGGTCGTTCCCACAGTTCCCGATCTTTCTGGCTGTGGTGACCCGACCTACTACCGCCGCTCTGAAATTCTGAAAGCTTACCGTAATAAGTACCCTACAGATGCTTTTATCATTTATCCGGACAGAAAGGGGTATATTGGCATCAATGCCTATGATTGGCTGGAAGATGAAAAGCTATACGTCTATGTGTCTCAGGACGATGAGCTGGCTGCTTTTACTGACTTCTTTATGAATACATTTGCAACAAAGTGAGGTGAAAAATGCCTTTGGGAGAAATGGGAGCATTCTTATTGTTTCTTGCAGTAATATTTGTATTTGGTAATCTGTGGTTCCATTTTGTAGAAACAATATTAAGGTGGATCAAAAAGCTATTTATAGGTCATAAAAATCCTCCGACGTGGCATAGATTCCCCGTATATAAGGATGAGAATGATTGAGACAAACGAAATCAGGACCTTGATGGGCCAATAGTAACATTCAGGCATTTTATTAAGAGATATATAAAAGCGCAAAGTCAGCTCTGTTGCAATACTGACCTTGCGCTTTTCTCATAGGACAACCTGAAACTTGCATAGAAATATGTGGAAGGAGGTGTATGTTCTGTGAGCAGTCTAAATGTTGCGGCGCTTTCGAGCGTGGATATTCAAAAGATAAAAAAGGAAGAGCTGACTGATATAAGAAGCATAAAGCTTGATCCAAGTGTTCCTCAGGATCTCCGGGCAGTCTATGTATTGAAGGAAATGGGAAATCCTTATTGTTTCCGTGTGGGCGACTTGGGCGTAAAGCTGGAGTTTCCGGACAGCGCCCCATCTTTGCAGGATGCCCTTTCCGATTTCTTTCAGCGCAAAAAGAGCGGCCTATAACTTCCCACCCTATCTTCTGGACACTTTGTCCAGAGGTGGAGGCATCCTTGATGGGGCCCCTGAACAGAGTTACAATATAGGTGTAATGTGATAGGGAAGGAGGCTATCATGGCACGGAGAAGCCGGGCTGTTGTTGAAACTGTTAAAGCAAAATTCCGGGTATGGAGAATTGCAATCTATATCCGACTTTCTAAAGAGGATGCGCGTTGTCTTGACGAGTCCGAAAGCGTAACAAACCAGCGGCAGATTATTGAAGATCATATTGCCGGGTTTAATGACGGTGACGAGTATATTATTGTTGACGAGTATGTGGACGACGGTATTTCCGGCACAACGGATGACGAGCGGGATGATTTCCAGCGGATGCTGGCTGACATTAAGCGAGGGCGTGTAAACTGTGTGATCGTGAAAGACCTTGCACGTTCTTTCCGAAACTACAGTGACCAGGGCTATTATCTGGACGACTGGTTCCCCCGGTACAATGTCCGCTTTATCTCTCTGTATCACCAGCCCCTGGACAGCTATAGAGAACCGCAGAATATGCGGAGCATCGCCGTTCCAATCCAGGGTGTTCTCAACGAAAACCACTGTGCGGAAACCTCTGACAAGGTACGCGAGGTGTTTGATATGAAGCGCCGCAACGGTGAGCACATCGGTTCCTTTGCCGCTTATGGATATATCAAAGACCCCAACGACAAAAACGCGCTTGTGGTTGACGAAGAGGCCGCCGCCGTTGTCCGGGATATTTTCAATATGTTTCTGGACGGTATGAGCAAAAACGCCATTGTCCATTCTCTGAACGATCACGGGATATTAAGCCCCGCCGCATACAAGCGGGAACGACTGGGGCTGAAATACCAAAATCCCAGCGTTGATCCTGCTAAACCGTCTTTATGGTGTGCTCAGTCCATCACTACCATATTGAAAAACCGTATGTATTGCGGAGATATGGTGCAGGGGCGCTATCGCCTGAAAAGCTACAAGGTACACGTTCAAGAAGTTGTCCCGGAGGACGAGTGGTATATCGTAGAAAATACCCATGAGGCAATCATTGACCGGGAAACCTTTGAAAAGGTACAGCGGCTCCTGATCCGGGACACCCGTACGGGCCCCCAGCAGAAAAAGCCGTATCTATTCAGCGGCTTTTTAAAATGTGCTGACTGTGGCAAGGCTATGACCCGGAGCAAAGTCGGAAATGTGGTGTACTATTACTGCCGTACTTATAAAGACCGGTCGAAAACGGCTTGTACCAAACACACCATCAAGCATGACCGTTTGGAGGCTGCTGTCCTCTATGCCATTCAACAACAGGTCTATCTGGCTGTCGATTACACAAAGACCATTGAACGGATCAACCGGGCCCCGCTGGTAAAAAGCCAGTCCAAAAAGCTGATGGATGCCATTGAACAAAAGGAACGGGAACTTGCTAAAATTACCCGCTACAAGCAGGCGATTTACCAGGACTGGAAAGACGGCGAGATTTCTCATTCTGACTATCGTCACATGAAAGAGGACTATGAACGGCAGGCCGAGGCTTTGGATAAAGTCATTGGAAAGCTCCGGGCGGAGCAGGCGGAACTGGAAAACGGCATTGACACCGAAAACCCGTTCTTGACTGCGTTCCGGCAGTATCAGAACATCGACAAGCTGACACGGGACATTTTGATTGAATTAGTAGACCATATCAAGATATACGAGGGCGGCTATATCAGCATTGTATTCCGCTTTGCTGACGAGCTCCGCCGTATTCAAGAATTTATCGAAGTCAATACACATAGCGAGGCGGTTTGACAAAAAACCGCATTTTTGCAGATAGTCGCCTTTCCTAAATAAAACGCCCCAGTTGGGCCGGTGGCTCCGGTTGGCCCGGTGGCTCCGGTTGGGCCGGTTGCTCCCGCTGCTCCCGTCGCTCCCGTTGGGCCTGTCGGGCCGGTTGGGCCGGTTGCTCCCGCTGCTCCTGCAGTTCCCGTCGCTCCCGTGGGCCCTGTCGGGCCGGTGGGACCTGTCGCACCGGTTGCTCCCGCTGCTCCCGTCGCTCCCGTCGGGCCGGTCTGGCCGGTCGCCCCCACTGCTCCATCCTGTCCCGCTGCGCCCGCAGGACCCTGAGGACCGATGGGGCCCTGAGCTCCTGTAGGTCCTGTCGCCCCGGCAGGTCCGGTGGCTCCCGTCACTCCTGTGGAACCGGTTGCTCCTGCAGGTCCGGTGGCTCCCGCAGCTCCTGTAGCTCCTGCAGCCCCGGTCGCTCCCGTGGGACCCGTCGCCCCGGTGGCACCCGCAGGGCCCTGGGGACCGATAGGGCCCTGGGCCCCCTGAAAACCCTGGGGACCTCTTGGACCCTGAGGTCCCTGGGGGCCGGCAGGACCTCTCGGGCCGGGACATCCCATGGGCCCCTGGGGACCGGTGGGACCAGTAGCTCCCCGGCAGCAGGACGGTCCGGGCGGCGGTGGACAGGGAGGCCTGCAGCCGCAGTTCCGCCCGGAGGACATCATATATTCATCCTCCTGGTCCGGATAACCCATCATCATATTTCCACGCATCATAGTTCCAACTCCTTTTCATTCTTTTCCCGCCGGGCAGCCTTCTTCCGGCCGTCCCGGCCCGCCCACCGGCCGGCGGACAGCCGGTCCGGTGTTTGTACTATATGGTATGAAAAGGAAACAAGTTGTGTTCATGCCTCAAGCCGCCGGAAATACTCTTCATTATACTTCACCTGATCCGACTCCGGCCTCAGGCGCTTCGCCTCCAGATGATGCCTGTAAGCCTCCCTCTGCTTCCCCATCCGGTCGCAGCAGACGCACAGCTGCATGTGGGGAATATATCCGTGGCAGTCCTCCCTGACGAATCCGCCTGCTGTGTCCCGCCGGCCGCTTCCAAGGGCCGCCTCGTACCAGAACGCCGCTGTCTCCCAGTCCTCCCGTTCCATAAAATGCTGCCCGATCCCGCAGCAGATCTCCGCTCTGGGATTTCCATACTCCAGGGAGCGGAGCAGGGCCCGCAGCCCTTCCTCCCTCTTTCCCAGGCTTCGGAAGCAGAAATCCAGGTTTTCGCAGGCCTCGATCCTGTTTTCCGTCCATCCGTCCTCCCGCTCCAGAAATTCCTCCAGCACCTTGACAGCCTCCGCCGTCCGTCCCCCGTACATCAGCTCTCTCCCGTAATAGAACAGCTCCCTGGGGCCAAAAACCTCCCCTGCCGCCCGCATCTTCTCATAGATGCGCAGATTTCTCCCAGGCTCCCCGGGGCCCTCCTTTCTGTGGAAAATGGCCGCGTCCCAGTATACCACATTTCCCCGGGGCTCCACCGCCTCGTGGACCCGTCCCTTCCATCGGAGATCCTCCCGGTTTCTCAAGATCCGCTCCCGGTAGTACGTAAAGGACGGACGACCCGCTTCATCAAAACCGGCTGTGTATTTTATCATCACCACGTCCTCCGTCCCGTCCATTTTCCCCTTATACTCCAGCAGCTTTCTCCGGTTTTCCTCTGATATCACGTCATCCGCGTCCAGCCACATGCAGTACTCCTTTGTGGCCATGGAAAAAGAAAAATTCCGCGCCTGGGAAAAATTATCCCGCCACGGAATTTCATAGACCAGGCTGGTGTAGCTCTCGGCGATCTCCCGGGTTCTGTCCTCAGATCCCGTATCCACGATCACGATCTCGTCCGCCAGCTCCTTCGCCGACTCCAGACACCGTCCCAGCACCTTCTCCTCATTTTTCACGATCATGCACAAACTGATTTCCGCCATTGCCATCTCCCGACAGCTCTTTACTCCATTGTATGAGCCGCCGGGAAAAAATTATCCATCCCGGCTGCCGGTCTCCGGAAAGCTTCCAGGGATCAGCCGGCCAGGTCTCCCGTGACGCTCTTTGGTATGACAAATTCCACAGCCCCCATGTAGCCGGGAGCCACCTCGTACTCGTCAAAAGTCACCACCAGCTCTCCGTCCTGGTCAAAATAGTAGCTTTCATCCCCATCCAGGCCTTTAAAATCCCACTCCGGCATGTCGGAATCCAGATAATAGATCACATTTTCGTCAGCAGCCATCTGCTCCCTCATCTGCTCCATGATATTGCTGCTCACCGCCGCCAGCATCGTTTCATCTCCTCCCAGCATCTGCAGCAGGCTGACCGTCTCCCCGGTCTCCTTATCCACCGTAAATACCTTCACAAACTGAGTTCCGCTGGCCATGACCACCGTGGTGTCTATGCGGATGCACACATATCTGTCATTTTCAAATACCACCTCATAGGTGGAATCCAGAGCATAGTTTTCCTGATCCTCGCCGGCCCGTATTTTATCTTCGTATTCCCTGATCAGGCTGTCCGCATAGTCCTCAATCTCCCGGTTCGCCTCCAGAGTCTGCCCTTCTTCCTCAATCTTCGGAATCTCCACATTCGCTTCTCCCTTCCCGCTGTGATCCTCATAAGTGCGGAAGGTGACCACCTGGGCAATCGTTCCGATCACCGGAATCTGTTCCATGACCTGAGCCGCCGCCGGGCTGGCGTTGACCAGCACAGTGATGACGGCCATGGCGGCAGCTGCCGTCTCTCCCGCCCTTCTCAGCCAGATCAGTCCTCTGTTTTTCTGCCGTTTTTCCTGTTTTGCCATTTGAATTCCCTCCTCCATCCGCCGGCGCGCTTCCTCCGGCACCGGAATTTCTTCATACTGCCGTCTCAATTCTTTTTTCCAGTCTTCCATGCCGTTTACCTCCCTGCGCTGTTTTCCGGCTCCAGCTCCAGCCTCATTTTCTTTAATGTCCGGTAGAGCCTGGCTTTCACTGTGTTTACATTCTCCCCGAGAATTTCCCCAATATCCTCCAGTTTCAGATCGTGAAAATACCGGAGCACCACCACCGTCTTCTCCTTCTCGTCCAGACGATCCAGAATCTCCCGCAGCTCAATTCCCTCATAGGACGGCTGCCAGCTCTCCTCTTTCTTCTGCTCTTCCAGAGAAACCTCCCGCCCCTGGCGGCGCAGGGCGTCTAAGGCTGTGTTCACCACAATCCGATAAAGCCAAGTGCCGAGATACCGTCTCTCTTTTACCTTCCCGCAGTCCCGGATCGCCTTGTAGGCGCTCTCCTGAACCACATCCAGGGCGTCATGCTCCGATTTCATGTAACTGTAGGCAAGCCGGTAATATTTGTCGTAATTTTCCAGAAGGATCCTTTCTGTCTCTTTTTCCATTCCGTTTCCCATGGGCTTTACCTCCTTCCTGTCTTTTAGACGTACCGGCGCCGGAAAAAGTTTCAAATCGGCGCAAAAATGCCCCGGCCATGACTCGCTGGTCACGCCGGGGCATCTGCATATTACTGTTCCTGATTTCTCCACTTGAAGTTGGGGATCACATCGCTCCACTTGTCAATTCCGATGATGGACTTGGCAAACTCTGTGATCTCCAGGGTCCGTTTGGAGTTGTCAATATCCCTGAATACCTCCCAGATCTTCCTCCTCTGCTGGGGAATGATCTGATCCGGTTTGCTCATGTCGCAGGTCCAGAGCCCGAAAGCCAGACCCTGACTCACCTCTGAGGGGGCGTCCACCTGGCGGCTGAGGATGTAGGCGTCAATGTAAGGATTGCTGTCCACCAGATAGTAGGAGTAGGCGTAGGCCGCCGCCTGAATCTGGGATAAATCGTCTCCGTTGGCGTTGGTGGCCGTAAATCCTTCCTCGGTCAACATAATGTTGCGCACTTCCCCGTTGGGCTTCTGGAATGCCGGGGTGGCCAGATAGTCGGTGAGCACATTCAGGTTGATGAAATTCACCACCGGAGAATTCACGTCATTGGTAATCAGTCCGGTGTTGGCGTCATCCCAGAAAATGGCGTCCGTCATGGGGCAGGGATAGGGATGGTAGGCCACGCCCCAGTCCATCTGACCCTGTACGTTGGCGATGGAATTGAAGTAGTCAATAATGTCCTTGCCGCCGTACTTGAGCTTTCCGTCGGCCTCATTGTGCCAGTTGTAGTCCAGAGAGAAGAACACCCGGTCATTGGCGCTGGTACTCTTGATGGCCGTGTAGAACACCCGGAACGCCTCCTGGTAGGTCTGCACGTAGTTGGTAATGTCCGTGGCTCCCATATGGTTCCACTGCTGGTTGTTGATCTCATTGCCGATAATCCAGTTGGAAACCTTGCCGCAGTTGGGATTGGCCCCGCTGTAGCGCTCTGCCAGGAAGGCCGCGATGGCTCTGGTCTCCTCAAATCCCGCCTGAGTCTGAACATTGGGCATATAGTAAAATACATTGGATTTCTGAGTGGTGCCCGGTACAATCAGGTCCGGAGTGGCCGGATTCCATCCGTTTAAGATAATGGCCGTCACCGTAATGTCCTTGTTGGACATGGCGCTGATGGTCTCATCATAACTCTCAATCACCGCCTTGTTGAAATGGTAGGTTTTCCCGTCGTATTCATAGTCAATGCCGTCTCCCAGAATCTGGTGAAAGGCAATATTCACGCTGCTGTGCTTCACTCCCAGCTGGAAGGCGTCCCCCAGCTGGCTCACCTCCATCTGCAGGCCCTTCTTGGAAAGAGGCTGCCGGTAGGGATCCTGATTGGCCGCCGTCACCTCCGGATTGGTAATGTAGTGGTAATCGCTCACCGCCTCATACCCCTCATCGGTCTTCACTGCCACCACAAACCGGCTGTACAGGCGGTCAGACGCCGTTCCCCGGTTTAAATCCAGAGTAAAGGACGCGGTGGTGCCCCCGTTTGCCCAGGCGGCGTAATCCGTCCGCCCTTTCAGATCATCCTCATAGGGCTTTAACTCAAACAGATACAGATAGCCGTCCGTATTGTCCATCACTCCATTGCTCTCCGCCTCCACCTGGATGGCGCTGCCGGTTATCAGGCAGGAGGTGATGGACGCGGTGGTGTTCACAGCTCCCGTATCTTCCGCCGCCTGGGTCTCCGCTGCCGTCTCCGCCGTTCCCGCAGTGTTATCCGCAAAGACAGTGGCTCCCCCTGCCGCGCACAGAAAGGCCGCGCAGAAAAGAGCCGCCGCTCCCTTGATCCAATGTCTGTTAATCATTCCTTTTAAGCCTCCCATTCTGTCAAATTTCCACTTTCTTATCATAATCTCTTCCGGCTTCCGGTTCAATAACGAAAACATTACGGATTCTTAAAGATTTTTCCCGGCCGTCCGGGCAGCGGGACGAATCCCACGGCGAGGGCCGCGCCTTACAGAATCTTCTTCACGTCCTCACGGTTCGTCTCCCCTACGATATAATGGGGGCGGCCCTTTACCTCCATGTAGGTTTTGGCCAGATACTGACCCATGATCCCCATGCAAAGCAGTTCAATGCCGCCGAGAAACACGATGATGCAGGCCAGGGACGGCCAGCCGGCTACCGGATCCCCGAACAGCAGCTTTCTCACAATAATAAACAGGATCATCGCGAAGGAAACTCCCGTCAGACCGATGCCGCACCAGGAGGCGATGGACAGGGGAGCCTGGGAAAAATTGATCAGACCTTCCACCGAATACTTTATCAAGCCCCAGAGACTCCACTTGGTCTCCCCGGCGGCCCGTTCCACGTTCTCATAGGGCAGCCAGCAGGTCTTAAAACCCACCCAGCCGAAAATTCCCTTGGAAAAACGGTGGTATTCGCTCATAGCCACCACCGCGTCCACCATCTCCCGCTTCATCAGGCGGAAATCCCTGGCCCCATCCACAATGTCCGCGTCGGAAATCCGGTTGATCAGGCGGTAGAACAGCCTGGCTCCCAGGGAGCGGATCTTCGGCTCCCCGGCCCGGGACACCCGCCTGGCCGCCACGCTGTCGTACCCCTGTTCCATGAGGCGGAACATCTCCGGCAGGAGGGAAGGGGGATCCTGCATGTCCGCGTCCATTATGGCCGCGTAATCTCCCCTGGCATTGCACAGGCCGGCGTACATGGCCGCCTCCTTGCCGAAATTTCTGGAAAATGACAGGTAGGTCACCCGGCCGTCCTCCGCCGCCAGCTCCTTTAGCCGGTTCAGAGTCCCGTCCTTTGAGCCGTCGTCCACAAAGATGAACTCAAATTCGCTCTTTTCCCGAAGCTCCTCCGTCACCTCCCGCAGGCTGCACCAGAGCAGGGGAAGCACTGCCTCCTCGTTATAACAGGGTATGATCAGTGATGTCAGCATATGTAAAATCCTTCCTTTCCTCCCGCGCCTAAGGTCCGTTTCCTTTTTCCGTCCTGAGTCCTTTTTGTCACAGTCTAGCAAAGGGCGTGGGGAAAGTCAAGGCGGAGCCGGCATCACGCCGGCTCCGCCTGTTCAATCACATGTTTTACATCTTCCACGGTCAGATTTTTGCTGGCCATCAGATCCAGAAGCTCGTCTGTCTCCAGGCTGCGGAGAGATTTCTCACACTCTTTTTTCTCCGCTTTCAGCCGCCCCAGGGTTTCCTCCTGCCTGGCAATGGCCTCCTCCAGCTCTCTCAGCCGCTCCGTCAGCTTTTCCCTGCTGCTCTTTCTTCCTCTCGCCATATGGACTTCTTCCTCCCTTGCCATAGAATGAAATGCTATCCATATATGTATGCGGAAAGAGGGAAAAATATTCGTCCTTTTACGCTGGAGGCAGCTTCAGTTCCGGCAGAAAATGTCGGAGAGCCTGGGAAATGCCTCCTTCGTTGTTGGAGGCGGTGACATAGTCCGCCTCCTCCCGGAGCCTGTCAATGGCGTTTCCCATGGCGATCCCGGCTCCCGCCGCCCGGATCATGGGGAGATCCAGCTCCTGATCCCCGAAGGCGAGGGTCTGGCCGGGGGCTATCCCCAGCTTTTCGCAGATGATCTCCAGAGCTCTCCCCTTGTCCATCCCCCGGGGGAAGATTTCCAGGTAAATATCCGCGGATCTGGCGGCCTCCATATCCGGCCAGCGCCCATCCTTTAAACGGCTGCTGATCTCCCGGATGATCTCCGGCCTGGCCCCGAACAGCAGCTTGTTGGGTCCGGTCTTCGCCTTTTCCCACTGATCCGCCAGCTCGTCTCCATCCCGGCACACCGGTTCCCGGCGGATGATCTCCGCCTCTCTTTCCACGTACTCATCCACCGCCGTCACATACCACTCTTTCTCCCGGTAGATCCACAGAGGAATGCCCAGCTCCCTGCCCAGAGCTGTCATCTCTCTCAAAGCCCTGACGGGAAGATAGACGGAGCTGAGACAGCTCATCAAATTCCACGTAAAGCCGCAGGATCATATCATTGTGGGTGAAATGGTCGGAAATGGTCTTGAACTTGGAGATGACCACATATACCACCCCGGTGGCCAGCACCCCGCCGGAGTAAAAGCCGATGCCAATGGCCAGGCCGATGCAGGCGGCGGTCCACAGGCCGGCAGCGGTGGTCAGTCCCCTCACCTTCGTCTTCCCCTCCACAATGATGCTGCCGGCTCCCAGAAAACCGATGCCGCTGATCACCTGGGCCCCCAGCCGGGCAGGATCCCCCGTGGAAAATTTGTCAAACATATACTGTCCGGTGAGCATCACCAGGGTAGCTCCCAGACACACCAGAATATAGGTCCGCATTCCCGCGGACTGGTTGGCCCTTCCCCTTTCAATTCCCAGAACTCCTCCGCAGATCACCGAAAGACCGATCCGCGCGGCGACGGAAAACAGGTTGATTTCCTCCGCCATTTCCCTGATACTTTCTGCCCACTCCATATCTCTGCTCCTCCTCAAACACCGGGCGATGTCTTCCCCGCCGCGGCAGCCGGCCGCTCAAAAAAACAGGCGCGGCCCCTCCCCGGATACCGCGCCCTTGCGTTATTTGCTGTAAACTTTTTTCTCGATTCTCTTCTGCTTCCATCTCCGGATGGCCTGCATGCCGTTGCCCTGACCGAAGTACAGGGCGATGGAGGACAGGATCATCAGCACCACCGTGTACACGAAATTCATGCACTTGGCGTCGATGCTGGCATCCTCGTCGGAAGCCGCCTTCACCACAATGCCCAGAGGCTGGAACAAGGGGTGATACAGGAAGGCCGTCAGGTCGTAGTCTGCCAGCAGTCCGTTGAAGTTTAAGATCATCACGGACAGCACCGCCGGCAGGATCACCGGAATGATCACCTTCCACATGGTGTAGAAGGTGCTGGCTCCCATACATTTCGCTGCGTCCTCCAGATCCTCGTCCACGGAAAAGAAGGCGGAACGGATCATCCGGTAGGAGAAAGGCAGCTTGATCACCACGTAGCCGATGAGCAGGATCACCGTAGTTCCCACCAGAACCTTGTTGAAGATCAGGGGATTCCGGTCACCATAAGCCATGGTCAGGCCCAGAGCGATCAGAGTGCTGGGCAGCAGCCAGGGAATCAGGGCGCCATACTCAAACAGCTTGTTCAGCTTATTCTTCGATTTCTGCACAAAGCGCACACAGATGATGGAGATCACCGCCGCCAGCGCCGCAGCCGACAGAGAGTAGACAATACTCACCACATAGGGCTTTATGGCATCCGCGGAGGTAAACAGCTTCCCGTAATTCTCCAGCGTAAAGGAGGACGCCGTGATATCACCGGTCATGATGGTATTGTAGTCACAGAAGGAATAGATCACGATGAGTACGATGGGAAGCATGTAGATCACAAACATGAACCAGGCCACAAAATGGGCCAGGGCATTTAAAAACGGATTGTTGATCTTCTGCTTCGTCAGTTTCGCCTTCGTCTTGGAGACGGAGACATAATTTCCGCTCTTCTCAATTCTGCTGAACACCGACAGAAGGATAATGGTGGCAATGCCCAGAATAATGGCCAGAAACGCCGCCACACCTCTGGAATAGGTGGATCTTGAGAAGGTGATGATCATGGGGTTGATGGTCTGAAAGTTTTCCCCGCCCACGATCAGAGGCGCGGACATGGCCCCCAGGCCGGTCAGGAATGTCAGGATGGTGATGGCAAAGAATGTGGGCTTTAACACCGGGAGCACCACCTTAAAGAAAATGGTAGCTCCGCCGGCGCCCATGTTCTTGGCCGCCTCCACCGTGTGATAATCCAGACTGTGGATGGCATTTTTCAGGAACATCATGTGGTTCTGGGTACAGGAGAAGGTCATGACAAACACCACCGCCCCGTATCCCACAAACCAGTTGGGGTTCATATTGGGAAATACCATCAGGAGGAGCTTGGTCAGCAGACCGTTGGCGCCGTAAACATACTTGTAGCCGGACACCAGCACCACGCCGCTGTAAATCAGGGAAGTCATGTAGGACAGTCTCAGGATATTGGCCCCCTTAATGTCCCAGTACTCCGTAAAGAGCACGCACAGAGTTCCCACAATATTGACGGTCACCACCAGGGTAAAGGCCAGGATAAAGCTGTTTTTCAAGCTCTTTACCGCTCTGGCGGAGGAAAACACCTTTCCCACCACGTCGGTGGTGAGGCTTCCGTCCTGCCAGAAGGTCTGGATCAGCAGGCTGACCACCGGATACACCACAAAGGCGATCATGGCCCAGGCGATAATGATCTTCAAGACCAGTCCCGGTATGGAAATATTCTTTTTGGACAACATATCCGGCACCTCCTTAGTACTGCATGATATCGGCCGGATTCAGATACATGTCGATCTGCTCCCCTGTCGGATAGATTGGACGCCCGTCGTTGACCTTGATCACCCGGATCACCTCGCCGCAGGTATTCACCCGGTATTTGGTGGTGAGACCGTTGTAATCAAAATCCATCACCTCGCCCGTGAGCTTTAAGCAGCCCGGCTCCGGGTTGAAATGAATCAGCTCCAGGCGGATATAGGCGTGCTTTTCCCCGTCCAGGGAAGCTCCCTCTCTGTTGAGCTGGGAAACCACCGATTTGCCCAGCTTGTTGATATCACCGATGAAATCGCAGACGAACTCCGTCTTTGAGTGATTGTAGATCTCCTGAGGAGTTCCCACCTGCTCCACAAAGCCGTTGTTGAACACGGCGATCTTGTCGGAAAGCATCAGCGCCTCCTCCTGATCGTGGGTGACGTACAGGGTGGTGATTCCCAGGTTCTTCTGAAGACGCTTTAACTCGCTTCTCAGACTGATTCTCAGCTTCGCGTCCAGGTTGGACAGCGGCTCGTCCAGGCAGAGGATCTTCGGCTCCAGCACGATGGCCCTGGCCAGGGCCACTCTCTGCTGCTGGCCGCCGGACAGCTCAGAGACATTTCTCACCAGCTGATCGTCCTTGATGGCGATGGTCTTCGCCACCTCCCGCACCTTCCTGTCAATGTCGGAAGCAGACATTTTTTTCACCTTCAGGCCGAACGCCAGGTTCTCATACACCGTCATGGTGGGGAACAGGGCATAGCTCTGAAACACCATGCCAATGCCCCTCTTCTCCACGGGAACATTGACAAAATCCTTTCCGTCCACCAGGATCTGTCCCGCGGACGGGGTCAGAAAGCCCACCAGCGCCCGCAGGGTGGTGGTCTTTCCGCAGCCGGAGGGGCCGAGGAATGTGAAGAATTCCCCGTCTCCCACTGTCAGATTTAAATTGTCGATTGCCGTGAAATCGCCGTACTTTATCTGAATATTTTTAAATTCGATCATGGAACTGCCCCTCCCCGGGCTGTATTACTGTACAAACTCCAGCTCTGCCTTCTCAACCCACGCATCCAGGTTTTCTGCCACGAATGCCCAGTCGATATCCTGCTGATGCACAGAATCAATGAATTCCTTTACATTCTCCGGCGCGTTCGCCAGGGCTTTTTCATTGCAGGGAATAGTTCCAAACTGGTTCATCCACGCTTCCTGAACCTCCGCGCTGCCGAACCAGTTGGCAAATGCGATAGCCTCGTCCGTGTTGTCTCTGCCCTTCAGGATCGCCACCTGCTCCGTCACATAGGGAACTCCTATCTCCGGAACCATGATCTGGAAGTTCGCGTTTCTCTCATCTTCGTTCTGCAGAACGCCGCTGCCCCACATCTCGCAGATGGGACGGGTTCCGTCGATGACAGCGCCCACGTAGTCCTCACCGGAGACTTCCATATGGCCGTTCTGGATCCACTTCCTAATGGTCTCCCAGCCTTCCGCAGAGATTCCCATCTCTCCCTCCGGATCCTGGTAGCGGATCAGAAATCCTGCCAGCATAGTCTTGCCCGTGCCACTGCCGAAGTCTAAGATGGTGTATTTGTCAGTCCACTCATCGCTCAGCAGATCGGTGTAGTCCTTCGGCGGATTCTCCAGATCCTCATTCATGATATTTACCAGAGGCTGGATCACGATGGGGTAGTAGTAACCGTCGGGATCCCCAAGAGACAGATCCACCTCATCGGCCCACTCCGGCTCCCACGGAATCATGATATCCTCCGCTTTTAACTTCTCGTACTCCACGTTGTTTAAGCCGAATACCAGGTCGGCCTGCATATTGTTCTTCTCGGAGATGATCCGGTTGCCCAGGTCGCCGGCGCGGATCTGCACCACTTCGATGTTGAAGCCCTGCTCCGACGCCTGCTCTTTCAGCCACGCATCTCTGCCGTTGGATCCAGAGTTGGTGTAGATGATCAGCTGCTGACCGCTTCCGCCGCCGGTGGAATCAGAGCTGGCCTCTGTGGTCCCGCCGTCTCCGCCGGCCGCTGTCGTGGTGGAGCTGGAAGAGCCGCCTCCGCAGGCTGCCAGGGACAGAGTCATCGCCGCGCACATTCCCATTGCCAGAATTCTCATTTTTCTCATAATACTTGTTCCTCCTTTTTCTTTTCTTTATAAATGGTACTTTTGGTTCACATAGTTTCTCAGCAGAGCGGGCCAGTCTGTCTGAAGGATCTTAAATCCCATATCCAGCAGCACGCCCCAGTTCTCGTCAAAGCCTTCCCCGATGGCTCTGTTGTCATCCAGGCCGCCGGAGAGAACATCCCGGTCGTTTAAGGTGATGGCGTTCACCCAGGGGAAGATTCCCTGCTTCACCAGATCCGCCAGGAACTCCCGATCGGCCAGCGGCTCGTCTACCGTCTTAAAAATCAGCTCCGCCGCGGATACATTGATGTCGTACTTCTTCACCGTCTCCCACTCCTCCATGGTGCGGACGATGGGCATATACATCAGGCCGGATCTGCTGTCCGCCAGCTGCTGAAGATACTTTTCCTCCACCCCGCATTTTAACAGGATCTGGTCGTCCATATTCATGGATTTTAAAAACGGGATGACCTTCTCCCAGTAAAACCAGGAACGATCAATGTTGATCAGGCATTTGCCCTTAAACTTCGGAAGCACATCCTCCATCCGCTCCAGCCTCTGGCCGGAGGTGGTGTGCATGCTGTTTAACAGATTGATCTCGTCCACTTCTCTGGAAGTCATCTCCCGGATGTCGCATTTTCTGCCGAACTCCTGCTCTTCCTCCGTGTTGTGAAAGGCGTAGAATACGCCGTCTCTCGTCATGGACACGTCAATCTCAATCATATCCGCTCCGTGGAGCAGAGCGTTTTTGTAGGACAGCGTGGTGTTCCATACAATATTTCCGCCGCAGGTTCCTCTGTGAGCTGCCACCAGGGCCTTTTTCTTTTCTACAGCTTCCGCGATCGGCCGGTTGTCTGTGTACATGTTTCCCTCCCTCCGCAAAACAGTTTCTGGTTTCTTCTGTTCTGCCTTGTGACTTTATGGTACTCTCTATTTTGGTACGTGTCAATAAATTCGAGTTAAAAATCACCTCCAAAATCATACTTTTGTTAAATGTTTACTATTTTATCGGATTGTTTTTGTGCATTTAGTCTATATTAATCCCCGTTTTTCTCCTCAAAAATAGTTTTACATTTTGGTACGTTTCATTTTACAGTCTTATCATACGTCTTCCGTGTAAAAAAAGAAACTGGTTTTCGGTAAAGTTTCTGTAAAGAAAATGCCCGGGGCTGGTACATGTTTCCACATATCAGTCCCGGGCATTTCCCGGCACACCGGATTTTCTTCCCCTTTCCGCTCCCTCTGCCTCCGGCTCAGGCCCCTTCCTTCCCGGTCTCCTCCCGGTTGAACACCCGGTCGCAGATCCTCTGGGCTTCCAGAAGGGCCTCATCCACCGTGGAAGTCCCGGACATGACGGAAATCACCGCGGATCCCAGAATATCCTCAAAGGCAAACTCGTCAAACCATTTATTTTTCTTCTCCTTGCTGCCCCGCTTTCCCTTGCGGAACATCTCCTCGATCCCCTCAATCCAGGGATACAGCTCCAGAATATCCACGTTGTTCACAATGCTGCGGTTGCCGATAAAACCGCCCAGATAGGTGATCATCTCCGAGATCTCATCGGAATACAGCCAGTCCAGAAACTTCAGACAGGCCTCCTCTTTTTCCGTGCTCTTGGTGATTCCCACGCTGCCGCCGCCCAGCAGAGGATTTCCCCCGGGCACTTCGGCATAGATAATCTTGCCCGCCACCTTGGAACTGACGTTGTGGATCATATCGGAAGCATAGTTGGAAAACAGGATGTTCATGGCCGTAAATCCGTCGGAAAACACCTCCGCCGACTCCTGCCACCAGAAATGAGGCTCCTTCGTGGCGTATTTCTCCGACTCCAGACAGCTCTCAAAGGCCGCTCTCATCTCCGCCGTCACCACCTGCACCCGGCCCTCCTCGTCGGGCACCCGGCCTCCCAGCTCATAGAACCGGGGCAGCACCTCGCAGGCCGCCGTATAGGACCTGCCGCAGGTCAGAGTGGTGCCGTAAGCGGTGGGAGATTTCCGGTTGTACCGGCGGGTGAAAAACTCCGCCACCTGGTTGTACTCCTGAAAGCTCTCCGGTATGGCCAGCCGCTTCCGGTTGGCCTCATAATATCCCCGCTTGATCAGCTCATCTTCAAAAATGTCCTTCCGGCAGAAGAGCATCTGCACGCAGGCGTCCAGGGGAAGGGCGTACATATCCCCATTCACCGAATAATATTCTTCCGGTATCCCCGGGAAAATGGCGGAGCGGATCCGCTGAATCACCGGATCGCTCCGGTCCATCCTGCGGAAGATCCTCTCACTGTCCCCCAGCATCCAGGCCATGTCGATGCGCACCAGGTCAAATACGGTCTCCTCCGTCACTTTCATCTTGGACACCATCTTGCGCAGTTCGTCGTAGGGCGTCTCCACCATGTTCACGTCAATGCCGGACTGCTCCTTAAACAGGGGCAGGAGCCGCTTGATGGCCTCCCCCGTGGAGTTGTTCACCGTGAGGAAACGGATCGTCTCCTCCTGCCTGGGGGCGTAGACCTTTCTCTGGGGGAATCTGCCCTCCTCCGTCACCTCCGGGATGCCGGATTTTCCCTTTCTGATCTCCCCCTTGTCCGCTTTCCTCTGGAACTCCTCTTTTTTCAGTATGATCTCCGCGATATGCTGGCCCATAAGCTTGTAGTCCATCTCATACATATCCCTGTTTTCCATGCCGAAATTCTTGCTCACCACAGAGTAGATCCTGGGCAGTTCCCCCTGGGAATTGTAGCTGTGGGCCATTTTTATATTTTCCACATCCTCCCTGGACATGGTGATAATGGCGTCAAAGGGATCCGCCGCGTAGAGCAGATCGAAAGCCCGGTTGAATTTCATAAACTCAGGGGCCTCCAGCACCTCGAAATAGCAGCCCTCGCTCTCCATCACCTCGGACACGCTCTTGATAAATCTCCGGTTGTTGGTGTACCGCTCATTCTCACAGAGAAGGGCCACGCTCCTGTTTCCGTCCCGGACGCATTTTTCCGCGATCTCCCGTCCCGCCTTCTCATAGTCAAAGGAGACGAAGGCCGAGTGCTCCGGAAACCCTTTCACGAACCGGTCCACCATGATCACCATGGTCTCCTCCGGCACCGGCTCTTCATTTTTAAACTGGCAGCTCACCAGCACGATGGCCGTGGGCCGCAGGGAGAGGGCCTTTTTCAGCAGCCGGCTCTCCGTGGAGGCCACTCCCTCGCTGCACAGGATCTCAATGGTGTAATCCTGCTCGTGGAGCTCCTTTTCGATCCCGGCGTACAGTTTCCCGTACATCTTCAGGTCAATCCTGGGGACAATGATGCAGATATTTTCCGACCTTCCGCTCCTCAGCTTGCTGGCCTGAGAATTGATCTGGTAGCCCAGGGCCCTGGCCGCCTGCTCCACCAGCTTGATCTTCTCGGCGCTCACATTTCCCTTCCGGTTCAGCACGTTGGAAACTGTGCCGTGGGACACCCCCGCGTATTTTGCTATATCCTTGATCGTGGCCATAAATCCGTCTCCTCTCATCTATAAGTACTATAGCAGAAAAAGCGGCGGATGTAAAAGAAATATGGCAAACGCGGGCCCGGCAGAATCATCCGCCGGGCCCGCGCCCTCATTTATGTTTATTCCATTGGTCTGTCACTCTTATTTTCGCAGACTCACTCGGTGTATCCGATGAGTTTGCTGTCGTCCTCCGAGGTGTCAATGACGATCTTATCGCCCATGTGCACCTTGTCGCCCAGGATCATCTTCGCCGCCAGGGTTTCCACATGCTTCTGCAGGAACCTCTTCAGGGGACGGGCGCCGTACACCGGGTCGTATCCGTGTTCCACAATAAAGCTCTTTGCGGAATCGGTCAGCTCAATGGTCAGTTCCTTGTCCACCAGACGTTTGTTGATGTCCGCCACCAGCAGGTCAATGATACCGGTGATGTTCTCTTTCGTCAGCGGTTTGAACAGAATGATCTCATCCAGACGGTTTAAGAACTCCGGACGGAAATGAGCACGCAGGTCGTTCATGACCATATTTTCCGCCTCCGGCTTGATGCTGCCGTTCTCATCAATGCCCTCCAGCAGATACTGGGATCCGATGTTGGAAGTCATGATCAGGATGGTGTTCTTAAAGTCCACAGTCTTGCCGGTGGAATCGGTGATCCGCCCGTCGTCCAGCACCTGAAGCAGGACGTTGAACACATCGGGATGGGCCTTCTCCACCTCATCAAACAGCACCACGGAGTAGGGTTTTCTCCGCACGGCCTCCGTCAGCTGGCCGCCTTCGTCGTAGCCCACATATCCGGGCGGTGCTCCGATGAGCCGGGACACGGAATGTTTCTCCATGTACTCACTCATATCGATACGGACCATGTTGTTCTCATCGTCAAACAGCGCCTCCGCCAGAGCTTTCGCCAGCTCCGTCTTGCCCACGCCGGTGGGTCCCAGGAACAGGAAGGAACCGATGGGCTTGGTGGGATCCTTGATGCCGGCTTTGGAACGAAGGATGGCTTCCGTCACTTTCTCCACGCCTTCATCCTGGCCGATAACTCTCTTGTGAAGCAGGTCGTCCAGATGAAGGGTCTTGCTCCGCTCACTCTCCGTCAGCTTCGCCACCGGAATATTGGTCCACTTGGACACGATTCTGGCGATCTCATCCTCCGTCACGCTCTCGTGAACCAGGCTCAGGTCCTCGTTCTTAACCTTCTCCTCCTCCTGCTCCAGCTCTTTCTGCAGCTGAGGAAGTTTTCCGTACTGCAGCTCTGCCGCCTTGTTCAGGTCGTACTGCTGCTGGGCTTCCTGAATCTGCCGGTTCACCTGCTCGATCTCCTCACGCAGGGAAGACAGCTTATCCACAGACGCCTTCTCGTTCTCCCACTGGGCCTTCTTCGCCGCAAATTCGTCGTGAAGCTCCGCCAGCTCCTTCTGCAGATCTGCCAGACGCTCCTTGCTCAGGTGATCGGTCTCCTTCTTCAAGGCCGCCTCCTCGATCTCCATCTGCATGATCTTTCTGGACAGCTCATCCAGCTCCGCAGGCATGGAATCCATCTCCGTCTTTACCATGGCGCAGGCTTCATCCACCAGGTCAATGGCCTTATCCGGCAGGAACCGGTCGCTGATATAACGGTCAGACAGCACCGCCGCGGACACCAGAGCGGAGTCGGTGATTTTCACGCCGTGATACACCTCATAGCGTTCCTTTAAGCCTCTCAGGATGGAAATGGTATCCTCCACCGTGGGCTCATCCACCATCACCGGCTGGAAACGCCGCTCCAGAGCTGCATCTTTTTCGATGTACTTCCGGTATTCGTCCAATGTGGTGGCGCCGATACAGTGGAGCTCACCTCTGGCCAGCATGGGCTTTAACAGGTTGCCCGCGTCCATGGATCCTTCCGTCTTTCCGGCTCCCACAATATTGTGCAGCTCATCGATGAACAGAATAATCTGTCCCTCGCTCTTCTTCACTTCCTCCAGAACGGCTTTCAGACGCTCCTCAAACTCGCCCCGGTATTTCGCTCCCGCGATCAGGGCGCCCATATCCAGGGCAAACAGCTTCCGGTCTTTCAGTCCTTCCGGCACATCGCCCCGGACGATCCTCTGGGCCAGGCCTTCTACCACGGCGGTTTTGCCCACGCCGGGTTCGCCGATCAGCACCGGGTTGTTCTTCGTCTTTCTGGACAGAATCATGACCACGTTGCGGATCTCACTGTCACGGCCGATCACCGGGTCCAGCTTCTGCTCTCTGGCCCGCTCCACCAGGTCATAGCCGTATTTTTCCAGAGTGTCATAGGTAGCCTCCGGGTTGTCGCTGACCACCCGCTGGTTGCCTCTCACGGTGGAAAGGGCCTGCAAAAACGTCTCTCTGGTAATGCCGTACTGACGGAACATTTCCTTTATCGTCCGGTCCGGCTGCCGCAGCATGGACAAAAACAGGTGTTCCACGGACACATACTCGTCGCCCATGGCCTTCGCCTCGTCCTCCGCACTCACCAGGACCTTATTCAGATCATTGCTCACATAAACCTGACTGGATCCGCTGACCTTCGGCAGTTTCTCCACATTCTGAAGGGCCTCATCCTTGAACATCTCCCCGGAGATGCCCATCTTCGTCACCAGCTTCAGGATCAGGCTGTCATCTATCGTCAGCAGACTGTACAGCAGGTGCTCCTGCTCAATCTGCTGGTTTCCATGTTCATACGCCAGTTTTTCGCAGTTCTGCACTGCTTCCAGAGATTTCTGAGTAAACTTGCTGATATTCATAACAACGCCTCCTTTTGTCTCTGTTACTGTTCTACACGTACTATAACATACCACATTTTGTTAGCAATGTCAAGAGGTGAGTGCTAATTTTTTTAAGATTTTTTGGAGGTCTGAAAAAGGCTTGATTTACAGACATCTAAGATATTCAAAAACATTAGCCACATAGGTAAATTAAAACTTTTCAGTATCAATACTAACTGATTGACAAACTCATGTGCACAAACAAGAGTATCCTGTCCCTCCAATACATCACCTGTATTCCAAGTTTTAAGATCTTTTTTGGCAAAAACCTAGCAAAATAAATCCCCAACACCCCATTCACATCCCGGCTGTCGAGACAGCCGCCCAGGAGCACCTGGGCGGCGCCATCCAGATTGTCCCCAAGGCAGAAGCGGCCGGCTGCCTCTTCCCCAGGCAGCCGGCCGCTTCCGCGTTTACAGCTCTTTTTCAAACTTGTCAATATTGTCAATTTTTCCGATCACCGTGATCACGTCGTCCCGCTTGAACCGGTAGGAAGGGCTCACCTCGATAGTGGTCTCATGATCGCTCTTGAGGGCGATGATATTCAGGCCGAATTTGGGGCGGAGCTTCATTTCCTCCACGCTGTGGCCCGCAAAGCTGTCCGGCACCTGAATCTGGCGGATTTCCACGCTGTTGTCCAGGGAAATATAGTCCAGGAAATTGCCGGAGATCAGCTGCTTGCCCAGACGCAGGGCCATATCCTGCTCCGGATACACCACTTCCGCCCCCAGACGGCGCAGCACCGCTCCCTGCTCCTGGCTGATGGCCTTGGAAATCACTCTGGGAACACCCATTCCCAGGATACTCATGGTGGTCAGGATACTCACGTCCACCTTCTCTCCGATGCACACGATAACCACGTCGCAGTTCTGGATTCCCGTCTCCCGCAGGGCCGACTCTGTCAGCTCATCCACGATAAAGGCATAGTCCGTATACTGGCGCATCTCCCTTACCTTGCTCTCAATTTTATCAATCACGATCACTTCTTTTCCAGCCTTTGCCAGAGTCATGGCCAGAGCCGTTCCAAAGCGGCCCAGACCGATCACTCCGTATGTAGCTGCCATCTGTTTCTTCATATTCTTCTATTTCCTTTCTGCTTCTCAGCCGATCGATATGGTCTCTTCTGAATAGCGGGCGCTGGGCTCCGGATGCTCGATCCACATGGATATCAGGGTCACCGCTCCAATACGTCCGGTGTACATCACCAGAATGATCACCAGCTTGCCGGCCACACTGAGGCCGGGCGTGATTCCCGTGGAAAGTCCCACGGTGCCGAAGGCGGAAACCACCTCAAACAGCAGCTGGATGAACGTGCACTCCGGTTCCAGCACACACATGAGGAATGTGGCCACACAGACCACCGCCATGGAAAGCACGGCGATGATGCAGGCTTTGGACACATTCTGCTGTGAAATACTTCTGTGAAACGCGCCGATGGAGCGCTTCGTACACATGCTCCGCACCGCCTGCAGAATCACGAAAAAGGTGCTGGTCTTGATACCGCCGCCCGTAGATCCCGGCGAGGCTCCGATAAACATCAGCACGCAGAGTACAAACAGGCCGGCGTTGGTAAAATCTCCGATGGAATAAGTGGAGAATCCTGCCGTCCTTGCGGAAACGCTGTGAAAAAACGCTCCCATCCAGGTGATATCCTCCGTCGCCTTCAGGAGAAGAGTTCCCACCACCAGAAGTCCGATGGTGGTGGTGATCACCGCCTTGGAATGAAAAGTCAGATGGCGGAAATCCCTGTGTTTCAGCAGATCCAGAATCACCAGGAAGCCCAGACCTCCGAAGATGATCAGAAAACAGGTGGTCATATTGAGCAGAATGCTGTCCCGGTAAGGAATCAGATTGCGCAGCCCGCCCAGCACATCAAAGCCGGAGTTATTAAACGCGGCGATGGAGTGGAAAATGCTGATTCCAAGGGCGTGCACCGGGTCATAATCCCGGGAGAACACCAGAAAACTCAAAACCGCCCCCGTCACCTCAAAGCACAGGGTCATAAACAGCACCGACTTCACCAGCCGCACAATGCCGCCGTAGCTGTCCACATTCAACGCCTCTTTCACCAGCAGACGGCTGCGGATACTCACCCGCCGTCCCGCCGCAATGATCAGGCCCACGCCCACAGAGGTCACTCCCAGACCGCCGATCTGGATCAGCGCCGCCACCACTCCCTGTCCGAAGGGGGTAAAATGGTCCGCCGTGTCAATGGCGATCAGTCCCGTCACGCATACGGCGCTGGTGGACGTAAACAGGGCGTCAATAAAACTCACCTCCACGCCGTCCCGCACGGCGAGAGGCGTCATGAGAAGCAGAGCCCCCAGGAGGATCACCGTGGCAAAACCCATGGCGATCAGCCGTCCCGGCGGCTGTTTCGTAATAAATTGAGTAAAACCTTTCATTTCAGTACCTTGCCTTTTTTCAAATTCCTACATACTGAAAATCAGGCCGCGTTTTTTCCCGTCTTTTCTCTGCCTTGCAAACAGGTCCCACAAGAACCTGGCCACAGGCGTCTGACTCACCGGATAGGCTGCAAAACATAGTTTTCTCTGAAGCAGCAGAGTGAAAATCTGCATCATAATCAGCAGACTGGCTGAAAAACGGATCTGGCTGCCTCCAGGCCGCCTTCCCGTCAGCTCTCTGCCTGCTGACTGAGGCTTCAGGCAGTTATCCAGCAGAATCTGCCCGTTGTCTCCGCCCTCATCCGGCGCAGAAATCCCCATCTCCTCCTGCTCCCAGAACCCGGGAACGCTCTCTCCCCAGGAAATAAAAAAGGGCAGAAACACGCCTAAAAAAAGGACTGCCAACACGGTCAGCAGTGCTTTTCCCCTGCCAGACATATCCGGCCCTCCTTTCTCTCAAAATTTACCTTCAAAATACCATCATTGTATGCCAATGTCAAGCCTCATCCAGAAGGCAGTCTGCGCCGCTCAGCCGAAAGTCTGTCACTCCCGGACATTCTGTCTCAGATGGTTCAGAAAGCGGCTGAGACCCGCCAGTCCCTTTTCCAGCTCTTCCCTGCTGCAGGCATAACCGATTCTGGCACAGCCCTCTTCCCCGAAGCAGCTTCCCGGAGTCATGAGAGCTCCCTCCTCTTCCAGAAGTCTCCGGCAGAAATCCGCGGATTTCAGTCCGAAGCTCTCGTCAAAGTACAGCAGAGCCGTAGTCCCCGCCGCAGGCTTCACGTAGCTGACGCCCGGCTCCTTCTTCACCCACTGGTCCAGAATTTCCAGATTTTCCCGGATGATTCCCCGGCTTCTCTCCAGCAGCCGGTCCCTGTTTTTCAGGGCAATGGCTGCCACAGCCTCGTCAAACAGGCCGCAGCTGATCAGGCTGTAATCCCTGTGAGACAGAAACGCCTTTCTCAGCTTCGGATCCCGGGAGGCGATCCATCCCAGGCGCAGCCCGGCCAGGGAAAATACCTTTGACATGCTGCTGACGCTGATTCCCTTCTCATACAGATCTGCCGCCGAATCGATATACACGTCCTGCTGGTTTAAATGGCGGTAAACCTCGTCGCAGAGCAGATAGGCACCTGCCCGGTCCGCGATCTCCACAATCTCCTTCATCATCTCCCCGGACATGAGGGCGCCGGAGGGATTGTTGGGGTTGTTGATGCAGATCAGCTTCGTCCCAGGGACAGCCAGCCGCCGCAGCTCTTCCAGATCGGGGAGAAAGCCGTTCTCCCTCCGAAGCTTCAGGATCTCCACCTCCGCCCCCAGAGATTCCGGGATGGAATACAGCTGCTGATAGGTGGGCATCACGGAGATCACCTTATCCCCCGGCTCCACAATGGAGGAAATGGCCAGATGGTTGGCCCCCGCCGCTCCGTGGCAGGTGACCACATGCTCCGGCTTCATGGTCCGGTACAGTCCGCAGATTCCATCCAGCAGATCCGGCCGCCCCTCAATATCTCCGTAGGTCAGCCGGCGCCTGGAAAATTCCTCAAAAAACTTCCGGCCGTCTGTCCCCGCCAGCTCAAACAGCTCGTCCAAAGACACGGAATCCACACAGGTCTCCGCAATATTGGCGGACGCCTTCGTCTCGTAGGCGTTCATCCACTCCTCTACCTGAAACGCTTCTATTTTCATATGTTCCTCCTATGTTTTCCATTTTTCCAAAAAATATTCCGTCCTGGCCGCCCCAGGGGCGCAGCGGTCTCTGCCGGTTTTTTCACGTAAAAATCCGGCAAAACGCGCCGGTGGCCCATTCTGCCGGATCCGTCAGACTATTCCAGCCTGTGAATAAACAGGCCGCTTCTCAATTTTGGCTCAAACCAGGTGGACTTGGGCGGCATGAGCAGGCCGGCATCCGCCACCTGAAACAATTCCTCCACCGATGTGGGATACAGGGAAAAAGCCAGAGCCATATCCTCCTCCGTCCGCCGCTCCAGTTCTTTCAGCCCCCGGATTCCTCCCACAAAATCGATCCGGCTGCTGATCTTGGGGTCTGCGATGTCCAGCACCGGCGCCAGCAGATAATTCTGCAGCAGCGACACGTCCAGACGGCCCACAGGGTCGTCCTTGACCCGTTTCAGGATTTCGCTCTTGACCGTCAGGCGGTACCAGGAGTCTCCCATGAGCATGCCGAACTGGCCTTTTTTCTCCGGCTGGAACGGGGAGATTCCCCTCTCCCCGGCCTTTTCCACCTGAAAATTTTTTCTCACCTCCCGGAGAAGCTCCTCCTCCGTCAGGTCGTTCCAGTCCGTCACTACCCGGTAATAGGGCAGAATCCGGAGCTGGTCATGGGGAAACAGCACGGAGAGGAAGTAATTGAAGGGCTCCTCTCCCGTATAGCCGGGATTTTCCGCCCGCCGCTTCAGGCAGACCTTCACCGCCGAAGCCGCCCGGTGATGGCCGTCCGCGATATAGGAGGCACCAATCCCGCCAAACAGCGTCTCCAGCTTTTCCGTCTCCTCTTTTCCGCTTATTTCCCAGACTCTGTGCCTCACGCCGTCCTCCGCCGTAAAATCATAGAGGGGCGGATTCTGTTTCGCCCGCTCCACTTCCCGGCCGATGGCCTCGCTGGCCCGGTAGGCCAGGAAAATCGGCCCGGTCTGGGCGTTGAGCACATCCACGTGGCGGATCCGGTCCAGTTCTTTTTCCTCCCTGGTATTTTCGTGCTTTTTCACCACGCCGTTTAAATAATCATCCACCGCGGAGCAGCCCACAATGCCCGTCTGGCTTCTGCCGTCCATGGTCAGCTCATAAATGTAATAGGCCGGCGACGGATCCTCCACATAGATGCCGTCCCGCAGTCTCTGCTTCAGCAGCTCCCCCGCTTTCCGGTAAACCTCCTCCCCGTAGGGGTCTGTTCCCTCGGGAAACTGAGTCTCCGGGCGGTCAATATTCAGGAAAGAAAAGGGCTTCCCGGCCACTTCCTTTCTGGCCTCCTCCTCACTGTACACGTCATAGGGAAGGGCCGCAGCCTCCGCTGCTTTTTCCGGCACAGGCCGGATACACCGAAAAGGTTTTACCACTGCCATCTCTTCGCTCTCCTCTTTCTCACAGGGCCCGCACCCGCAGCACGCCGTCAATGGCCCGGATCCGCTCCACCGTCTCTTCGTCCGCCCTCTGCTCCACGTCCACCATGGTGTAGGCGTATTTGTCCCGGCTCTTGTTGGTCATATCCGAGATATTGATGGATTCGGACGCAAGCGCCGCCGTGATCTGACCGATCATATTGGGAATGTTCCGGTGAAGCACGGTGATCCGTCCCGCCGCTTTGCAGATTCCCATATCGCAGTTGGGGTAATTGACGGAATTGCGGATATTTCCGTTTTCCAGATAATCCATGATTTCCTTCACCGCCATCTTCGCGCAGTTGTCCTCCGACTCCTCCGTGGAGGCACCCAGATGGGGGATCACCACCGCCCCCGCCATGTTAACGGACCTGGGGTTGGGGAAATCAGTCACGTATTTTTTCACTTTTCCGGAATTCAGCGCCTTCGCCATGGCCTCCTCGTCCACCAGCACATCCCGGGAGAAGTTGAGCACCACCACTCCGTCTTTCATCTCCTGAATCACGCCGGCGCTTATCATTCCTCTGGTGCTGTCCAGCAGGGGAACGTGAAGGGTGATGTAATCGCATTCCCGGTAAATCTCGTCCGCGGACATAATGTGCTTCACATCTCTGGACAGCATCCACGCCCTGTTGACGGAGATAAAAGGATCATAGCCGTACACTTCCATGCCCAGGGCAGCGGCGGCGTTGGCCACCTCCGCGCCGATGGCACCCAGACCGATGACTCCCAGCTTCTTTCCCCGGATCTCCCGGCCCGCAAAGGCTTTTTTCCCCTTCTCCACCGTCTTTGCGATGTCCGGGTCATCCTTTATGGACTGGCACCACTGAATCCCGCCGATTACGTCCCGGGATGCCAGTATCAGGGACGCCAGCACCAGCTCCTTCACTCCGTTGGCATTGGCGCCGGGAGTGTTGAAGACCACAACTCCCTTCTCCGCACATTTTTCCAGGGGAATGTTGTTGACCCCGGCTCCCGCCCGGGCTACCGCCAGCAGACGGTACGGCAGCTCCATCTCGTGCATGGCCGCGCTGCGCACCAGAATTCCGTCCGCCTCCTCCAGACGCTCCGTCAGCTCGTAGTCCTCCGTGAGAAGATCTGTGCCGTATTTGGAAATCGCGTTTAAGCAGTGAATCTTTTTCATCATCCATTTCTCCTCTCAAATTCCCTCATAAAGTCCACCAGGGCGATGACGCCGTCCATGGGCATGGCGTTGTAGATGCTGGCCCTCATTCCTCCTACGGTCCGGTACCCTTTCAGGTTCTCCAGGCCCCGCTCCTTCGCCTCTTTGATGAATTTTGCATCCAGCTCCGGATTGCCCGTGACAAAGGGCACATTCATCAGGGAGCGGTCCTTCTTCTCCACCGTGCCCTTAAACATATGGCTCTGATCCAGATATTCGTAGAGAATGGCCGCCTTCTTTTCATTATAGGACTTCATGGCCTCCAGTCCGCCCCTCTGCTTCAGCCATTTAAACACTTTTCCGCAGATATAGATACCGTAAGTGGGCGGAGTGTTGTAGAGGGAATTGGCGTCCGCGTGGGTCTTGTAGCGGAGCATGGTGGGCGTTCCCGGCAGCACATCGTCCGTAATCAGGTCCTCCCGGATGATGACGATCACCGTGCCCGCCGGCCCGATGTTCTTCTGCACGCCTCCGTAGATGATCCCGTATTTTGTCACATCCATTGGCTCCGAAAGGAAGCAGGAGGACACATCCGCCACCAGAATTTTCCCCTTCGTATCCGGAAGGGTGTGGTATTCCGTGCCGAACACCGTGTTGTTCTGGCAGATGTACACATAATCCGCATCCGGAGAGATGGGCAGATCGGAACAGTCCGGTATGTAGGTGAACATTTTGTCTTCGCTGGAGGCGATGGCGTTGGCCTTTCCGTAAAGCTGGGCTTCCTTAAAGGCCTTCTTCGCCCACTGGCCGGTGATGATATAATCCGCCACCCGGTTTTTCATCAGGTTCATGGGGATCATGGCAAACTGCAGGGACGCTCCTCCCTGAAGGAACAGGACCTTGTAGTTGTCCGGAATGTTCATCAGCTCTCTTAAATCCGCAATGGCTTCATTATGGATCTCTTCATAGGCCTTTGAGCGGTGACTCATCTCCATCACTGACATGCCGGTTCCTCTGTAATCCAGCATTTCCTCCGCCGCTTCCTGCAGCACAGCTTCCGGCAGGGTAGCCGGTCCGGCAGAAAAATTATAAACTCTTCCCATATGCGCTCCTCCTTTTTCCATAAATTTGATTTAACATCCATCATACACGTTTTGTATCGTCTTTTCAAGTATATATCCTTTGTTTTCCGAAAATTCCGACAAAGAAACGGCCAGGCCAACCGCCGGGCCGCCATCTGGGTCTCCCTCTAGGAATTCCGCCCCCCGCTCAGGGCCTTCCACACCGGGGGCAGAAATCTCTTCAGGACCGTCCCCACCCCTCTGCTGAATACCAGGCTGAACGCCGGCATAAAAATAAAAAGCACAGCCGCTGCCGTCCGGTTTCCCGGGAGCAGGACGGCGCCGGTCTTATTCACCAGGCGCACAAAGGCAAAATGGGTGGCATAGAGGAAAAATGTATCCTTCATCCACGGTTTCACCGGCGGCAGCAGCCGTTTGTCCGCCATCAGCCACACTCCCAGGGGAACCAGCAGGCGGCCAAACACCAGCAGCCCCACCTGCTCGCCGCCCCGGGAGAATCCGCAGCAGGCCAGACCGGCCGCCGCCATTCCCGCTCCCGTCAGAAATACCGCCGGGCCGCTTTGTCCTTCCGCCTGTTTCGGCATGTAGATGGCGGCTGCCGCCGCAGCCGAATAGTACAGCACAGAATCCTCGTTAATAAACGGGAAATCCACCCGCAGCCACACGCACACGGCCGAAGCCGCCAGCCACAGGGCCGCCGTCCCCTTTCGCTTTAAAAAGCTGTAGATCAGGGGCGTCAGGGCAATAAGCCAGATGAGCTGATACAGATACCAGAAAACGGCGTTATAGCGGTAGTGGACTACTGCGTCCAGGGCAGTCTCCCAGTCCAGGGGAATCCTTCCCTTTCCCACAATGTCCGTCAGCCCGCCTATGCGGCTGGCCGTCACATAGCCCAGATAATAGATCCCGTTCCACAGCAGATAGGGGACCACCAGGGAACGGAACCTGGACTTCCACTTTCGCCCCAGCTTCTCCCAGGTAAACCCCCGGTAGAACAGATAGGCGGAGATCATAAAAAAGCCGGGAACCGCAAACTGTCCCAGCCCGTTTCCCACCACCGTTTCCACCCGCTTCAGCCCCGCCGCCCCGGGACCCTTTCCCAGAAAGAGCTCCGCGTTGAACGCGTGCACCCACACCACCAGAATGCTGAACAGGAACGTGAACCACTGGATCTTATTCCGGAATTGTTTTTCCTCCACAGGCAGTCCCCCTCTCCGTCATGTAATTCCAGTATATCACAGCCCACTCTGCCCTGAAATAAATCTTCACATATTTTTCAGACTTTTTACACACATAATGTGATATAATATGAGCGCTTAACGAGGTATTTCACGAGTTTAGCGCGAATATATACCTGGCCACTTGGCGAGGTATTTCACGAGCCTAGTGGCCATGGTATAATGTGAGCACTTGATGAGGTATTTGGAAAGGAGATTGCCCTTATGGCTTTTTTTCGCAGAACATCCCTGACGGCCTGCCTGATGGCGGCCGTCTGCACCATAACCCCCATGGCGGCAGAGATCGGGCCCGGGGTCAGCAGCCTGTCCCCGGGAGATACCTATGCCGAATATCAGTGGGGCCTTGAAAATGACGGCAGCCTTCAGCTGGTGGAGATCCGCAGCCGCTTCGCCAACGGCGGCTCCGCCTACGACGCCCCCGCCGACGGACCTCACTCCGGCCTGCCCATCCCCACCGGTCCCGGGGACTATGAAGTGCTCACCACCAACGCGGCAGCGGGGGTGGACATTGACATCGCCCCCGCCTGGGAACTCTACGACGCCTCCCAGACCAACCGGGACGTGGTGGTGGCCGTCATCGACACAGGAGTGGACATCCTCCATCCCGATCTGCGGAATTCCATCTGGACCAACGACGGCGAGATCCCGGGTGACGGTATTGACAATGACGGCAACGGCTATGTGGACGACTATTTCGGCTGGGATTTCTTCTACAATGACCCGTCTGTGTTCTCCATGGGTTCTGAGGAGGACACCCACGGCACCCATGTGGCCGGCACCATCGCCGCCGGGCGGAACAATGGGGGCGTGGCGGGAATCACCGGCTCTGAACATGTAAAAATCATGGTATTGAAAGCTCTGGGCACCTCCCAGGGAGTGGGAAGTCCGGAGGACGTGGTGGCGGCCATCCATTACGCCGAGGCCAACGGCGCCTCCATCTGCAACTTGAGCTTCTGCTCCAACGTCTACTCCCAGGAGCTGGCGGATACCATCCAGAACTCCAGTATGCTGTTTGTGGTGGCGGCGGGCAACGGCGATGAAAGCGGAACCGGCGTGGACATCGACTCCGTCCCCACTTATCCGGCCAGCCTGCCCTTTGACAACGTCATCACCGTCTCCAACCTGATGTTTGACGGAAACCTGGCCTCCTCCTCCAACTACGGAGCCCTCAGCGCCGACATTGCCGCCCCCGGCTCCTACATTGTGAGCACCATCCCCGGCGGCTACGGCTTTTTAAGCGGCACTTCCATGGCCGCTCCCATGGTGACAGGAGCCGCGGCTCTCCTCTACTCCTACCGCCCGGATTACTCCCTGGCGGACGTGAGAAACGCCATCTTAGGCTCCGCCAGACAGATGGATACCCTCACGGGAAAAGTCTCCTCCGGCGGCATGCTGGACGTGGGAGCCGCCTTCCTGTGGACAAAACCGGAAGCGTAAAAAAGCGGCGCAGTTTTTCTGCCGCAGAACACAGACGGCCGGCGCACGGAAACCTCGATTTCCGTGCGCCGGCCGTCTTATTTCTTTCAATTTTTTATTTCTTCCGGTAGAGAACCAGAGACTCGAAAGGCCTTAACTCAAAGTTTCCGCCCTCCCAGGTTCCGCCGTCATAATTGCCCAGGATTTTCTCAAAACCGGTGAGATCCAGGCCGGAATTCCAGGAAGCGTCCCTTCCATAGAAGTTGTTCACCACCAGAAGCTCCTCGTCCTTCCAGGTTCTCCGGTAGGCGAAAATCTGAGGATGACGCTCCGCCAGGGCTTCAAAATCTCCGTAAGCCACCACGTCGTAATCCTTTCTCAGCTTCACCAGCTTCTGATAGTAGCGGAATACGGAATCGCCGTCCGCCAGCTCCGTCTCCACGTTGATGGATCCGCTGTTTCTGGATACGCCGATCCAGGGAGTTCCCGTGGTAAATCCGGCGTTCTCCCCGCCGGTCCACTGCATGGGCGTCCGCCCGTTGTCCCTGGAGTGGATCTGGATGATCCGGAGAGCATCCTTCGCCGCCATGCCCTTCTCCTGAAGGATCCGGTAATAGTTCAGGCTCTCCACATCCCGGTACTGGGAAATATCCTCAAAATCGCAGTTGAGCATGCCCAGCTCCTCGCCCTGGTAAATGTAGGGGGTGCCTCTCAGGCAGTGGATCACCGTTCCCAGCATCTTTGCCGACTGCTTCCGGAAGGTTCCCTCATCGCCGAACCGGGACACCACCCTGGGCTGGTCGTGGTTGCACCAGAACACGGCGTTCCATGCGCGGTGCTCCGCCATTCCCTTCTGCCAGGAGAACAGAATGTCCTTTAACTTCTGGAAATCGTAGGGCACCATCACCCATTTCTCATTTCCCATGAAATCCACCTTCAGGTGGTGGAAGCTGAACACCATGGACAGCTCCCCGCTGTCCTCGCCGGCGTAGCGGAAGCAATTCTCCATGGAAGTGCTGGACATCTCGCCCACGGTGATGATCTCCGCGTCGGTGCCGAAAGTCTCCCGGTTCAGCTCCTGGAGATACTTATGGATGTTGGGGCCGTCCGTGTAGAACCGGCGGCCGTCTCCCTCGTAGTCATCCTCGAAAGCTCCCTTGCTGATCAGGTTAATCACATCAAAGCGGAAACCTTTCACGCCCTTGCCCATCCAGAAGCGGATCACCTTGCGGATTTCCTTCCTCACTTCCTCATTGTCCCAGTTTAAATCCGGCTGGGACACGTCAAACAGGTGCAGGTAATACTCGTCAAATTTTTCCACATACTGCCAGGCATTTCCGCCGAATTTGCTCTCCCAGTTGGTGGGAGGCACTCCCGGGGCCTTGCCCTTTTTCCAGATGTAGAAATTCTTATATTTCTCATCTCCGGCCAGGGCCTTCTGGAACCACTGGTTCCGGTCAGAGGTGTGGTTGAACACCATATCCAGCATCAGCTTAATGCCCCGCTTGCCCGCCTCCGCGGCCAGCTCCTCAAAATCCTCCATGGTGCCGTAGCGGGGATCAATGTTGTAGTAGTCCTCCACATCATATCCGTTGTCCTTCTGGGGAGACACGAAAAACGGAGTCATCCAGATGTAATCCACGCCCAGCTCTTTGATGTAGTCCAGCTTGGCGGTCACGCCCTTTAAGTCCCCCAGTCCGTCCCCGTTGGTATCGTAAAAGGACTTGGGATAAATCTGATATACCACGCTCTTTTTAAAATCTGCCATCACACGTTCCTCCTGATCACTGGAAAATTTGCCATCTCATATCCTTACTGGAAGTTCACAATATCCGTCTCGCCGGCCTTCACGTCCACGCCGGTCACATACTGAATGTCTTTCGCATCCCCCTCGTCCGTCACCACAAATACGGTGATGGTGGGGTATCCGGCCGCCTTGATCTTCTCCGGGTCAAACCGAAGGAGAGGCTGGCCGCAGCGCACTTTGTCGCCCTGCTTTACAAACAGCTCAAATCCGTCGCCCTGCATGTTGACCGTGTCGATTCCCACATGGATCAGCACTTCCATTCCGTTTGCCAGGGTCAGACCGCAGGCGTGGCGGGAATCTTCCATGACCACGCTCACCTCGGCGTCAGCGGGAGCTACCACCGTGTTGTCCGTGGGCTCGATGGCCATTCCGTCTCCCATCACATGCTGGGAGAATACCTCGTCAGGCACATTCTCCAGGGGAACCGCTTTTCCGCTTAAAAATGCCTTCAGGCTTGTGGGTGCCGTCTGACCGTCCGCAGCTGCGCCGTCCGCTGTCCGGCCGCTCTCAGCCGCGCCGTCTGCCTCGGCCGCCGCTTTGCTGTTTTCCGGTGCGCTGACAGTCTCCTCCGTCATGTCTCCGCTCTCCTCGCCGAAGCGCTCCTCACGGGAGAGTTTCTTCGATCCCACAATGTAGGTGAGAATGAAGGGAACCACCACAGCCACCACCATGGCCAGAAGGAAGATCAGCCAGAACTGGGGATAAATGGAAAGGATTCCCGGCAGGCCGCCCACGCCGATGCTGGCTGCCTCCACGCCGCATCCCACAGAGATCAGAGCCGCGCAGGCAGAACCGATCATGCCGCACACCAGCGGGAAGCCGTATTTTAAGTTGACGCCGAACAGCGCCGGCTCTGTAACGCCCAGATAACAGGAGATCAGAGCAGGAACATTCACCTGCTGGGCTCTCTCATTTTTCTTCTGCAGTACGCTCATGGCCAGAACGCTGGAACCCTGGGCGATGTTGCTCAGAGCGATCATGGGCCACAGCATGGTGCCGCCTGTGGTGGTCACCAGCTGGGAATCAATGGCGTTGGTCATATGGTGAAGTCCCGTCATAACGATGGGAGCATAGCACAGGCCGAAGATTCCGGCAAAGACAAACCGGAAGTTGGAGGTCAGCCCGGCGTACACCACGTCTCCGATGGCGTTTCCGATCGCCCAGCCGATGGGTCCCACCACCATATGGGCCACAAACACAGCGGGCACCAGGGAACAGAAGGGAACCACGATCATGCTGACCACAGCGGGACATATTTTACGGAAGAATTTCTCCAGATACACCAGCACAAAGCCGGCCATCATGGCAGCAATCACCTGTCCCTGGTAACCGATCATTTTCACCTGGGCAAAGCCGAAATCCCACACCGGGATCTGGTCCGCCGGGGTCGTGGCCACGTTAAAGCCGTTGAGCAGCTGGGAGGAAACCAGGGTCAGACCCAGCACAATACCAAGGATCTGCGTGGTTCCCATCTTCTTGGTGATAGACCACACGATGCCCACGGGCAGCAGCCAGAACACCGCCTCGCCGATCAGCCACAGAAAGCTGTCCACGCCGGCCCAGAACTGGGAGATCTCCACCAGAGTCTTGGTGCCGTTCTCAAAAAACGCGATGCTGTCGATGACGTTGCGGAAGCCCAGCACAAGACCGCCGCAGATCAGGGCAGGGATAATGGGGGCAAAGATCTCGCCCAGATTGCTCATCATCTTCTGCAGCCAGGTCTGGTTGGTCTTTGCCGCCTGCTTTGCCGCATCCTTGCTCACGCCCTCGATGCCCGCGTAAGCCGTAAACTCATTGTAAAAGGTGGATACGTCGTTTCCGATGATCACCTGGAACTGCCCCGCCTGGGTAAAAGTTCCCTTGACGCATTTGATTTTCTCAATGGTCTTCACATCCGCTTTCTTTTCGTCCGCCAGCACAAAACGCATTCTGGTCATGCAGTGGGAAACCGCTGAAATGTTGCTCTTTCCGCCGATGGCGTCCAGCAGCTCCCGGACTTCGTTCTGATACTTCGCCATGTTAAGCTCCTCCTTCAATCACGAACTTGTTTGAACAACTTTAAAATAGCACGCTTGTTTAAACATGTCAAGTGCATTTTCTTGACTTTCTCCAGCCTTCTCGATATAATAAATTTACGATGTTTAAACAAGTATACGAAAAGGGGGCACACCATGCCAAAAAGCAAATACGACGCAATTTACAAAGACCTGAAGCTGAAAATTGAGGCCGGCGATTTCCCCCGGGGAGAGCTTCTGCCGTCGGAGAATTCTCTGATTCCCGTCTACGGCTGTTCCAGAAACACTCTGCGCAGAGCCATCGCCCGTCTGGTCACTGACGGATACGTCCAGACCATCCAGGGCAAAGGAGTCCGCAATATTTTTATTCCCGTGGAGCAGACCTCTTATACCATCGGAGACATTGAAACCTTCAAGGAGTCCTCTCTCCGCAACCAGAAAAACGGCAGCACCCGGGTGCTGCGGTTCGTGGAACTGACCGCCGACGAGCGGGTGGCGGGCCGCACCGGCTTCCCTGTGGGAAGCGAGCTCTACTACATTCAGAGGGTGCACTCTCTGGACGGAAAACCTCTGATTCTGAACCACAACTATTTCTTAAAGAGCGCCGCCCCCGGCCTGACGCCGGAGATCGCGGAGCAGTCCATCTACGAATATCTGGAAAATACCCTGCACATGACCATCGTCAACAGCAAGCGGGTGATCACTGTGGAAAAGATCACGGAGATCGACGAAAAATACCTGGAACTGAACGTGAACGACTACAACTGCCTGGCGGTCATCACCAGCCACACCTACAACAGCGACGGCGTCATGTTTGAGTTCACCCAGTCCCGCCACCGCCCCGACTACTTTCGCTTCCAGGACAACGCCCTGAGGCGGGGAAACCGATAGTTCTGCGGGTGCAGGGTGGATGCAGAAGTTTCTATAATAAAAAGGATTCCCCAGGCTCATTTTTCTGCCTTCGGAATCCCTTTTCCATTATCTTCCTATTAATAATTAATATGGGGGAACAGATCGTACAGATTATGTCCCAGCATCTTCTCGAATTTTCCCTTCAGCTTCAGGGCCTCCACAATGTGGTAGTGAGTATTCTCATGTACGCCTTTTCTCACCAGCAGGTCAATCAGACGCTTTTCCATGGTCATGGTGTCAAACAGGCACATGAGGTCGCACAGGTTGATAATCTCCTCGTAAGTGTTGTAGCGGTGGGCTTTCAGCTTCTCGCAGCGGAGAGGATGCTCTTTTGGAATGCCTCCCGCCTGACAGGTATAGTCCCCATTGATATAGGAATGGGTCAGACAGATCCAGGCGTCCTGCTCGTCAATTCCCTGTTCCAGGAGATACTCGTAACCCATCACGTCGTGCCACTCCACATTTTTCTCGCACAGGTGTTTTCCGATATCGTGCACATAGCCCAGAGCTCTGGCGTAGTCCGGATCCTCCAGACCCACCGCCTCTGCAATCACAGCCGCCGTATCCCCCACGCTGGTGCTGTGACGGAGGTAATTTTCCTTTCCCTCCATCACAGACGCCGCATGGTTCATCAGTTCCTTTGCCTTTTCCAGTGTCAGTCTCATACGTTTTCCTCTCTTTCTCATCATTATCATCGGATGGTCATATCTCATGGACAAAGCGGATTCCATCCAGCTTTCTGATGTCGTTTAAGATCTCCCGGTGCCTCTGCTTCTTCCCGAAATCCAGCTCCAGAACGGCGCAGATGTCCTTTTTGTACCACTTATACTCCGCCATTCTGGTCAGATTTTTCACCACCGCCTGGCGCTGGGCAAAGTAATCCATCAGCTGAATGAGAATCTGTTCATCCACGCCCTCCACACAGAGCTTCATATAGCGGGACCTGCCGGTGATCACCATATCCAGCAGGGTATACAGCCGGGAGAAACCGCAGACAACCACCGTTCCCGCCACTGCTCCGAAGTAAAATCCGGAACCGATCATAATCCCCAGGGCTGCTGTCACCCAGAGAGCGGCGGCCGTCGTCAGCCCCTTGATCTGATTTGCCCCGGTCACCATGATCGTTCCAGCGCCGAGAAAACCGATCCCGCTGATCACCTGGGCAGCCATTCTGGCTGCATCCCCGCTGCCCCCGGAAATATACAGCATAATATACTCATTGGTCACCATGACCATGGCCGCGCCGATACACACCAGGGAAAAGGTCTTCAGCCCCGCCGGCCGGCCTTTCAGCCCCCGCTCGAAGCCCACGATGCCCCCGCAGACAGCAGCGCAGAGCAGCCTGACCATCACCGACATCAGAAACGCGCCTTCTCCCTGACCTTCAAGAACCGCCCAGAAATTGTCCATGTCTCCACCTCCCGTCAAAAATCTTCCTGATATTGATATACCATGAAATAACCAGGTGGATTTTGTTATTTTTTATTATGGCCGTGCTGTTTTTCCAGGCGGCCCTGCTTTTTCCCTTTCCCCCCGCCGCGCCTCCCCCCTCAGTTGACAGATCACGGATTAACCGCTATAAAAGTAAGTAAAGACAGTTCCCTGTTCGGAACCATTCATCAGGCAAGGAGGCCAACCTATGAAACGCTTTAAGCTGCCGTCTCTGTCACAAAAACTGTTTCTCACCTTTGTGCTGAGCTTTATCATTCCCCTGACTCTGACCGGCGTTTTTCTCTCGTATCTGTTCAGCAATTATCAGTACCGCGACCTGCAGGCCCAGTCCCAGAGCAATCTCCGCCTGATCAGCACCTATCTGTCCAACTACATGAACGACATCAACAATGTCACAAAAGCGCTGTATTACAACTCCTACTTCCGCTCCAAGACGGACCTTTCCCGCATGTCCATCTCCGACCGGAATACCCTGAGCAAGGAGATCGGAGACACCCTGACGCTGACCGCCTATTCCAGAGATGATTTCGGAGATCTTCTCTTTATCTCCGAAAAGGAGGTTCTGTATTTCAACGCGGTCAATTACTACCAGTATCTCTCCACAGTCCAGCCGCTGGAGAGCCGCAGCTGGTACACGGAAGCCATAAAAAAGGAAGGAAAGGTGGCCATCACCCCTTATTACGACCCGGACTCTGACGGCGGTCCCCGGCGGGCGGACAGCTTTTTTATTTCCAGACAGCTGAAAAATCTGTACGACCCGGACCAGGAAAACATCATCATGATCAATATGAAAACCCAGTTCCTGGATGAGCTGTTTTCTGAGATCGACACCCACACACCGGCCATCATCCTCTTCACCAATGACAGCGGGGAATTGATCTATTCCAGCCAGGCAGTGGACTCCGGCTTTTTAAGTCACATGGACGAAAATTCCTTCCGCTATCACTACAATACCTGGATGCAGGAGACTCAGACCCTGGACAGCTTTCCTCTGACTGTCCGCATTTTCCACTCCGTATCCTATATCCACCGGCAGATCGCCGCCTTTATCGTCGGAAGCGTTCTCTGCCTTCTGGCCGCCATCGGCATCGCCTACGCCATCTTCTGCCGGAACAACCGCTGGATCAGGATTCCTGTCAATCACATCCAGTCCGCCCTCAAGGAGATGGAAGACGGCAATCTGAACGCCCGCTGTGAAAACCTTCCCATACGGGAATTTCAGAACATCGGTTCCTCCGTCAATCACATGGCGGAGAAGCTGCAGGAAAAGATCCACAATGAGTACGAGCTTCGGATCGCCCACAAGAATCTGCAGTTCCAGGCCCTGCAGTCCCAGATCCGCCCTCATTTTATCATCAACACCATTTACAGCTTTATCACCCTCAACCAGATCGGAGAGACGGAGCTGCTGAACGACTGCTTTTACAAATTTGCCGCCATTCTCCGCTATGTGCTGAGCAAGGACCAGAATACCACCCTGGGAAAGGAGCTGGACTTTCTGGACAGCTACTGCGCTCTCTTCCATCTTCGTTTTGGGGACCGGATCCGCTACACCATCTCCTGCAGCGAGTCTCTGCGCAATCTCTCCATGCCGAAGCTTCTGCTTCAGCCCCTGGTGGAAAACGCGGTGATCCACGGCATCGAGCCCAGCGAAGTCCCCTGTACCCTGACCATCACCGCGGAGCGGCACGGCGGAAAAATCTACATCATCATTGAGGACAGCGGAGTTGGATTTACTGCAGAGCAGCTCACCTCCCCCAACTCCATCGGTATCCGGAACGTAGAGAACCGCATTCAGCTCTGGAGCCGTGAGATCGCCTTTTACATGTACCGCGTGGACGGTCTGACCATCCAGGCCATTATCATTCCGGAATCTGCACAAGGAGGAGAAACACAGTGAATATACTTGTCATCGACGACGAACCTTTGATTCATATTTCCATTGAAAAACTGATTTTAAGCTGTCAGGATGCCTTCGGTCCTCTTGAGGTGTTCCACGCCTACACCGGCGCGCAGATGCTGAATCAGCTGAAAGAGCGGAGTTTCCAGCTGGCGTATGTGGACATCAAGATGCCCGGACTCACCGGCCTGGAGGCCATCCGACTGGGCAGGGAAATCTCTCCGGACACCCGCTACTACATTATGACCGGCTTCAATGAATTTGAGTACGCCAAGCAGGCCATCAAGCTGAAGGTGGAGGACTATCTCATGAAGCCTCTGGACTTAAAAACCATTCAGGAGACGCTCCGAGCCGCAGAAGCGGCGGAGGCCGTCCGCCTGCGGGAACAGAAAACCGTCTTCCGGAACTGGCTGGAGAGCGTCATCAACCGCCGGGAGTCCTCCCTGGGAAAATACAAGGGATATTACGGCTTTGTCATGCTCATCGCCATCGACAATTCCAGCCTTCCCCCGGAATCCCTGCTGGAGATGCTGAATCCCTATCAGGACTGTTTCGTCTCCTCTTTCACCGGCAATCAGATCCTCCTGCTGTGCTTCTCCCGCAACTCCAACGACCTTCACCGCATGCTGATGGACCTGTCCGCCCAGACCTATACCGGAAAAGTATCCTGCTTTGCCTCCTCCGTCACCGGGCAGACCGAAGAGCTGAAAGACGACGTCTCCCTTCTGCTGGAGCACTCCTGCCTGCGGGTTTTGTACGGCATGGAAAAATTTTACTACTTAAATCCCCTGCTCTCCTGCCCGCCGGAGCTTCTGCAGTTCGCCTCCCTCTGCGTTCAGTGGCAGAGCGCCTGCCTTCAGAAGGATTACAGCCGGTTCACCAACTGCAGCGAGCTGATCTGCCGCCGCCTGGAACATTTGGAGGATCGGGAAAAGTACCAACGGAACATTTTTTCCTTCTTCGCCGCCGTGCTCCGCGGGGAGGACCCCATTCCCAGCCAGACAGACAGTCTGGGAAGGTATTTCCGGGAATACGCAAAACAATTTCTTCACGCCTCCGAGGACAGCCGCCCTGCCCAGGCCATCGTCCGCTACATCAACGAACATTACTGCGAAGACCTTTCCATCGCCAGCCTGTCGGAACAGTTCGGATTTTCCGCCAATTACATCAGCAATCTGCTCAAGCAGGAGCTGGGCATCTCCTACAACAAGTACATCTCCCAGCTGCGGATGAACCGGGCCAAGGAACTGCTGCTCTCCACCAGCCAGTCGGTGAAAGAAATCACCTCCGCCTGCGGATATTACAGCCAGAGTCATTTTACCAAGCTGTTTATGGAACATGAGGGCTGCACTCCCACCGAATTCCGCCGCCGGGGATCTAACCGGACTTCACAGTAAAAGAAGACAGCCGCACATCAGGTGCGGCTGTCTCTGGCTTTACTGGAAGAGCTCAGCTACCTGATCCGCCATGCTCTGCACAGCCTCCTCCGGTGTGTAGTCATCCTCCAGAATGCACTTCTGCATCTCATTGGTGATAATGTCTTTCGTCTCCGCGTACTCCGGGATGAACGTCGCCTCCGCGCAGTACTGTACGTTGTCAGTGATAACCTGAAGGTTGGAATCCTCCTCCACCATCTGCTTATAGCTGTCCTGCTCGGTGCAGCTCTGTCTCACAGGAAGGTAGCCGGTGCCGTTAGCCCAGGTGATCGCATTCTCCGTGTTGGTCATAAACTTCAAGAACTCCCAGCCGGCAGCCTCTTCCTCCTCGCTGTGTCCGGCAAACATCATCAGGTTGGAACCGCCTGCCGGATAAGCCCGGTCGGTCAGCATGGGGATGGCAGCCACGCCCACCTCAAAGTCACAGGTCTCCTCCAGCCCCTTCAACTGGGCGCTGCTCTGCATGATCATGGACGCCGTGCCGGCGGCAAACACGTTTCTGCAGGCCTCGGAAGAGTTGTAATCCTGTCCGGACGGAACGTGCATGGTGCCTTCCGCGATCATATCCTTCCAGAGATATAAGGGAGCTGTTCCGGATTCGTTGTTGAAGCCGATTCCCGTCTCATCCTCGTTGTAGATGGTTCCGCCCGCATTCATCATGAGAGAGGTATAGTACCACTGATCCAGGGGGCAGGAGTATCCGTATACTCCGTCGCCGGTGAGAACTTTTGCCGTCTCCTTCAGCTCATCCCAGGTCTCCGGCGGATTCTCCACTCCCGCCGCGGCAAACTGATCTTTGTTGTAGTAGAGCACCGGAAGGCTTCTGGAGTGGGGAAGGGCAATCAGCTCTCCGTTATAGTAGGAAGCGTCCAGAAGTCCAGGCATAAAGTCGTCCAGATCAAAGTTTTCCGCATCCACATATTTCTGCAGATCCACCAGCTGTCCGGAATCCGCGAATACTCCCAGACTTCCGATCTCCATCTGGGCCACAACCGGAGCTTCCCCGGCCGCCAGCGCCGCCTGCATCTTTGTGCTGGCCTCCGTGTAGGAGCCCTGCTGAACTGCCTTTACGTAAATCTTGTCCTGGGACTCATTGAAGGCTTCCGTAAGCTGCTCGATCAGCTCTCCGTTGGAAGAGCCCATGCAGTGCCAGAACTCAATCTCAATTTTCTCATCGGCGGTCTCCGATCCGTCCGCCGCAGCCGAGGTTTCCCCCGTACTGGAGCCACAGCCCGGCAGCGCCAGGACTGCCATACCTGCAAGCAGCATCGCTAATGTTTTCTTTCTCATGATTTCCTCCTTATATTGATCCCCGCAGGGATATTCTAACACTTACGCTTATTTACTTAATGCCGGAATAGGCAAAGGAATTCCGGATCTTCTTGCTTGCCACAATGTAGATCAGCAGAATGGGCAGCACCAGCACCACATTGCCCGCCATAATAATATGCCACATCTGCAGCGTCTCCGAAGACTTCAGGGCGGCCACTCCCACAGGCAGTGTGCGCAGCGCCTCCTTCGACGTCATGATCAGAGGCCAGAAATAGCTGTTCCATGTGGAGATGAAGGACAGCAGCCCTATGGTTACCAGCGCCGGCTTGGCCATGGGCATCATCACCTTGAACATGATCTTCATATTGCTGGCGTCATCCAATCTCGCCGCCTCGATCACCTCCTGGGGAATCTGCATGAAATACTGACGGAGCATGAAGATTCCGAAGGGATTGGAGATAAACGGCAGGATCAGCGGAATCAGAGTGCTGAGCAGCTTTACCTTGCTGAACATGAAGTACACGGGCAGGAAAGTAACCTGCTGCGGGATCATCTGTCCCAGAAGCACCAGTCCGAAAAACAGCTTTTTTCCTTTATACTCGTGTCTGGACAGGCTGTAGGCCGCCGGCACAATGATCAGATACTGCAGAATCAGCACCGTCACGCTGACGATCACCGAGTTTTTAAAATACTGGGCGATGGGCACCACTTCAAACACGTGGGCGTAATTCTCCCAGTGAAGGCTGGAAGGAATCAGCGTGGGCGGAAACTTCAGCGCCTCCGTCAGATCCTTTAAAGACGTGCTGACCATCCAGTAAAACGGGAAAATAAATATGACAATCACAATGGCTTTTAAAATCACATTCAGCACGCGCAAAACTTTGTTGACAATAATGTCTCTTTCATACGTTGTCTGCATTTGCATTTCCCCCCTATTGATAGTGCACCTTGTTTTTGCTCACGCCGAACTGAACATAGGTCATCACACATACCAGAACCAGCAGCACCACGCCCGCAGCGCAGGCAATTCCCGGTTTTCCATAGCGGAACGCATAAGCGTAAATGTAGTACACCAGCGTGTTGGTGGAATCCACCGGCCCGCCCTGGGTCATGACGTTCACCGCGTCGAAGATTTTGAAAGAGGCGATGGACGCCACCACGCAGGTAAACAGAATGGTGGGCGAGATCATAGGCAGGGTGATTTTGAAAAATGTCCTCACTTTGGAAGTATTATCCAGCTCGGCCGCCTCATAAATACTCACCGGCACAGTCTGGAGAGCCGCCATCACCAGCAGGACGTAGTATCCCACGCTCTTCCACACCATCACCAGCACCAGAGAGATCATAGCCGTCTTCGGACTGGAGAGAAACGGGTATTTTCCCACCCCCAGCTTCGTGAGCACCATGTTGAAAAATCCCGTATCCGGCTCCATGAGCCACAGAAATACAATGGATACCGACACCATGGATATTACATGGGGAGTAAAGATACAGGCCTCCACCATATTATTCAGTTTTTTCTGGCGGGAACCGTTGAGCCACACGGCGATGAGGATCGCCAGCACCATGGTCAGTCCCACAAACAACACTGTGTAGATCACCGTATTGGCCAGCACCTTGTGGAAGGTCTCGTCAAAAAATATTTCCTTGTAATTGTCCACTCCCACAAATTCTTTCTTTGCGGAGATCAGACTTCCGGAGAACAGGGAACGGTAGATCAGGTAAATCACAGGATAAACCGTGAACACACACAGCAGAATGGCTGCCGGCGCCGCCGTTATCACTCCCAGAAGCCGGTCTCTCTTTTCACTTGCGCTTCTCTTCTTTTTCACAGGTACGCCTCCTCCCCGCACTATCTGGAAAATGCGGCCTTGATCCGCTCCAGTTCCTTTTCATCCAGCTCGATCCGCTTTTCATTGCTGTCAAACAGATACATGGCGGAAAACGGAACGCATACGTCCGCCTCCTCCCCGGTTCCCATCTCGTAATCCGTCTTTGCCATGAGCGTTCCGTACTGGCTTCCCAGAGAGTAAATGATCTCCGACCCCAACATTTCCTTTGTGGCCACTCTCACGGAAATTCGGATGTGAGGCTCCTCCGTATCTTTAAAGTACAGTTTTTCCGGCCGGAATCCCAGCATCTTCCCGTCCGGCAGCACATCCCGCAGTACGTTCATCTGGGGAGTTCCGATAAACTGGGCGGCATACACGCAGTTGGGATTGTTGTACAGTTCTCTGGGTGAACTCTGCTGTACAATATATCCATCCTTCATCAGCACAATGGTGTCCGCCATGGACATGGCTTCCGTCTGGTCATGAGTCACATACACAAATGTGGTTCCCAGCTTCTTGTGAAGCTCGATCAGCTCCACCCGCATCTGCGCCCTCAGCTTGGCATCCAGATTGGACAAAGGCTCATCCATCAGAAACACTTTCGGCTGTTTTACCATGGCCCTGGCAAGAGCCACTCTCTGGCGCTGGCCGCCGGACAGCTTGGACGGCTTCCGGTCCAGATATTCCGTCAGTCCCACAATCTCACAGATCTCCTTAACCCGCCTTTCCCTCTCTTCCTTCGGCACCTTTTTGTTTTCCAAACCGAAGGAAATATTCTGGCGGACTGTCATTGTCGGATACAGGGCGTAGTTCTGAAATACCATGGCAATATCCCGTTTTCCCGGGGTGATGTCGTTCACTTTCTGTCCGTCAATGTAAATGTCTCCCTCCGTGGGATCATCCAGTCCGGTGATCATCCGCAGTGTTGTGGATTTTCCGCATCCCGACGGCCCCACCAGAACCGTAAAGGAACCATCTGCAATCTCCAGATTCAGGTTTTCGATGACAACATCTTTGTCAAACTGCTTTTTCACATTCTTCAGCTGAATCGTTCCCATCTTTTCATCTCCTCTGTTTTCCTGCGCCGTGCGCTTCTTTCTTACTGAAATCAATATATCATGAAAAAGAGCATCTTTTTTTGCTCTTTTCCACATTGGAAATGCTGTTTTTTGCCGAATTCTGAGATCTGTGTAAAGGAATGGTAAAAAATGAAGTTTCCCACGAAATGAAAAAAAAGCCCGGAAGGCAAAGGCTTAATAGTGATAAGGTACTATTTAGCTTTGCAAGGGGCAGAGAACGGTGTGACCGCAATGGTCACGCCGTTTTTCTGCGTCCAGGGGTAGATTTCGCAACAACAGGCTCGGAAATCACAGGAATCTCTACGTCATCCACGAAGTTGAAATAGATTTTCACCTTCTGTACCCGCTTGCCGCTGGATTTGTCCGGCGCAAACACCTCAATCTTCTTGATATATTCATTGACTATCGTAGGTGTCAATTCCGGCACATCCACATACTTCTGGGTTAGAGCGACAAAAGCATCTACATCTGCACTCATGGTTTCCTGTGTTTCCAGCCATTCTTCCGTCACTTCAATTTCGAGTTTTAACCGCTCCTGTTCTGCCTCGTAATCGGCGGTCATTTTCTTGTACCGCTCCTTGCTTAGATCGCCCAGGACAAAATCCTCATAAAGTCGGGACAGAAGAACATCCAGGTCAGCCAGCCGTTTCTTGGCCTGCTCCACTCGCTTCCGATCTTCACGGATGCTGCGTTCCTGATCGGAACGGCGACATTGTAGCCATTCCTCCTGAAAACTCTCCGCATCCTGCCGGATATAGGCATTGACCGCCCGAATGCGCTCCAACACCAGTTCTCGCAGTACATCTTCCCGGATATAGTGGGCAGAGCAGGTGCCTCGACCGCTTTTGTAGCTGGAGCATACATAATGGTCTTGCTTGCCGTCAAAGCTTTTGCAGGTAGCAAAGTGCAGCTTATTCCCGCAATCGGGACAGAACAGAAGCCCGG
>NBJMR02800__coassemble_1390_pt1 | contig 47830 bp, 41 predicted proteins | sample NBJMR02800__metabat2_low_PE_040 | metagenome-assembled genome bin NBJMR02800 | reverse complement strand
TCTTTCTCAAGTAGATTCTTGCTCTCATCAACCGGGAACGGCACGCCGTTCCCGATATTCCCAACATTGCGCTGGCTTCTGCTGAGGAATATCCTAAAATACAGCAGCAGTAAATCACATCTCTCCAATCCGGTCTCATCTCATCGATAACTCTACGGATTTCTCTGTACCGCTCTTTATCTATCACCAGATCTGACACATCTTTTCCGATGCATCCCATCAGAATATCTGTGGGAACCTTTCCTTCCTCTGTCTCCAGTCCAGTTCTCACATAGTGATAGTTCTTTCTGTACAGATCAACGCACTTTCTCTTTAAGATCTTCACCAGCATTGCTTTCTCGCTGACGACCTTCTCATCTTCGTTCTTTATATACGCCTGATAGTAAGCGGCAAATGTCTCCTGAACTACGTCGTCAATATCGTCATATGCAACTCCGCATCTTCTGGCAATTGTTCTTAAAGGTGCCTGATAGGTTTCATAAATCGTCCGAAACATCTCATTTATCTCGTGTTCACGTCCTATACTCATAATCGTTTACCCGTTCCTATAATTCTTTTTTTATCAATTCTGCCGTCTGTGCCAACTCTTCTCCGGTTGCCTCACCTGGCTTCCAGGTGACCATCTCAGGTCCGCCGTCATAACGCGGTATCACATGTATATGAAAGTGGAACACGGTTTGCCCGGCCGACTTTCCGTTATTCTGAACCACGTTAAATCCGCTGCATCCCAGCGCTTTTTTCATCGCAGCTCCAATCTTAGCCGCAAGGGGAAGAGCCTTTGCGGCCACCGCTTCATCCAAAGCGCACACATCCTGGTAGTGATTCTTCGGAAGAATCAGTGCATGTCCTCTGGATGCCGGTCCCAGGTCCAGAATAACCCGGAAATCCTCGTCCTCGTAAATGGTGGACGACGGAATCTCCCCATTTGCAATTTTGCAGAAAATACAATTACTGTCCTTCATTCATGCCTCCTCCCTCAGCATCCGGTCTCCGCTCCTCTGGCTTTCCATAAAAAATCATCGCCAGAAGAAAGCCCAAAACCAAGCCGCCGATATGAGCCGCATTGTCGATCCCTGTGCTGGAAAATCCGAAGTACAGAGAACAAACCACAAACAGTACCAGCTGTCTGGTACTCAAATCTTCCAGCTGTCCCCTGTTGCGGATTACCACATACAACAAGCCGCCGATCACTCCGAAGATCGCTCCTGACGCCCCGGCCGACACTGCCCACTCATAATCATTAATACTGACTATCATGGAGAAAACGTTGGCACCGACTCCACAGAGCAGATAAAATACCAGATATTTGATTTTACCCAGCGCCCGCTCCAGATTATCCCCCAGCACAAACTGAATAATCATGTTATTCACCAGATGGGAAATCCCAAAATGCATGAATACCGATGTGAAAAGCCGATAATACTCTTTCTTCTCCACAATCAGCGGAACATACATCGCGCCATGGGCCACCATATAGCCTGCATTTTCTGTGGAACCATGCAGTTCCAGCCAGAAATAATACAGAATATTGACAGCAATCAGGGCGCCGTTGACATACGCAGGCTTCCTGTGATGATGCTGTTCCATACGCTCTCTCCTTTTACAGCATCATTGTATCATATTTACCAGAATTTGTTAATACTCATAAAAACAAAAAGCCCGCGTCCGCTAAATAAATTTCACTGCCCACAGACAGGGGAACGGTCTCATTAGTTTCGAGAAGCCTGCCATCCACCCGAATTCCGTTGGTAGAATTGAGATCTGTCACCGTATATCCGCCATTTTCCTGGTCAATTCTGGCATGGAGCCGGCTCACCGTGTCCCTGGCAATTACATAATCCACCAGTCCCTCCTGCTTTCCCAGCAGAAATGGGAAATAAAAGATCTTGATCTCCTCGTCACCGGAGATGCTTACCAGGCGCCGCTGTGCCCGTTCACCTTGTTTCTGAAGAACGGCCGTATCCTCTTCCCGGAAAGATTCCGGCTGATAACCGGCTGCAGGCTCCGCCACCATTTCACCTTCTTCATCTGGGAATACCATCTGCCACGGAACTTCTGCCTCTTCTTCCTTTTTCTTTTTAAAGCGCTCCAGAAATCCCCGTTTCTCCCGGGACGATTTCTCTCGAGGCGGCTTTTCCCGGGACATTTTTCCCCAGTCCGCCTTTCCGGCTGATGAAACCGGCGAGTATTCTGCCCGTCTTTCCTCCATTCTGCTTTCCCATACAGGCATTTCCGGTTCTCCTGTTCCCCCATTCTGCCGATCCGGCTGATAGAGGATCCTCAGGAGATCCCGAATTCCATAGTTTTCCTGTTTTGTGGCCTGAAACAGCTCGTAAGCCAGCACAACGCCGCCCCTGTCGTCATGACTGATCTTTCCCAGAAGGTATTCCATCAGTTTTCCCACCGCGTCTGGAAAACAGCCTCTGTATCCAGGTAAAAAGCACAGGGAAACTGTATAATTCTGCGGTTCTATGTATATATAATCCGGCTCCAGAAGAATATTTTCCTCGCTCAGCAGGTATTTTTCCATCTCAGTCACCGCCCCTGCAATCCCCAGCACCAGATGGCGCAGCTCATCTCCGCTCATAGCTTTCCGCTCCACCATACGGCTTAAAGGCTGTCTGGACGTTATTTCATAGTAAAACTCCTTTCCCCCTTCCGATTCCTTAATCAGAAGGGGAAGAAAACCTCCCACACAGTTTTCCTCCGCCATTCTCATCTCATAATCTTCTCCCAATCCATCCGTTTTTATGATCAGATAGTTATGGCTGATCTCCCTCCGATAGCGAATTTCCATCTTCCAGCTTCCCCTCTATCACCGATATCTTTCTCAGAAACTCCTCCGGCCGGAACCGCTTCATGGAAATTTCCCGTTCCCATCCCGCGCCGGATACTGTCCCATCCACACGTTCTCCTTCAGATCTGACTGTAATCCCAAATCCCAGGCGCTCCATCCCGGCCCCGGCCTCCTCTGCCAGCGGACACTGTTCGTCGCTGCGGATCCATTCCACCGCTTCCTCCAGCATCATGGCTCCCACCGTCCTGTTTTTCACTCCATAGGCCCATAAAATCCCGTGGGTCACTGCGAAAATCAGAATCCCCATGGTAAAAGCCGCCTCCACCGTGTAGCTGCATTTTAACTTTTGTCTCAAATTCCTTCCTCCCTCTACAGCGTCAGCATCCACAGCAGCGGGGGCAGTACAAAGGGCAGAAAGGGAACAGTCTTTCCCCTGACCGACACGCGGTGAACCTTTCCCCACACCGCAACCGCCGCGCACCAGGCGCAGCAGAGAAACAGCCCGATACAGAATAATGCAATACTCTTCTTCCAGCCCAGTGCCACCCCAGCCACCACAAAGAACCAGCCATCCCCTTCTCCCAGCGCTCCTCCCGACCATTTGGAGAAGGCGACCATGGCCAGGCCGGGCAGAAGGTTCACCGCTTCCTGCCCCAGATCCACCGGACCATCAAAGCACAGCTTCGCAAACCAGATCAGTCCGCCGAAAACCACAAACAGCCAGGCGTCCACCTCCTTCTCCCTGGCATCCTGCCACGCCGCAACCGCCAGAAAACCTGTAAACAGCATCTCTCTCATATTCATTTCCCCCTTGTCATTTTCCTAGCGCGAGCAGTAAGAGCAGGCTCCCAGATGCTCTACACTCTTTAACGGAACAGCCCGCACATAGGCTGCAATGGAAGAGCAATCTTTCCTGAAGTGATAGCTCTCCCCGCTGGGCATCACATAAGCAACCGTCCCTCCCAGGCCTCCGCATACGGCGCATGGCCGGTACCAGTTTCCCGACTGGCTGCGAAGGTCTTTGACCTCAGCCGCAGGCACCGCTCTGAGGTCATTGTACAGATAATGGCAGGTACGGCTTCTGTGATACCGGCTTCCGTCCTTTCCCATATACACAATTTCATTTTCCTCGTCCCCTCTGCCGCTTCCTTCCGCGCCCAGACCGTCTTTTCCCGTCCAGGCCCGCCGGATGCACCGGGCCTGCTGGGGAATCTCATCCAGAAAGAACACGGGAAAAGGCAGACGAATGGCATAGTCCACAATCAGATCAATGGTCTCCCCATCTTCCAGGATCCTGCTCTTGGCGGCGGAAAAGTCCACAGCCCGGCCGGTCCCCTCCGCGGTTTTCACCCGATTTTCCACCGTCCGGCAGACCGCTTCCCGGGAGAGGCCTGACAGCAGGCCTGAACGGGAGAGATCTGACAGCAGGCCCGGTTCGCCGATCTCAGCAAAGTCGGCGGCGGCATAGGCATACTGGGCAATCCTCTCCCCTTCCGCTTCCAGCCCGGCCTGCACCTGCCTTCTGGTATCCATAACGCTCAGAGGCGCGGCCATCAGCGCCATAAAAAACAAGAACAACGTGAATCCCAGGGCAGCTTCCACTGTCATGCTTCCCTTCACCTTTGCCATATTTCTTCCCATCTGCAGGGAGACGGAGAAAGACACCCTCCTTCCGGCCGTTTTTTTCCATTTCCACAGGGGATTGCGTACTTGGAGAGTCACACTATGTCTTTTTTTCCTATTTTTGCCAAAGAAAACTATTTTATTTCCGCACCGGAAAAAGGGCATCTTCCTCCGCCTCCCTCTGGCAGTTCTGCCTGCCGATTTATCACCACATTAATACGATCTTCCAATATTTGTCTCCAGCCGGTATCCGGAATTCCCCGCCGCAGAAAACAGATGCGCCGCCTCCGTCACCGCAGACATCTCCACCCGCCAGGCACACCGCTCCATGAGAAATCCCGGCTCCATCCGCCCGATGGTATCCTGCATCACATCCATCATCCGGTAAAGCAGAACTCTCTGATCGGCGGCAAACAGCAGGAGCTTTAAGTAACTTTCATAGGAAAATCCTTTTTGATCCTGCCTCTCCTCCGCCTGCCCCGTTTTTCCCAGTTCCAGCAGCTGATCCAGGCTTAAATTCCAGTCCTCGCCGCTTTTGATCAGCGGAACCTTCCCGCCTGCCAGCAGCGTTCTCACGTCCACCAGAGCCTCCCCCAGGGCCCACACTCCCATAACCAGCACTGCCACCACTTCCACCAGGGGCAGAAGCCCGGAAACACCCACGATCGCGGCGGCCAGCTCCCTGGCCTGAGCTCTCTTATTTCCATCCCCCAGAATGTGAACCAGATTCAGCCCTTCCCGCACTGCCAGCAGTCTGGCCGCGGCTTCTGCCAGATTCTGCCGGTCTTCCTTCCCTCCCACTGCCAGATACTCTATCTGATAACGCAGACCGGCATCCGGTTCATCTTCGGTATCCAGAAAATGGCGGAAAAACTGTCCGCAGTATTCGCCGGTGAGCAGGCGTTCCCCCAGGCCGGAGGCACTGCCGCCCTCCCCACGTTCCTCCGACGGAAGCTTCTGTTCCAGTATGGCATCCCCGGAAATGGGGGTTCCCTCCGGCAGCACCAGCCCCAGAAACCCTTCTCCTGCCATACGCCTGATATTTTCCAGAAATGACTGTTTTTCTTTGTCCGCAGTGCCGTGGGCACAGGTCAGAGTTCTGGCCTGGAAACCATCCAGGTGACGGCGGACCGGCCGCCAGAGAGCGGCCTCATCCAGCTCCTCATCCTCATCTCCGTCCCAGTTGGCAATATACTCCATCACATCCTTCGCCTCCTCCATCACTCCTTTCACAAGCTCTCCGTTGGATTCCGCCAGAGCCGGCAGTCCCTCAATCTCCCCTCTCCGTTCCCCATCCTTCGAGGTGTATGACTGATATCTCCCATATTCTTCCTCGGCCGCAGCCTTCATCCCCGGGGTCATCTCCTCCATTTTTTCCTGAATCTCCCCGTAAACCGATTCCAGCTGGCTCTGCAGCCGGTCCGCTCTCCGGCTGTATTCCGACACCGCCCACGGCACTTTCCCCAATTCCTTTAAGAGAGCCTCTCCTGTGTTCAGGAATCCCCTTCCGTTTCTGTCCGCCAGCTGCCTGCGGCCTGTCTCCCAAAGTTCCTCCTGGGACTGCTGGATACTGTCAATGGTCTCGATTGCCTCCTCCAGCTCCAGAGCCTGCGCGCTGCAGGCTCCGTAGAGCCGGGAGGTTTCCTGGACCGCCCCGGCTTCCCGGATTCCGTCCAGGACCTCACCTGCCTGATCCTCTGAAAAATCCAGCGTCCAGACCCCGTATTTCATATAATCCAGTACTTCCTGCCTCAGATGGTCTCCCCCGTCGTCCGTCACCAGGGTTACCTGATCTGCAGAGACTGACAATCTCTCTGCCGGATACCAGCCGGCAGCCTCCAGATACCCATCAAAGTACTGGCTGAATTCGTCCTCCAGTTCTTCTTTTCCGTCAAATTCCCGGAGCAGAATCCGGTATCTGGCCCACAGTTCCCGGTGATAGCCGGCCATAACGGAGTCCAGGGCCGAATCCGCCGCCACCCGCAGATAGCATCTGGCGCCGGCGGTCCTGGCTGCCTCCATCAGTCCGCACAGAAGGGCTGCGATACAGAGCAGGATCATACTCAAAAATACGGTGATCTGGCCGCTTTTTTTCATCAGTACACCTCTTTCGACTGTTTATTGATCTCTTTAAACACGTTGTTCAGCAGGTCGTTGATCTGTTTTTTGAAAATGATAACTAATCCTATTAGGACAACAAGTATGAGCACCACTTCGATCACTCCGACCCCATCCTCTTCCGTCCAAAACGCCTTCAGTTCCTTTCTCAGATCCATACACATTCTCCTTTCCGGCCGCCGGCAGCCGCCGCCCCTTAAAACGACAGCAGCGCCGGAGCCATCACCATGGCCATCACCACTCCCAGCATGAGAAACAGCGGAAGCAGCAGCTTTGTTCCGGCCTCCTCTCCCTGCCTGCGGGCCAGGGTTTTCCGCTCCTCGAAGGCAGACGCCATCTCCAGTCTCATCATCGCTCTCAGATTTTTCGTTCCCTCCCGGCGGTTCTGCTCCAGCAGACCGGCCAGCTTCAGATAGGGATGCAGCCCGCAGCTCTTTCCAAACTCCTGGTAAGCTTTTCCCTCCGGCACCTTTTTCTCCATCTGTTCCAGAGCCTGCCGCATTTCCTCATAGGCATACCGCTTCTTTCCGCCTTCCGAGAGTCCCTTTTCATAGCTTCTCACCACCCGTTCCCAGGCGCCCCGGACCGTCAGGCCAGCCCCCAAAAATACCGCCAGCTTGGAGACTACTTCCGGATAGTCCCTGAGAAGCTCTCTCTCCCTCCTTTCCCTGCTTCTCTTTTTCTGCTCTTTTTCCTCTGTCTCACAGAACGCGGCGGCAAGAATGCCGAAAAAGGGCAGCGCCCACAGAGGCTTTCCCTCCGGATCCCTGTAGGTGAGTTTCCGTCCCTCAAAGCTGTCAGGCAGAACAAATTTTTCTCCGCCCTGAGCTTCATCCTCCCGCCGGACTTCCTCCAGAAACCGTTCCACCGTCTGCTCCCCCGCCGTTTTTACCGGCGGAAACAGGGTGAGCGCCAGCTCATACGCCGCCTGATGAGAGCCGTCGGAAAGCTCCGCCTCCAGCCACACCTCTTCTCCCTCCGGGGAAGCTTTTTCCCCGTACACCTTCCCAAAACTGTCGATCCATTCCCCGTCCGTCTTCCAGCGGATCTCCACCCCGTATTCGTCCACACGGGAAAGCAGGTTCAGATCCGTCCGCACCGAGGACAGAGAGGGATTCTCCCCCAAAATCATCCCCGGCAGCTCCTCCCAGATTCGTTCAAACAGCTCCTCCGCCTCTGAATCTGTGTAGAGCCGCTCGTTTACAGGCACATCGATTTCCGTCTCCTTCTCCAGCAGGCCGTCCACAGCCAGCCGGTGAACGGCCGTCCCCTCCCCGTGGGGCTCCCGCTCCACCACGCCGGCGTCCTCCCTGCCCAGACCCGCCGCCGCTGCAGCTCCGTAGAGCAGAAAACCTCCCAGCACACAGCCCAGCTGTATCTTCCTCTTTCGGTTTTTCTCCATCCGCTTACACCTCTATTTCCAGAATTCTCCAGGAGATCACCAGAGCCGCCCCATAGCAGAGCAGACAGGCTGTCATCACCGCCCGCCCTGCCCCGGTGGTGTACATCACATCAAAAAATCCCGGAGAAGTCATGTCCACATACAGCACAATGGCGTAGGGCAGGCAGCTCATCACCCGCTGTTCCATCCTTCGGGAGGCAGTGGCCGTGCGGATATCTTCCTGAATCTGCATCTTGTCTCCCATCACTCCCGCAGTGTAATCCATAATCGCCCCAAGATGGCCTCCGCTTCTCTTCGCCAGCTGAAAGATCTCCGCAAAATTCTGCACATCCTCCAACCCGCTGCGCCTGCCAAAATCCGCCAGCAGCCCTTCCACCGGCCGGTTTAAGCCCATCTGGGAAACGATATAGGAAAACTCCCGGACGATGAGCCCCTCCTCCCCAAACAGAATGGTCAGCTCCTCCACGCTTGCCCGAAAGGCGTTTTCCACGGAATAGCCGGATCCCAGGGAGGCGGACAGCACCCGGATTCCCTCTTTAAATTCACCGGAAAGGCGTTCCAGCCGTTTTTTCTTCCACTGTTTCTTCATAAAAAATGGAACACATGCGCCGAAAGGCAGAAAGATCAGAAATGCTTTCAGATTCCTGTAAAATACATAGGCTGTAAGAGCTGCCAGCCCGATTCCCGTCGCCTCCCCCATAAGCCATTCCCTCGGGGACAGACGGTATCTCTCATAATTCACAGCCTGCTGCCGCAAGCTTGACTCTGTTTTTAAGCTCCCCCGTTTTTCGGAGGCGGCCTTCCACTTTTTTCCCCGCTGTTCCTTCTTCCTCCTCAAACCGGAACAGGGGATGGAGAACCACTTTCCCATTGTCACAGCCTCCTATCTCCGCAATCTCCAGCACTTTTCTGCTCCCGTCCCGGAGCCTTCCCAGATGCACCATCACGTCGATGGCCGACGCGATCTGGCTCCGTATGGCTTCCAGGGGCAGATCCGCCCCCATAAGCACCATGGTCTCCAGGCGGGCCAGCATATCCGCTGTGCTGTTGCCGTGGCCGGTGCAGAGAGAGCCGTCGTGGCCTGTGTTGAACGCGGAGAGCATGGCAAACGCTTCCTCCCCCCGCACTTCGCCCACGATAATCCTGTCCGGCCTCATGCGAAGGCTCGCCCGGATCAGGTCCCCCACGGAAATGGGACGGTTCCCCTCCCCGTTGTCATTGCGGGTCTCCATCCGCACCAGATTGGGAATCTGACGGATCTGCAGCTCCGCGGAATCCTCAATGGTGACGATTCTCTCATCCGCAGGAATGTACGCGGAGAGGGCGTTGAGAAAGGTGGTCTTTCCGGAACCTGTGCCGCCGCTGATAAAAATATTGTATCCAGCCTCCACAAGGGTTCCCAGAAACCGGGCCGCCTCCTCCGTCAGCGCCTCCAGTTCTATAAGCCGTTTCATTGTGATGGGCTCCGGAAATTTCCGTATGGTTAAGGCCGGACCGTCCAGCGCCACCGGCGGCAGCACCACATGAACCCTGGACCCATCCGGCAGCCTGGCGTCGGCAATGGGATCGGACACGTTCACCACCCGGTTCACCCGGCTGACGATCTGCTGGATCGTGTCCTCCAGCTGTTCCTCCGACTCAAAGGAACCATTCCACCGGCTTATGCTTCCTCCCCGTTCCACAAAGATCCGGTCCCTTCCGTTTACCATGATCTCCGTAATGTCCGGCCGGTCCATCATCTCCTGGAGAATTCCCAGACGGCGGAATGAATCAAACAGCCTTTCCCGCAGGCTCAGACGCTCCGGCAGAGGAAAAAAGCCTTCCTTTCCCAGCCCGGCAATCTCCTCATCGATCACCTCATACAGCTCCTCATCCTCGATCTGGCGGTAATCCTCCAGCCTCTCCCGGACGTTTCTCCTCAAAAGCTCCCACCGCCCGCCGTCATTCTTTGTCACAATTCCGTCATTCTTCTTCACGATTCCTTCCTCCTCCCACAAGGCCGCGGACAAAGTCTCCCAGCTCTCCCCACAGCAGCTGTTCCGGATAATTTTCTCCCGCCAGAATCCTTCCCCCTTGGGGCAGCTTCAGCTTTTCCAGACGCTCCGCCACTCCGTCCCGCCCGGATTCAGCCAGATAGGACTCAAATTCCCGGATCTTGGCCTGGGATACCCAGTCCTCCAGCACCGGCATGTAGATCACGTCGCAGGCCTCCAGAATCTCCCCCGCCTGGCGGCCGGCCTGACCCACATCCACAACGATCACCCCGTACCCGGACTCTGCCGCCATATCTTCGATAAATCCGGCCAGCTCCATTCCGCTGATGCCTTCCAGGTCCTCCGGATAGCGGACCGGAGGAATGTAATCCACATTTCCCCAGGTGTAGACAAAGGCGCCGATCTTTTCCCAGCAGCTTCCTCCGTGGCGGTAGCGGTAGAGCAGATCCGAGAGACATTCCCCGTAGGTCTCCCCGGTCATCTCTCCCAGGCCGGAACAGTCTTCCAGGGTGACAAACAGCGTCCGCTCCGTCTCCTTCCACACCTGGGCCAGAGTCAGAGCCAGGGCCGTTTTCCGACAGCGGCCCACAGGGGAATAGACCCCGATGACCCGGCCCCGCCCGGCAATGGACACGGACTCCCGCCCGTCTTCCCCTTCATACCAGGCCATCACTTCCCGCATGAGCCGCTCGGAATTCTGATACTTGTATACGGACGGCAGCCGCTCCGGATCCGCCCGCTTTTCTTCTCCCAGGTAAATGACCTGTCTGGCTCTGATTTCCTTTAAATCTTCCTCCGCCGCGTCCCATCCCGTCAGCAGAATCTCCACGCTGTGTTTTGCCGCGTATTCCTTCAGCCGCTCCGCCGACGCGAACGCCACTGCGCGGAACGGAATTCTTCCCCTTTCATTGGCAAAATCCGCCAGCCGCTCCGCGTACAGGGGATTGGTATCCCACACCGCCATAATTTTCCGCATAGACTCCCTCCTCTGAAGTTTTCATTCCGCCGGAAGCTCTCCCGGCTCCTACCGCACCGCCTGTTCCAGCAGAAGATACGCCGCCGTTCCGGCTGAAAGGCAGAACGCCAGAGGGATTGCCGCCTCCCCGCCGTCTCTCTCCCTGCGGTAGTATGGTTCACAATTTTTCGTCATGGTAACCCGCCTGATATAGGCTGCGAAATAAGACAGGCGCCTCCACAGAAGCCTTCTGCGCAGAAGCCTTGCCAGGGACCAGAACGCCCCCAGAACAAACCCCATAGCCAGCGCCGGAACTGCCCGCTCCGGCCCCAGAAAACCGGTGATCACAGCGATCACCTTCACATCCGCCGCTCCCATCATCCGAAACAGGAACAGAGGAAAAAACACCAGACCGGCAAACAGCCCGGCAGCCATCTCTCCCCTGCGGAAAAGAAGCCCGGCGGCCAGTCCGGCCGCAGTTGCGTAGCGGGAAATCCTCCCCTCCATCAGATCCTGAATACTAAAAAATGCCAAAAACAGACACAGCACCCCATCTGTGTTCAATATAAAATCTCCCCCTTCTGCGCTCTCAGTGTACGGGAATTTTCTGCCTGAACCGGCTGGATAAAAAGAATCTTACATGCACTTCGAGTGAAGTGCGAAACGTGCTCTTATTATGAACCATTTTCAGAGAATTGTCAATCCCTTTTTATTGACTGCCTCTACTGCGCGGTGGTAAAATGAATATATTTCCATTTCCGGTATATACTAACTCCATCAATTACAGGGAGATGGGAATATGAAAGGTTTAAAATTTTCCAGAAACAGAGAGCTTCTGAAGGAGGAGCGAAAGCTCCGCCGGGAGATCGAACAGACCAAAGGAGCCATCGACACGGCGCGCAACCACTTCGAGCAGGTCGTGGATCCCACCCTGATCGACTGCTACATTTACGAGCTGAACGCCGCCCAGCTGCGCTATCAGTTTCTCCTGCAGAACTTTAAAAAGCGGGAACTTTAAGGAGGAAATCATGATGAAACAATGGTATGAAAGTTCTGTATTTTACCATCTGTACCCTCTGGGATGCACCGGCGCCCCGGATTTTAATCACGGGGAAGCCGCTTCCCGTTTTGACCAGTTAAACGCCTGGATCCCCTACATAAGCGGCATGGGATTCAACGCGCTGTACATAGGTCCTTTATTTGAATCCTCCTCCCACGGCTACGATACCAGGGACTACCGGAAGGTGGACTGCCGTCTGGGGACCAATGAAGAATTCCGGGATTTTGTGGCCGCCTGCCACAGCGCCGGGATACGGGTGGTCATCGACGCCGTTTTCAATCACACCGGCCGGGATTTTTTCGCGTTCCGGGACATTCAGGAGAAAAAATGGGATTCCCCCTACAAAGACTGGTACCGGGGCGTGTCCTTTCACTGCTCCAGCCCCATGGGAGATCCCTTCTGCTACGACGCCTGGCAGGGACAGTTTCAGCTCCCCTGCCTGAACCTGAAAAATCCGGAAGTGAAGCAGTACATATTCGACACCGTCCGTTTCTGGGTGGACACGTTCGGCATCGACGGTCTGCGCCTGGACTGCGCCGGCGATCTGGATTTTGATTTTATGAAAGAGCTGCGCAGAGCCACCGCCCCCATGAAGGAGGCTTTCTGGCTCATGGGCGAAGTCATTCACGGGGAATACGGCCGCTGGGTCAACGACGAAATGCTCCATTCCGTCACCAACTACGCCCTTCACAAGGCCTTTTACTCCGCCCACAACGACCACAACTACTTTGAGATCGCCCACACCATCAAACGGCTGCCCTTTAAGGGAATCCAGCTCTATACATTTACAGACAACCACGACGAGGACCGGCTGGCAAGCAAACTGGCGGATAAAGCCCACTTTGAGCCGCTCTACACTCTGCTGTTTACCCTGCCCGGCATCCCGTCTATTTACTATGGCAGCGAATGGGGCATGGAGGGAAAGCGGACCAGCCACAGCGACAAAGCTCTCCGCCCGGCTGTCACCGCCGAAGAAGCGGAAAGCCGTGAGAACGGGCTGAAGGATCTGATCCGGAAGCTGATCCGGATCCACCGGGAGAACCCGGAGTTTCACGGAGGACTGTATCAGGAACTGTATCTTACCAACCGGCAGTTTGCCTTTGCCCGCTACGGATCGGAATCCATTATCATCACCGCCGTCAACTGCGACAGCAGCCCAAGCGCCTTTGTGCTTCCGCTGCCTATCTGCAGCCGGAAGGCGGAAAATCTTATGACAGGGGAAGAATTTCCTGTGGAACACGATGTCCTTCCCGTCCGGCTGGAAGCCAATTCCGCAGCTGTGATCAAGCTGTGGGACGCTCTCATGGAGGACGGAAAGCCGCTGGATGAGGGGGACATGGATCCAGAGGAATTAAAAGAATTACTGGGGGACCAGTGGGAGGAATAAGAAATGAAACAGACGGGGGTTATTACAGACGTTGACCGTTACCTCTTCGGCAACGGCACACACTACGAGATCTACAACAAGCTGGGAGCTCATCCCAGAACCATAAACGGAAAGAAGGGGATGTACTTTGCGGTGTGGGCGCCCCACGCCAGGGAAGTGCACCTTTCCGGAGATTTTAACGGGTGGAGCAAGCGCAGCCACCCCATGACGCCGCTGGCGGACTCAGGGATCTATGAGCTTTTCGTACCCGGCTTAAGAACCGGCCAGCTCTACAAATACGCCATCACCACCAGGCGGGGAGATGTGATCCTGAAAGCAGATCCCTACGCGTTCCAGGCGGAATACCGCCCGGGAACCGCTTCCGTCACCGCTAACCTCGAGGGATTCGGCTGGTCCGACTCCAGATGGATGGACCGGCGGAAAACGGCGGACGTGACAAAGGAGCCCTTGAGCATCTACGAGGTTCACATCGGTTCCTGGAAGCGAAAGGACCGGCCGGAAAAGGACGGATTCTACACCTATAAGGAAGCGGCGAAGGAGCTGGCTGAATACGTCTCTTCCATGGGCTACACCCACGTGGAGCTCATGGGCATCGCCGAACACCCCCTGGACGCGTCCTGGGGATATCAGGTGACCGGCTACTACGCCCCCACCTCCCGCTACGGCGCCCCGAAGGACTTCATGTATTTTGTCAACTACATGCACCGGAAGGGGATCGGAGTGATTCTGGACTGGGTGCCGGCCCATTTTCCGAAAGACGCCCACGGACTGGCCAATTTTGACGGACAGCCCCTCTACGAGTACGCCGATCCCAGAAAGGGAGAGCACCCCGACTGGGGCACCAAGGTCTTCGACTACGGAAAAAATGAGGTGAAAAATTTCCTCATCGCCAATGCCCTCTACTGGATTGACAAATACCACATTGACGGGCTGCGGGTGGACGCCGTGGCCTCCATGCTGTATCTGGACTACGGCCGCAGCAACGGCAACTGGATCCCCAACAAGTACGGCGGCAACCAGAACCTGGAAGCCATCGAATTCTTCCGCCACTTGAACAGCATTGTGAAGCAGCGGGGAAACGGTGCCATGGTCATCGCCGAGGAATCCACCGCCTGGCCTTCCGTCACCCATGACCCGGCCTCCGGCGGACTGGGCTTTACCTTCAAATGGAACATGGGCTGGATGCACGACTTTCTGGAATACATGAAGCTGGATCCCTATTTCCGCAAGTACAATCACAACAAGATGACTTTCGGGATGACCTACGCCTCCAGCGAGAACTTCATTCTGGTTCTCTCCCATGACGAGGTGGTCCACCTGAAGTGTTCCATGATCAACAAGATGCCCGGCATCTACGAGGATAAATTCGCCAACCTGAAAGTGGGCTACACCTTCATGATGACCCATCCGGGGAAAAAGCTGCTGTTTATGGGACAGGACTTCGGACAGTTCCACGAGTGGGATGAAAAGGTGGCCCTGGACTGGTATCTGACAGAGGAACCTCTCCACGCAGACCTGCAGAAATACTACTCGGACCTGCTTCACCTGTACCGGACCTATCCGGCCCTCTACCGGCTGGAGAGAGACTGGCACGGCTTCCAGTGGGTCAACGCCAACGACGGGGACCGGAGCATTTTCAGCTACATCCGCCGGGACGAGACGGGAAAGAAAAACCTGCTGGTGATCTGCAATTTCACTCCCATGGAGCGGGCGGACTATCGGGTGGGAGTGCCGAAGCGGGGAAATTACACCCTGGTTCTGGACACGGCCCACGGCCTCTACAAGCGGGGAGACCACGCCCCCGTGTTCCGATCCGTGAAGAAAGAGTGCGACGGGCAGCCCTGCTCCTTCGCCTATCCTCTGCCGCCCTACGGAGCCGCCATCTTCCGTTTCTCATAACAAAAGACGACTGAATATTTCATACATAAAAGGAGGTCTGCTCTATGCAGAACATACTGGTTTGCGACGACGACAAGCAGATCGTGGAAGCCATTGACATTTATCTGACCGGGGAAGGCTATCATGTGATCAAGGCCTACGACGGCTACGAAGCCTTAAAGATCCTGGACAGCACGCCGGTGGACCTGATGATCCTGGACGTGATGATGCCCGGGCTGGACGGCATCCGCACCACGCTGAAGGTGCGGGAGACCAGCAGCATCCCCATTATCATTCTGTCCGCCAAATCCGAGGACAACGACAAGATCCTGGGGTTAAACATCGGGGCCGACGACTATATCACCAAGCCCTTCAATCCCCTGGAGCTGGTGGCCCGGGTGAAATCCCACATCCGCCGCTACACCCAGCTGGGCAACATGAACCAGCAGCAGGCCGGGGAACAGATTTACAAGTGCGGCGGACTTACCATCAACGACGACAACAAGGAGGTGCAGGTGGATGGGGAGACCATCAAGCTGACTCCCATCGAGTACAACATCCTGCTTCTTCTGGTGAAAAACGCGGGGAAGGTGTTCTCCATCGACGAGATCTACGAGCAGATCTGGAACGAGGAGGCCATCGGCGCCGACAACACCGTGGCCGTCCACATCCGCCATATCCGGGAAAAGATCGAGATCAACCCCAGAGAACCCCGGTACCTGAAGGTGGTCTGGGGCGTGGGATACAAGATCGAAAAGCAGTAAGGAGAGCCTATGAAAAAATTTACCGCTCTGCTTCTCCATCTGGCATTCGTGGCCATCGCCGTGCTGGGGCTGAGCCTGATGTATCTGAACTACAACTACGGCCGGGGAATCCATCTGTTTTCCAATTCGGTCTACGAGGATTCTGACTTGTTTAAGGAGCAGCTGGAAAAGGACGTCAGCCGGATTTTCGACTATGTAAACTACAAGGATGTGTTCGAGACAGACGGACAGCTGGATTACAACAAGAAAATGGTGGGCGTGTCCTACACCTCAGGCATCGAGACCCAGACCATGACCTACACGCTGGATGAGCTGATCCGATACGGCAAGTCCCTGGGATACTACTTAAACAGCGACTATGAGGTGGTGCGCACGGAGGTGGAGGAGACTCCCCACCAGGAGGACAATTTCGTGGTGGACTGGCGGGTCTACATGCCCAGCGACAATTATTCAGAGCCGGGAGACGCCTACTCCACCCTGGAAGGCCTCTCCTTAGAGATCATGACCCGGCTGGGCAGCTATCTGAGCACTTACAACAACTTGATTGCCCAGCCGTCCAACCTGATCTTTCAGGTGTGCTACAACCGCTCTGAGTCCGACCAGAGCATGTACACCAACGCGCCGGACATGACTCCCGACGCCATACGGGCCATGGGGAAATACTGCTACGTGGACGGGACCACCCTGGGGCCGGACACCAATATTTCCGTGCTCCCCACCAATATTTCCCAGCTGGCGGAGGCCAGCAACCCTTACGACAACAACAATTACTACGTGGCCATCGGCCTGGACACCACCTACCCCCATACAGATGCCTACTCGGAGGGCTACGATTCCTTCCAGAACATGCGGGTCATGTACGTGGGCGGAATTTTCTGCATCCTGTCCGGCGTGCTGGGAATGGCCCTCACCCTCTACCGCATCCTGACAGCGGAGAAGGAAAGTCCCTTAAATTATTATGACGCCCTGAGCACGGAGAGCAGCGTTCTCCTCACTCTTCTGGGGTGCCTGCTGGCCGTATTTTTAAGCTACCGGGTGTTCTCCAAACTGCTTCACCTGGTGGTAAAAGTGGACTACTGGGCCTACACCGACATGCTGGTGAGCGCCGTGTGCATCTATTTCCTGCTGCTGTGGGAGACTGCCAGTATCATGCGCCGCTACGGGGCGAAAACTCTGTGGACCAACAGTATTTTCAAGAACGCGAAAAAGTTTCTCAACCTGTATTTTTCTGAGAAACGGCTGACCATGGTGGTCGCCTTCATCTATTTCTGCTTTATCGGCGCCAACCTGGTCATTTTATCCGGCGTGTACCTGTCTTTCTACCACGGACATGGGGCGCTGAAATACATTGTGGGGATCCTGCTCTGCGTTGTCCTCGTCGTGCTGGACCTGTGGGGCTTTCACTACATGTTCCACAGCGCCTGGGAGATGGACAAGATCACGGAGGCCGTTGACAATCTGTCCTCCGGCGATACCAGCTACCAGATCGACACTTCCCTGTTCTCGGGGAAAGAAAAGGATCTGGCGGAAAACCTGAACAACATTTCCCACGGCATGGAGGACGTGCTCCAGGAACAGGTGAAGAGCGAACGGCTGAAGGCGGATCTGATCACCAACGTCTCCCACGACATCAAGACGCCCCTCACGTCCATCATCAACTATGTGGACTTAATCAAGCGGGAGCACATCCAGGACCCCAAGATCCAGTCCTACTTAAGCGTGCTGGAGCAGAAGTCCCAGCGGCTGAAGAACCTGACGGAGGATCTGGTGGAGGCGTCCAAGGCCAGCTCCGGCAATGTAAAGCTGGAGATCAGCGATCTGAATTTTACTGAGCTGGTCCAGCAGACCGGGGGAGAATTTGAGGAGAAATTCGCCGCCCGGCGCCTGGATCTGGTGACCCACATTCCCGACGGACGGCTGATCATCCAGGCGGACGGAAGGAGGCTGTGGCGGATTCTGGAAAATCTGTACAACAACGCCTGCAAATACGCCATGGAGGGCAGCCGGGTCTACGTGGACCTGAAGGAGGAGGACGGCATGGCCGTCTTTACCATCAAGAACGTGTCGGAAAGTCCCTTAAATATCGATGCCAGCGAACTGACGGAGCGTTTCGTTCGGGGAGACGTGGCCAGAACCACAGAGGGAAGCGGCCTGGGTCTCTCCATCGCCAAGAATCTGACCCTGCTCCAGAAGGGAACCTTCGACATCATCATCGACGGGGATCTCTTTAAGGCCCTGGTGGCCTTTCCTGTGAAAAAACCGGAGGACCCCCAGGAAAAGCAGCCGGATATTCCGGAATAAATCATATGTTACAGTGCAACTCTCATATCCGCTGACGCGGACACCATGAACCATGAAAGCCCTCGGATCGCTCCGTGCTGCGCACTCACGCGATCCGACCTGCATTCGCAATCCGGCCTATCGGGCTTTCACGGTAAAAAACCGCAGGAAGCCGCGGGGCCGTATTTACAGCCCGCCGCTCTCCCTGCGGTTTTCCTGTTTACAATCCTCTTTTTTCCGGATCAGCTCTTCTTTCTCTCGGCGGCTCAGCCTTTTTATGGCCCATTCCCGACTCATGGCCTCCTCCTTCGTGGCGAATTCCTCGTAGTAGACCAGAGTCACCGGCCGTCGGCTCTTGGTGTACCTGGCCCCTTTTCCGCTGTTGTGGGCTTCCAGCCGTTTTTCCAGGCAGTTTGTCCACCCGCAGTAGAGAGTGCCGTCAGCGCACTTTACCAGATAAGTATAATTCATTGGTATCTTCCCTTCCCTCTTCCCCCGGCACTGCACGGGTATGTAAACGGCTGCGGCGTCTTGCAAATACGCGGCGGCCGCCCAGGTTTCCCTGATCTATGATGAAGCACCGGCCGGGTGCAGTGCCTGCGGCGGCTTTCGTCCGCCGGACTGTTTTCATACTTTATCTTATGCGGCAGACCCCGGATGGGTGCATCCGTTTTCTCCTCCGGCGGCCCCGCCCGGCTTCTTCCGGCTCTCTCCTCCGGCGGCCCCGCCCGGCTTCTTCCGGCTCTCTCCTCCGGCGGCCCCGCCCGACTTACCCGGCCCTCACCCCTGGGCGATCTCCTTTACCAGAATCAGCTTCTCCCCGGGCTGGAGCAGATCCGAGGTCAGGCCGTTGGTGTCCATGATGTTATCCACCGTGGTGTGAAATTTCTTCGCGATTTTCCACAGGCTGTCTCCCGGCTGGACGATATAACCCACAATTCCCGGCAGCTTCTGCAGCTTCTCCGTGTCCAGAGGCTGGACGTCCACCCCGGTGATCACCGGGCGGCATACGGGCTGAAGCACCAGCAGATCCAGATTGATAACCGCCTTGATCTCCACCATGCTTCCCCCCAGCATCACCGCCGACATATTGTCCAGGCTGGCGTTCAGCTGGTAAATGCTGTTCTGATCGATTCCCTTCGCCTCCACCATCTGATGAAAGGGAACGATCTCCGTCACCGACTGTACCGGCTGACTGTCGTCATCGGTGAGATATAAAAGCTGGACCTCCAGGGCCCCCTCAATGTGCAGGGTGTCATCCTTCACTTCCGTCTCGTCGATCTTCACCGATCCCTCGCTGTGACAGATCTGCAGGATCCGGTCGTGGCGGCTGATCTCCAGCTTCTCACTGATCTTGCATTTGCACAGGTTTTTCGTGAGAATCTGGTCAAAACACACCTCTCCCGTCTCCGGCACGATCTCCCGGTTGGTGGAATAGAGATCGCTTAACAGCTGGATCTTCTCCTCCTCGTAGAGCTTCATGTCCAGCTCCACCACAGCGTCCAGTTCCAGCTCCCGCATCTCCCCGTCATAGTCCGGCTTCGCCTCCACATCCCGGTGAACCAGGCGCATGGAGACCACAGGAATCATCTCCTCCCTGCAGCCCGCCACCTCCAGCTCCCCGGAAAACGGGACGCTCTCCTCCACCCACTGGACGGGGGCCCCGTCCCCCTCAGAGTCATAGATCACAAACACCGCCAGTTCCCCGTCAATATGTACGCTTCCGTCGGCGGGACGGCTGGAAGTTCCGGAGAGGCGCACCTCGCTCCAGAGGATTTTCTCCAGGTTGGGCTTGCTCCCCGGCAGGGTGAGATTCTCCTTTACCCGGTAGGTGTCCTTCTTCCGGACGGCGATCTCCGCCACCTCCAGCTCCTCCTTCAGGGCCTTTACGTCCTCCCCGTTTCCGGCCAGCGCCACGTCCACCGCCGCTTCCGCGTCGAACATGGTCTCCACCTGGACGTTTAAGGTCACCAGGGCCTTCACATTGATCTTTCTGGAGTTGATCATGCCGGCGTTCAGATCGTCCAGATCCCAGGTCACATTCACGTAGTCGTGCTCCGTCAGCCCCGGCACATTCACCGTCTCCTCAAAGGGGATGGATCCGCCCAGCGCCTGCAGGCCGCCTCCTTCCCGGCGGTAGAGCACCTTAAAATCCAGTTTTCCCCGAATCACCACCTTCTCCCCCTGGGGGCGGGAGGACTCGACCTGAATGCCTCCCGTGTCCAAAATGACCTGTTCCATATCGTCCATCGTATCCGGCACGATGAAATCGTCGTCCAAAGTCAGCTGGGTGGCGGCGTGGTTCTTCCACCGGTTCATACGGATGTTCTTCTTCACCAGTTCCATGTTGGCATACCTTCCTTACTTATTTTTCTAAGAAAGTCTATGCCCGGGACAGCCGGTTTATGTATCCGTCCTGTCCTCCCGGACGCCGCCGTTCTCCCCGTACCGGTCCATGAAATGATGGCGGACGCCGCCGGACACATAGCCCAGGCAGATGTCCAGGTTGACGTTTTCCGCGCTCTTTAAAATGTTGTTCTCCACGCCGGGATTGGTCTTTTTCAGCATGGCAATCAGCTCCTTCACTTCCTGGCGCTTGGAGGTGTGGACGATGTCCGCCGCGTCCGCGGCCTCCCCCCTGGCCTCCCGCTCCCTGGCGATCTGCTCCGTAAATCGGCAGGCACACTGGAGGAAATGAAGCTCGTTGTAATCCTTCCAGGCCAGAATATCCTCCTCCCTCACGTAGTAGAGGGGGCGGATCAGCTCCATGCCGGGAAAATTGGTGCTGTGGAGCTTCGGCATCATGGTATTGAACTGGCCTCCGTAGAGGATCCCCATGAGGGTGGTCTCGATCACATCGTTGAAATGGTGGCCCAGAGCGATTTTATTGCAGCCCAGAGCCTGGGCGTTGGCGTAGAGAAATCCCCGGCGCATCCTGGCGCAGAGATAGCAGGGATTTTCCCGGATGTCCGCCACGGTGTTGAAAATATCCGACTCCACCACATGGATGGGGATCTCCATCAGGCGGGCGTTCTCCTCGATCATCCGCCGGTTGTCCGGATGGTAGCCCGGATCCATCACCAGAAATTCCAGCTGAAAATCCACATTTCCGTGGCGGCGGATCTCCTGCATGCACTTGGCCAGAAGCATGGAATCCTTTCCCCCGGAAATGCACACCGCCACCCGGTCTCCTTCCTCCACCATGCGAAACTCCTGCATCCCCCGGACGAAGGGACGCCAGATCTCCTTGCGGAACTTTTTGATAATGCTGCTCTCAATTCTCTGACAGGGGGTTTTCATCGGCCCAGACTCCTTTTCTCATTCTCAAAATCTCATCTTTACTATTATAATCGGAATTGGAATGTTTACAAGAAAATTTTTGCCGGGCATATCATGCAGAGCGCAGGCAGCCTGCCAGGGTCAGCATGACCATACCGGCCAGAATCGAACCGTGAAACGGCAAAACAGCTTTCGCTGTCCCAACCAGAAGGTTCGACTGTGAAAGCTGTTTCCGCAGGAATTTATTCGTTTTTTTTCGTCTCTCCGGCCTGCTTTGAGGAGGTCTGCAGCCGCTGGATATGGACGGTCAGATAGATGGTCTCCTCCTCCGACACCCGGTAGGGCGTGGTTCTCTCAATATAGGCCGCCACCTTGCTGGCGCAGTCGTAGGAATCCAGATACTGGGCCCGGATCATGTCCATCAGGCCGGGATCCCAGATCTTGGACTCGTTTTCGTGGATGGCCCGCTGAATGAAAAACTTCAGATGGGTCACAAACCGCTCGTAGTCCAGGGACTCCTCGTCGATGACAATGTGAAAATGATAGGTGATGATATTCAGCACATCCTGAATGATCCTGGTCATGATCCGGGATAAATCCATGTCAATGTCCAGCTCGGAATTTAAAATGTGCATGGCGATAAATCCCGCCTCGTCCACCGGCATCTCAATGCCCGTATACCGGCGGATGATGGCGATGGCCTCCAGGCCGATATGGTACTCGTGACTGTAGTAGTGCTTGATCTCCCACAGCATGGAGTTGCTCAGCACCACTCCCTGGCGAATTCTCTGAATGGCAAAATTCAGGTGGTCCGTCAGGGCGATGTACACGTTCTCATTTAACTCTTTTCCCAGGGAGAGCTGGGCATAGCTGATGATCTCGTTGGTCATGTGCATAAATTCATAGGGAATCTCCTCTGACAGCCGCTTAAAATTCCTCACCCACTTTTCATCAAAACGGGCGAAGGTCTTCTCCACCGCCTCCGGAGGCACTTCATCCCCCAGTTTTTTTCCAAAACCGATTCCGTTTCCCATGAGCACCAGCTCATGGCTCTCGTCGTCCACCGCCGCCACCACATTGTTGTTGATCACGCGGGTTATCTTCATGCAGACTTTTTCCTCCCCTCCCCGGAAAACTGTATTTTTCTTACAGTTCCTCTCCGTTGGAAGCAATCACACGTCTGTACCACTCAAATGATGCCTTTTTGCTCCTCTTCAGAGTTCCGTTTCCTTCATTATCTTTATCCACGTAAATAAATCCGTAGCGCTTCTTCATCTCACCGGTGCTGGCACTCACCAGGTCGATGCAGCCCCAGGGAGTATATCCCATCAGCGGCACTCCGTCAATATCTACTGCATCCGCCATGGCGTTAATATGCTCTCTCAGATACTCGATCCGGTACTGGTCGTCCACAAACCCGTTCTCGTCCGGAGTGTCCACCGCTCCCAGGCCGTTCTCCACGATGAAGAGAGGCTTCTGATACCGGTCGTAGAGGGCATTCATGGTGATCCGAAGGCCCAGGGGATCGATCTGCCAGCCCCACTCTGACGCCTTCAGATGGGGATTCTTCACGCTGGAGAAAATGTTTCCCGCCGTCTCCCCGTACAGCTCCGGCTGGGCGCTGGCCACCCGGGAGGAATAGTAGGAGAAGGAGATGAAGTCCACCGTGTTCTCTCTCAGCACTTTTTCATCCTCCGCCGTGATGCCGATATCGTATCCCTCTCTCTCAAAGAATTTCTTCGCGTACTCCGGATACTCGCCCCGGGACTGAACGTCGATGAAGAAGTAGTTGTCCCGGTTCATCTTCATGGCCTCAAACACGTCCTTCGGATCGCAGCTGTAGGGATAGTACTGTCCCGCCGCCAGCATACAGCCGATCTGATTCTCCGGATCGATCTCATGGGCCAGCTTCGTGGCCATGGCGGAAGCCACCAGCTCATGGTGGGCTGCCTGGTACTTCACCAGCTCTGCGTTTTCTCCCTCGTCGATGAGAACTCCCGCCGCCATGAAGGGCATGTGAAGGATCATGTTGATCTCGTTGAAGGTGAGCCAGTATTTTACCTTGCCCTTATATCTGGTAAACAGGGTATTGCAGTACTTTAAGTAGCAGTCGATCATCTCCCGGCTCTTCCATGACCCGAATTTCTTCGTGCAGGCCACCGGAGCGTCGAAATGGACGATGGTCACCAGGGGCTCGATGCCGTACTTATGACATTCGTCAAACACGTTCTCATAAAACTTCAGGCCGGCCTCGTTGGGCTCCTCATCGAAGCCGTTGGGGTAAATGCGGCTCCAGGCAATGCTCAGGCGGTAGCACTTAAAGCCCATCTCCGCGAACAGGGCGATGTCCTCCTTGTAGTGATGGTAAAAATCAATGGCCTCATGGCCGGGATACTGATATCCCTCCTCGCACTCCAGCATTCTTCTGGTGCCGTTCATCACCGCCCGGCGCTCCGGGCCGGAGGGGATCAGGTCCACATTGGCCAGACCTCTGCCGTCCACGTCGTAAGCGCCCTCGCACTGATTGGCGGCCGTCGCGCCGCCCCACAAAAAGTCTTTCGGAAAACGTCCCATATGAAACCTCCTGTAAATATAAAATTTAAGGGCTGCCGCCTGCCGGAACCTGCGTCTTGCTTTCATCACGTCTGTCCCGGGGCGGCAGCCCCTGCCTTTTTTAGTGTCCTATGAAGTTCAGAAAAATCAGATGATGGAGATCAGAGCATCTCCCGCTTTTACATCCTTTCCAGTCTCGCCGGAAACATCCACGAAATCATCGGCGTTGGTCACAAGCACCGGTGTAGTTACATCATAACCTGCCTCTTTGATCTTGTCCATATCAAATTCCACCAGCAGGTCTCCCGTCTTCACCTTCGCGCCGGTCTCCACCTTCGGGGAGAAATACTTTCCGTCCAGTTTCACCGTATCCATGCCGATATGAATCAGAATCTCCGCCCGGTTGTCGCCGGTGATGCCCACTGCGTGTCCCGTGGGGAACATGGTGGAAATCTCTCCGTCACAGGGTGCGTACACCTTTCCCTCAGCGGGAACAATGGCCACGCCCTTGCCCAGCACGCCGGAGGAGAACGCCTCGTCCTTTACCTCAGACAGAGGGATCACATGACCGCTGATGGGAGCTGCAACCGTGCCCTCCTCACCGGCGATCTCCTGCTTCTCCATGGGCTTTGCAGCCTCTGCCTTTTTCGCCGGCTCTGCTGCGGCGCCGTCGCTGTAGGTGAACCAGATGATCACGAAGGTCAGCACCATCACAGCCAGAGTGATGAGCACAATGGTTCTCAAGTCATACATCACATCGGTAATTCCCAGCTTCGCAATGGCGTCTGAGGTGGGAATGAAGCAGGGCAGTTTAAATACGCCCAGGCCGCCGGAGGTGTAGGTGGCCACTCCGAATGCTCCCATGAGGGCGCCGCCGATTCCCGCCGTCAGGCAGGTGATGTAGAACGGTTTCTTCTTGGGAAGGGTGATACCGTAAATAGCCGGCTCCGTCACGCCGCAGATACCGGACAGGAACGCGGGCAGAGACAGACTCTTTAACTTCTTGTCCTTCGTCTTCAGCATGATGGCAAATACAGCCGCCGTCTGCACGAAGGAAGCGGTAAAGTTGGTGGATACGAAGGTATCAAATCCCAGGGTGGAATAGTTGTTGTACATAACAGGAACCAGTCCCCAGTGAAGTCCGAAGATAACCAGTACCTGCCAGAGAGCTCCTACCAGGAAGCCTGCCACAATGGGATTGAAGCCGTACACAGCGGAGCAGAGAGCGCCGATGCCGCCGGACAGCCAGGAGGCCACCGGTCCGATTACCAGGAAGGAGATGGGCACGGAAACCACCAGAGTGAGCATGGGAACGATAAACAGCTTGATCACATCGGGGATCACCTTGTTCCACAGCTTCTCCACTTTGCTTGCGAACCATACTGCAAACACAATGGGGATAACGGAAGAGCCGTATCCTGCGGAAGGCCAGATAATGGGAATTCCCAGGAACGTCTCATGGATAGCCGTCTCCATAAAGGTGCCGGCAAACAGGGTGGTAACCACGGTCTCGCCGCTGGCGATGGCCGGGAACTTCACTTCCGCGTACAGGAAAGCCGCCGCGATGGCCATGCCGGTAAAGTGATTCAGCTTGAATTTCTGGGATGCGGAATAAGCCAGCATCACAGGCAGGAAATAGAAGAATCCGTCGCCGATGGCGTAGAGGATCATGTAAGTTCCCGTATCCTTAAACTCATTTCCCAGCAGGAATACTGCCAGGCCCAGCAGACCTTTTACAATACCGGTAGCTCCCAGCAGACCCAGGATGGGGGTGAAGGTTCCGGACAGGGTGTCGATGAGCTTGTCGCCGATTCCCTTCTTTCCGCCGCTGCTCTCCGCCTCCGCGCCGTCTGCTCCGGCCGCCGCGAAATGGCCGATGTCGTTGACCGCGTCAAATACATCCGGCACGTGGTTTCCAATTACCACCTGATACTGGCCGCCGCTCTGGATAACCGTCACGATGCCGTCCGTGGCCTTTAAAATTTCTGTGTTTGCTTTGCTCTCATCTTTCAGCCGGAAACGCAGTCTGGTGACGCAGTGGGTCAGACTGATCACGTTTCCCTTTCCCCCGACGTTCTGGATAATAATCCGCGCCAGGCCGTCATACTTGCTTGCCATAATATCCTCCTTTTTTGCGCCCTCAGCCGGTTCTTCCGGACGGACCGGCTGCTTCGGGCAAGTCTGCACTCTGCAAACAAAAAAAGACCTCAGCATACAAAAAATGATCCACCGCCTCTCCGCTGCTTACGCACAGCGAAACTGGGGCCGTGAGCCTTCCTGCATGTCTAGGTCTTGCCTACTGAAAGTAACAATCCACATAGTAACATGTGTCTTATTCTGTTTCCGAACGCTATTCTAAAACATATTGGCTTTTTTTTCAAGAGTTTTTTTCATTTTGTCTGTATTTCCCAATTTTTTCCTCTGTTTCTGTGCAATCTGCTTAACATTCATTTTTATGGACAATTCTCCCCTTCTCTGATATACTCAAAAATTAGGAGGGATTGTATGGATATCTGAACATCATTCCCCAAAGTCGTAAAAAAGGAGGATAATCATATGGAAATGAGCAAAAATTTCCTCTGGGGCGGCGCTACGGCGGCTAACCAGTACGAAGGAGGATATCAGGAGGGCGGAAGAGGACTTTCCATCAACGATGTGGAGATGGGAGCCCGCCACGGAGTTCAGAGAGAGATCCACGACTATGTTCACCCGGACGCCTACTATCCCAGCCACGAAGCTACGGATTTCTATCATCATTACAAGGAGGATATCGCTCTGTTCGCGGAGATGGGCTTTAAGTGCTACCGCTTCAGCATTTCCTGGAGCCGCATTTTCCCCAACGGCGACGAGGAGACCCCCAACGAGGAAGGCCTGAAGTTTTATGATAACGTGCTCACCGAGCTGGAGAAATACCACATTGAGCCCCTGGTCACCATCAACCACTACGAGATGCCCTTAGGGCTTGTAAAGAAGTACGGAGCATGGAGAAACCGGAAGCTCATCGACTTCTTCCTCCGCTACTGCGAGACCCTGTTCACCCGCTACAAGGGCAGAGTAAAATATTGGCTCACCCACAACGAGATCAACGCCCTTATGCGTTCCAACCGCCCCTGGCATCAGGCCGGCATCATCTATCAGGAGGGCGAGGACAAAGATCAGGTGATGCTGAACGCCGCCCACTATCAGCTGGTGGCTTCCGCAAAAGCGGTGGTGCTGGGCCACAAGATCGACCCGGAGAACCAGATCGGCTGCATGCTGCTCTACCCCCTGACCTACGCGGCCACCTGCCGTCCGGAGGATCAGATCGCAGCCATGAAGAAGAACAACATGACCTACTACTTCGGCGACGTGCACTGCCGCGGCTACTACTCCAACGTCTGCACCGCCATCTGGCAGGAGCTGGGCAAAAAGCCTGACATTCAGCCCGGCGACGAGGAGGCTTTAAAGGAAGGCACCGTGGACTTCGTGTCCTTCAGCTACTACTTCTCCTCCATCGAGGGACAGAACGTGGAAGAGCTTACCGGCAACATCGTTTCCGGCGGCAAGAACCCCTATCTGGAAGCTACGGCGTGGGGATGGCAGATCGACCCCATCGGCCTGCGCACTTCCTTAAACAACTTATACGACCGCTATCAGAAGCCCCTCTTTATCGTGGAGAACGGCATGGGCGCCATCGACACCGTGGAACCGGACGGCTCCATCAATGACGACTACCGCATCGACTACCTGGCCAAGCACATCAAGGCCATGATGGACGCCATCGAGCTGGACGATGTTCCGGTGATGGGCTACACCCCCTGGGGCTGCATCGATCTGGTGAGCGCCGGCACAGGCGAGATGAGAAAGCGCTACGGCTTCATCTACGTGGACAAGGATGACGAGGGCAGGGGAACCCTGGCCCGCAGCAGAAAGAAGAGCTTCTTCTGGTATCAGAACGTGATCAAAACCAACGGCCAGTGCCTGAAATAACCTGAATAAGGAGTTACGACCATGAAACCAATGCCAAAGGATTTTCTCTGGGGAGGGGCTACCGCCTCTTTCCAGTTTGAGGGCGGCTTCGGCGAGGGCGGCCGGGGCCTTTCCACCCATGATTTTGAGACGGACGGCAGTCCGGAGCATCCCCGCCATCACACCTTAAAGCTGGCGGACGGCAGCTACGGGGAGGCGAAGAGCAGCTTCTTCAACCCGGACGACATTCCCGACGGGGCCGTCCCCTGCTTCTACGATGACTGCTACTATCCCAGCCACAAAGCTGTGGATTTCTATCACCGGTACAAGGAGGATATCGCCCTCATGGCCGGCATGGGCTTTAACGTGTTCCGCTTCAGCATCACCTGGAGCCGGATCTTTCCCACCGGGGAGGAGGACACCCCCAACGAGGAGGGAATCCGGTTCTATCTGGACGTGATCGACGAGCTGGAAAAATATCATATGGAGCCTCTCATTACCATCTGTCACGATGAGATGCCCACGGCCCTGGCGGACAAGTATGACGGCTGGAGCAGCCGGAAGGTGATCGACTGCTATTTAAAGCTGTGCCGGGTGCTCTTTGAGCGCATCGGCTCCCGCTGCCGCTACTGGCTCACCTTCAACGAGATCAACGCCATCCGGGGCTATGCCTCCTGCGGCACCAGAAAGGCGGACAACCAGACCCACTATCAGGCCATCCACCACATGTTCCTGGCCAGCGCCCTGGCCACCAAAATGGGACATGAAATGATGCCCGGCTCCAAGTTCGGGGCCATGTACGCCTTAAGTGAGATCTACCCCGCCACATGCAGACCGGAGGATATGATGCGCCATATGCAGTGCCGGAGAGAGAGCCTGTTTTTCATCGACGTGATGGCAAGAGGCTACTACCCCTCCTACGCGGGGGACATCTTTGAGCGCCGGGGAGTGACCCTGAAAAAGGAACCGGGAGACGACGAGATTCTGGCCGCCTCTCCCCTGGACTACGTCTCCTTCAGCTATTACCGTTCCTGCACTGTATCCGCCCAGTCCAAGTTCAACGTCATCGGCGGGGATCCCAATCCCTACCTGACCGCCACCCCCTGGGGCTGGCCCATTGACCCCATTGGACTCCGCTATGTGATGAACGAGATCTACGACCGCTATCAGAAGCCTCTCTTCATCGTGGAGAACGGTCTGGGAGCTGTGGATACGGTGGAGGCGGACGGCTCCATCAACGATGACTACCGCATCGCCTATTTGCGGGACCACCTCCGGGAAATGCAGAAGGCCATCTGCCAGGACGGAGTGGAATGTCTGGGCTACACCATGTGGGGCTGCATTGATCTGGTATCACTGAGCACCGGAGAGATGAGAAAACGCTACGGCTTCATCTATGTGGACATGGATGACAAGGGAAACGGCACCCTGGAACGCCGGAAAAAGAAATCCTACGATTGGATGAAAGAAGTGATCGCCACCAACGGCGCATGTCTGTGGGACGAGTAAAAAAAGAGGGGGCTGCCGGGAAATACATTTTCCCGGCAGCCCCCTGTTTAGAGCTCTCTATCTCCCGACAGCTCCATCCTGATTCTGTGTTTTTTCCAATTTTTTACACGTAATATTCCATGGGATAAGTCAGATAGCTGTGAGGCTCCAGCTGGTCGCAGGTTACATAGCCCGCAGGCGCCGCAAGGAGACTGGGAATCCGGTTCACAACAGTCGCGCAGGTGTGCTCTACAGTGGCAGGCTTCACTACATGGAACTCGGTGTTGGGTTCGCCGGTAATCCACCAGTCGCACTGATCTCCGTCTTCCGGTCCGTAAACTTTTCCGATGGTTTCCTCTTCAATGGTAATGCCCTGCATAGTCTCAATGGTAACCACCGCGGACATGCCGATACACTTGCCAGCTTCAATGACCTTGCCCAGAGTGGAACTGTAAACATCGTGGTCTACAATATAAGGCACATGCTTCTGGGTAATAGTTTTAATGGTCAGACCCAGCTTGCTGCAGATGGCCTCGCTGGCATTCCAGGCGTAGGAGGGTTCAAATTCCTCAGGATGAGCGATCTGAGCCTCAAATTCCTCGGGAGTCAGGCCGCAGCCATGAGCTTCTGCCAGAGCCAGTCCATAATCTTCCACATTGTAGCTGTAAGCGCCTTTAATCTTTGTAATCTTGTTGCAGCCGCTGGCAACCATGGCAACCATATTGATCCAGAAAATATCCTGCATACCGGAACCGGTAACGGTGCAGCCGTACTCTTTCGCCAGCGCATCCAGCCGGTTGATCTGAGCGGCAGCGGTAGTCCAGGGATAGATTGCCTCTTCACAGGTGGTAATTACATTGATTCCGCGGGAAACGCACTTCTCCACATGATCATAAATATCCCCAACAAAGCTGAACAGCGTAACAACCGCCACGTCCGCGTCGCATTCGTCCAGCACTTTATCCGCGTCATCAGAAATCAATACGCCGGTCTTAAGCCCCAATCCGGCGAAATCTCCTACGTCCATTCCTACTACCGCGGGATTCACATCGATCGCCCCTACGATCTGAGCGCCATGCTCATAAAGATACCGGAGCGTATACTTTGCCATTTTACCGCATCCATACTGAACAACCTTAATCTTCTCCATAACAAAACCTCCTGTTCTGAATGAATATTAACAACTCCTGATAATAGCTCCCGAGATCCAAAACCGGGATCAGGAACCTTTCTGATCCTGGTATTTTACCTCTTCTGATCTCAGTTTAATCCCTCTTGCTACAGGAGAGTCAAGAGATTTTGTGAATTTTTTATCGTTCTACTTTTGAAAGCTCACCGGCACCTGCAGCCGGAGAAACATGCTGCGCGGATCGCTGTCAAAAACGTGAAATCCAGTCATTACCTCGCAGATATAATCCCCGGCAATCCCGTAGCCCTGATCCCTGCAGAACTCCCGCAGCTGTCTGGCATAGGCAATCTCATCGTCATAATTATCCAGATAAACACAGGCATACATGCCGCTTTCCACGATTCCGGCAGCTTTTATCTCCCCATATTCCCGGCGGCCGGTAAAAATAAAAATCTGATCCGCCTGAAAACGGTCCGCCTGAAAATCCTCCCGGGCAATGGACGTGCCGATATTATAAGAATGAATCTGGGCAAATCCCTCCTCCTCCATCTTCATTCTCAGCTCCCGCAGCAGATTTTCATAGCTGTGAACATCGTCATTATAAAAATTTGTCGAGCAGGGAATTCCCCAGATATACCGACGATCAATGTATTCCAGAGAGAAAGTACCCGTAGTTGGAGATTTCCGGTATCTCTCGATGGACAGAATAGCCCGTTCCACCGCGTCGTGCCGCGCCTTCAGCTCCCGGATTTGCCGATGGAGCTGCTCATTTTTCCTGGAAAGAATATCTTCGATCAGGGAAATATCTTCTTTTTGCAGAACCTGACCGATCTCTGCCAGACTCATTCCCAGCTCTTTCATGTAGACAATCATGTCCAGACGGGCGTTCTGATTGATGTCATAGTACCGGTAACCGGTCTTCGGATCGGTATAGCAGGGTTTCAGCAGCCCTTTTTCATCATACAGCCGCAGGGTAGAAATGGAAATTCGGTTCAGAGCGGCCATTTTGCCGATCGATAACAGATCTTTATGCATACGTATCATCTTCCGAAAACTCTCACCATAATGGAGAGTTTTTTAGTCCCTTCTGCCTGTCCCGGCATTTATCCTAACGGCATCTCTCCCGGAAAAAGGCAATTTCTCTCTCATATCCGTCCAGCTCATTGGGCGTCTCCAGCACAAAGGGCAGGTCCCTGAGAGCGGGGTGATTCACCACCCGCACCAGCGCCTCCGCGCCGATACAGCCCTCGCCGATCTTCGCGTGGCGGTCTTTTCTGGCTCCCAGCGGGTTCTGACTGTCGTTTAAGTGGACGGCTTTCAGGCGGGAAAGGCCGATCACCCGGTCAAACTCTTCCAGCACCTCGTCCAGATGGCCGGCAATGTCGTAGCCTCCATCCCACACATGGCAGGTATCCAGGCACACGCCCATGTGGTCGGAAAGCTCCACCCGGTCCAGGATCTCCCTCAGCTCCTCAAAGCTGCGGCCCACCTCGCTCCCCTTTCCCGCCATGGTCTCCAGAAGCACCGTGGTATGCTGTTCCGGCTTCAGCACGGCGTTTAACGTCTCCGCAATCAGCCGGATTCCCGTCTCTGCCCCCTGCTTCACATGGCTGCCGGGGTGAAAATTGTAATAATTCCCCGGCAGGTACTCCATTCTGGCCAGATCATCGGCCATGGTCTCCAGGGCAAATTCCCTCACCCGCTCTTCTGCCCCGCAGGCATTCAGAGTATAGGGTGCATGGGCCACAATCGGTCCAATCCCCAGCTGTCCGGCTCTCGCCAGAAACCGGTTCACATCCTCCACATCCAGAGCCTTTGCCTTTGCGCCTCTGGGATTTCTCGTAAAAAACTGAAACGTCGTTCCCCCGATTTTTTCCGCCGTCTCCGCCATGGCCAGGAAGCCTTTGGAGGACGACAGATGACAGCCGATTTTAAGCATTTCTTCCAATTCCTTTCTTTCTCACCATCTTCACCGCAGCCGCCACAAACACCCATGACAGAGCCAGCTGTATCACAATGCTGAACACCAGCCAGTGATCCAGAATCAGGCCGGACGGCCGCGTTCCGTACATCTCCAGCACTCCCCCGGCCCCCGACGCCGTCTGCCCCTGAAGGATCAGAAGAAAGGTGGCCGCCGGGTTCACCAGCAGCGTGTAGAGGAAACCGCCGGAGTTTACGGTCTGCTCCCCTATCATCCCCATGGTATATCCGGACTGGTTCCAGTTCATCCTGGCCATGGAGTAGGCGAAGCTGTTCACCGCCAGAGTGCCGGCCACCGCCAGGGCCAGCACCCCGTACGCCGCCACAGTGGCCACGGTGGACCGCTTAAACAGGGAGGAGCAGCAGATGCCCAGACTGCCTGCAAAGAGGGCGGAGGTCACAAAGCAGAGCAGCATGAAGAGCACGTCCCGGCCGGTGATTCCGCCGTACACGAACACCAGGGCAAATACCGGAAAGCTGGACACGATCACCAGAAACATGGTGACCAGAGCCGCTCCCAGCTTTCCCGACACGATCTCCCAGGAGTTCAAGCCGGTGGTGAGCATCAGATCCAGCGTCCGCCTCTCCCGCTCCCCGCTGATGGTCCCCGAGGTGATGGCCGGCATGATAAACATCAGCATGACAAACTCTATGGTGGCCACGAATTCATACAGATCCAGAAAGCTGCTGTACTGGACATCCGCCGTCAGTCGTACCTGAACCACGTTGGAATACATGTTCAACAGGGCCACCACCGCCAGAATGCCGTTGAAAACTGTGATGATCAGAGGCATTCTCATGCTCCTGGAACTGACCATCATCTCCCGCTTATAGACCGGATTCACTTTCATATTTCAGCACCGTCCTTTCCTCATCCTTCCCGGTGATCTGCATAAACAAGGACTCCAGGCTTCCCTGCTCCCTGGTGAAGCCGCTCACCAGCAGGCCGGAGTCCACCAGCTGCTGCAGCAGCACCGCCTCGTCCTGCTTGTCTCCCGTGAATCGCACGACAATGTCCTGCTCCTTCACCGTGATGGTGTGGACAAAGGGGTGGCTCTTTAAGATGTTCAGGGCCTTGTCCGTCCCGCCGCCGAACAGAGTGATCACAATGGGGTTGGAGCTGTTCACCTGGGACAGGATGTCCCGGATGTTGCCTGTGAGGGCCATCCTTCCCTGGTCAATGATCCCCACATCCGTGCAGATCTCCGACAGCTCCGACAGCACGTGGGAGCTCATGACAATGGTCTTCCCCTGGTCCCTCAGCTCCCGGAGGGTGTCCTTGAAGTCAAATCGCGTCCTGGGATCCAGGCCTGCCATGGGTTCATCCAGAATCAATATCTCCGGATCGTGGATCAGGGCCCGGGCCAGGCACAGCCGCTGCTGCATTCCCTTGGACAGGCCGTCCACGTAATACTCCGTCTTATCCTCCAGACCGATCTGTTCCAGGAGGGCGCTGCACCTTCTCCTGGCCCTCAGCCCTTCCAGTCCGTAGCAGGCGGCAAAAAACTCCATGTACTCCCAGACCTTCAGATTGTCGTACACTCCGAAAAAGTCGGGCACATAGCCTACATGCTTCTCCCATCCCCCCGCGGAGGCGTCCTCGCCCCCGAGACGTATGGTGCCGCCGTCCGGCTTCAACAGACCCACAATAATCTTTATGGTGGTCGTCTTGCCCGCCCCGTTGGGCCCCACAAAGCCGTACAGGGATCCTTCCGGCACCGTCATATCCAGGCCGTTTAACACCTGATATTTTCCAAATTTCTTTTCCAGGCCTCGAATCTCCAGCATTATATCTCCCTTCCTGTCACCATGGGCATGGGAAGCACCACCCAGCTGTACATAGAATCCTGCGAGCCGACAAAACGGACCGTCAGCTCATTTCCGGGGGACAGATAAACCATCAGTTCCTCTCCCTCCAGCACCATGTCATCCATCCGGTCAAAATTTCCCGTCACATGGTTGTACACGTACATCTCTCCCGCAAACAGCTGCCTTCCCGAATCCTCATTTCCGGCAAACACGGGGCTTACGGGGCAGAACTCCACCCGGCTCACCTCCAGGTCGCCGCCCAGAGAATACTCCACGGTGGCCGGCTCCGGACTGTAGATCATATTCCCCGCCGGATCATAGCTTCCCTGAACCGCCTGGGCTCTCTTCAGCAGCCCGGAGCGGTAGCGCATGCGGTCCTGGGTGGCATTCACCTCTATGGAGGAGGTGAGCATGGTCAGTCCAAAGGCGTCATACTCCTCCATCCACGCCTTCTCCTCCTCTTCCGACTCCGCCCGAAAGGCCACAGCCCTGGCCTCCGACCGGTATCCCTGAAGGCTGTTCTGCATGTAGAACACCAGCAGATTGGTCCTCTCCAGCGTCTCCATATAGGCTTTGTCGTTAATATCCGCCTGCTCATACCGGGACAGCCCGGTGAGGAAGGAGGCCACAGAGTTGGGATCGTTTACCGGAGAGCTGAAGGTCTCCAGTCCGTCCAACTCCACCGTCTCCCCCGCCTTCATATTTCCCACCGGCACCAGCCGGCCGTAGAGGATCACCGCCACATTTTCCAGGTCAAAGGAAAACTGGTTGGTCACCGAGCCGCCCACCTTCCCGTCGTAATAGCTGATATTTCCCGTCAGGCCGCCGCCGGTGCTGTTCTCTTCCTGCCGGGTAAGGCGGAAGTATCGAGAATCAAAAGCCGCCGTATCATGGACGGACACTGATGTGGAGTCCTGTCCGTACTGTACGGACACCTGCCTGTCTTCATCTCCGGTAAACCTTCTTCTCTCCTCTCCGTAGTAATATACGTCCCGGGTCACAGGAGTCACCGTGTAGGAGGAATCCACCTTCACCTCATAGGGGGCGCTGTAGGGATTTCTCAGGTTCACGTAGCTGGTCTCCGTCACCACATCCGCGGTGACATCCTCCACTGTGGCGTAAGTGACGAAAGTTCCGTGAAACCTGGTCTTCGCCCCCATTCCGTAGAGGATCACCGTAAACACCACCGCACAGCCCGCCAGAGCGGTTCCGTAATAGCTTCTCAGCTCCCGCTTCTTTAAAAACAGATACAGCCCCGGGCCGGCAATGGCGATGTAGACCACCGTCACCAGAAAATACAGTCCCACATTGGGCAGCTTTTCCACATTTCCCGTGTTGATGGCGCTCTGAACCGCCCAGTACTCTTCCCCTGAACTGCCGTAAATGTAGGCGGACAGCCGGGAAATCCGGTCCTCCCCCAGAATGCTGGTGAACATTTCGTCCACAAAGCCGCTGTTGGCCCTTCCGTAGGCCTCAACGTCTCCCAGGTCGTAGGCCGTCACCGCCACGATTCCCTGCTCCCGCATGGCCACGGACAGCAGGGGAAAGCCGTCGTCCGCCGTCAGCACCGTTCCCCCGTGCAGGGAGATCCTCACGCACGGGACCTCCACCGCCTCCGTGGCGATCTCCCCCATGACGCCATCCCCGTCGGGATGGATCTCCGCCACCTGGGGACTGTCATAGGATTCGTCCAGCAGCTCCGGCGCAAACCGGCCCAGAGTGTCGTCCACCCGGTTTCCCGTTCCCAGAATCATCACGCCTCCGGCTTCCACCCAGTCCATAATGGCTCTGGTCTGCTCCTCCGTCAGATTCCGCAGGCGGTAGTCATTGACCACCAGCACGTCCAGCATATCCAGTCCCATCTCCTCCGACGGGAACTCCTCCGTATCGATGGAAAACGCCCGGGTCCGCAGAGAGCCAAAGCTGACCCCCACGCCGTCCAGATAGGAGAGCCGCTCCGGATGATCGCTGAGAAGCCCCACAAACAGCTCCGCCGTCTCCTGGCTGGCCTCAATCTTCAGCCGCTTTCGGTTCACTTCCCGCCCGCTCCCGTCGGTCACAGAGACGTACACCTGGCTGGATCCCATTCCCAGGGGCACGTAAATGTCCTTCTCCAGACTTTCTCCCCCCGCCACGGAAATGGGGTACTCGTAGGAGTAGATCTCCTCGTCCGCCTCCATGGTGGCGATGGCCAGAATTCCGGAGAAATCCTCCTCCCGGCTGTTCCCCACCCGGATTTCCATGGGCGCATACCGCCCCGCCCTGGCGTTCCCGTCATAGCCGCAGGAAACGTCCAGTGACAGGGAGCCGGAGAAAAAACCGATTCCCCCGGCAGAGGCGTCCTCTGCCGGAGATGCCTCTGTCCGGGACGGCTCCTCCTCCGCGGGAAGTTCCTCCGCCGGAAGGGATGCCCCCGCCGCAGACAACACCGGCGCCGCGCCGAAAAAAGAAAGGGCCAGAACCAGCCCTGCCAGCCTGACCCCCCTGCATATTCCTGTTCTCATTTCCTTCACCCGATCTTTCCGAAATTTTCCCGGTTCACATCAAAATCCACCTGGAGCCGCACAGTAAACACGGTGCCGTCCATATCGCTGGACACGTCGATGGTCCCGCCGTGCATGTCCACAATATTTTTCGCAATGGCCAGGCCCAGCCCCGTACCTCCCGTGTTGGAAGAGCGGGAGTGTTCCACCCGGTAGAATTTGTTAAATATCAGCGGAAGCTCCTCCGCCGGAATCACATAGCCGTAATTGATCACCTGGACGGTGACGATCTCCTCCTCCGCTGTCACCTTCACCAGCACCCGCTTGCCGTCGGCCCCGTATTTGATGGCGTTGCCGATGAGATTGTCAAACAGGCGTGCCAGCAGGTTGCCGTCCGCAGTGATCACCTTCGCGGGCACATTGCTCTGCAGCTCATAGGAGAGATTCTTGTCCACAAAGCTGGGGTAGGACTCCTCCAGCAGCTGCCCCAGCAGCTTCACAATGTCCACTCTGCCCACATTCATGGAAATCTTTCCGTAGTTGAGCTTTGTGAAGCCGAAGAGATCCTCGATCAGCTTTTCCAGCCGCTTCGCCTTCGTGTAGGCGATGTCGATATATTTGTGCTGGATCTCCGGGGAGACGTCCATCTTCCCGCTGAGAAGCTCCAGATAACCGATGATGGAGGTCAGAGGCGTCCTCAGATCATGGGCCACATTGGTGATCAGCTCATTTTTCGTCCGCTCCGACTCTCTCTCCTTGTCCATCAGCTCCCGGATCTCCGCCACCATCTTGTTCAGATTCTCCGCCATGCCGGAAAACTCATCGTCCCCCACCACTTCCACGGAGGTGTTCAAATCCCCCCGGGAAATATTCTCCATGGCGTCTGAGATCCTGCCGATGTAGCGGATGGATTTCTCCTGAAGGGCCAGAAATGACAGGGAGAAGATCAGAATCCCCACCAGCACGTAGGCCAGCACCACAGCCACATCAGAGCCGGCGATCATGGCCAACAGCAGGTTCTCGCTGCCCTCGTTGAGGGCGTAGTCCGCCAGCATGGACAGATTTGCCACCAGAAATACCTCCACCAGGCAGGTGATCACCGTGCTGAACAGAATGTTGGTCACAACCCTTGTGTGATATTTTTTGCTCGTATTACTTTTCAATTTTGTAGCCTACCCCCCACACGGTGGTGATAATCTTGTTCTGTCTGGTATCCTCCTTCATCTTTCCTCTCAGGCGGCGGATATGTACCATAACCGTGTTGTTTGCCTCATACACTTTCTCGTTCCAGACCTTCTCGAAGATCTCGTCCGTGCTGAAGACTTTGCCCGGATTGGACGCCAGAAGGTAGAGAATATCGAATTCGATGGGGGTCAGCTTGATCTCCTCCCCGTAGACCGTTACCTTGTGGTTGTCCTTGTTGATCACCAGGCCCCGGATGGAGATCTCATTTTTCTCCGCCTCCCGGACCGCGCTGTTGGGGTTCAACTGGGTGTACCGGCGCAGCTGGGATTTCACCCGGGCCGTCAGCTCCAGGGGATTGAAAGGTTTTACCACATAATCATCCGCCCCCGTCCCCAGGCCCAGAATCTTGTCCAGATCCGTGGATTTGGCGCTGAGCATGATGATGGGAATGTTGCTGGTCTCCCGAATCTTCCGGCACATCTCCATGCCGTCCATTCCAGGCATCATAATGTCCAGAAGCACCAGATGAATATCCTCTTTATTTAAAATATCAAGCCCTTCCTGGGCGTTGCTCGCCTTAAACACTTTATAGCCGTCGCTCACCAGATAAATTTCCACCAGTTCGGCAATTTCTTTTTCGTCATCAACTACCAGAATATTTGTCTCCAACCTAGCTTCCTCCTTTGGCCGAGTTTTGTACTCTAACTATACCACATTTCCCCCTGGTTTGCTTTACTTTTCTCTTACAAAAAAGGGAACTTCCGGAAATGACTCCGGCCGTTCCCTCTCTCGGTTCACTGTCTTTTTACTGGTCTTCCTGGGGCTCCGCCGGGATAAATACCCGCCGGTCCTTCGGCTCCTGCTCCGCCAGTTTCTGTCTCACGGCTGCCGCCGCCTCCTCGCAGAACTGATCCTGGGAGCAGATCTTCTGCTTTCCTCTCAGGTCCACCTTCTCATAGGAGCCGTCCGGCTGAAGGATATGGGCCTTCACATTGTCCGCCAGCTGCACCTCCAGAATGTGCATCACCTGCTTCTTGATCTCCGGGTCCTCCACCGGGAACATGATCTCCACCCGCTTGTCCAAGTTCCTGGGCATCCAGTCGGCGCTGGCCATGAACAGCTGGGGCCGCCCTCCGTTTTCAAAATAGAAAATCCGGCTGTGCTCCAGGAAATTGCCCACAATGGAGCGGACATGGATATTCTCGCTCAGCTCCGGCACGCCCGCCTTCAGGCAGCAGATGCCCCGGACGATCAGTTCGATCTTCACTCCCGCGCAGGATGCCTCGTAGAGAGACGCGATCACTTCCTTGTCGCAGAGGGAATTCATCTTTGCGATAATATGGGCCGGCTCGCCCTTTCTGGCGTTCTCCGTCTCCCGGCGGATCAGCTTCAGCAGCTTTCCCCTCAGCCACAGGGGAGCCAGCACCAGCTTATTCCAGCCCAGAGGCTCCGAGTAGCCGGAGAGCATGTTGAACACCGCGGTGGCGTCCTCCCCGATGAGGGGATTGCAGGTCATGAGGCCGCAGTCCGTGTACTGCTTGGCTGTGGAATCGTTGTAGTTTCCCGTGCCCAGGTGGACGTAGCGGCGGATGCCGTCTTCCTCCCGGCGCACCACCAGGGTGATCTTGCTGTGGGTCTTTAAGCCCACCAGGCCGTAGATCACGTGGCAGCCCGCTTTCTCCAGGGTCTTCGCCCAGTTGATGTTGTTCTCCTCGTCAAATCTGGCCTTCAGCTCCACCAGCACGGACACCTGCTTGCCGTTGTCCGCCGCAGCCGCCAGAGCCGCGATAATGGGGGAGTTGCCGCTGACCCGGTACAGGGTCTGCTTGATGGCCAACACGTCCGGATCCTTGGACGCCGTCCGCACGAAATCCACCACCGGATCAAAACTCTCATAGGGATGGTGGAGGAAAATATCTCCCTTCCGGATATTGGTGAAAATATCGTCGTCGTTCATCAGGGCCGGAACCCTCTGAGGCGTGTATTTGGGAGTTTTCAGGGCGTCAAATCCGTCCATTCCGTACATTTTCATGAGGAACGTCAGATCCAGAGGTCCGTTGATAAAGAAAATGTCGTCGTTCTCTATCCGCAGCTCCTTCTTTAAGATCTTTAACAGGCGCTTGTCCACCCGCTCGTCAATCTCCAGACGGATCACTTCCCCCCACTGGCGCTTCTTTAACTGTTTTTCAATCTCCACCAGCAGGTCCTCCGCCTCCTCCTCGTCAATGCTGAAATCGGCGTTTCTCATAATCCGGAAGGGATGGGCCGTCACAATATCATAGTTTAAGAACAGGGACTGGATATTTCTCTCAATGATCTCCTCCAGCAGGATCACCGCCCGTCCTTCGCCCTTCTCCGGGATCTCCACCACTCTGGGGATCACGCTGGGCACCTGGACCATGGCAAAATCCAGGGTGTCGTCCTCCCCGCTCTTTTTCTTCACCAGGGCGGCAATGTTTAAGGTCTTGTTCCGCACCAGGGGAAACGGCCTGGAAGAATCCACTGCCATGGGCGTCAGAACCGGATATACATAGTCGTGGAAATACCGGTCCACATACTCGCCCTCTTCCTTCGTCAGATCCTCATGGCTGACGATCACCCGAAGGCCCTGCTGCTTCAGGGCGGGAACCAGTGACCGGCTGTAGGTGGAATACTGCAGATTCACCAGCTCGTGAGTCTTCTCCGCGATCTTCTCCAGCTGCTGCTTCGGCTTCATGCCCGCAATGTCCGGCTTCTCATAGCCGGCATGCACCATATCTTTTAAGGACGCCACCCGGACCATGAAAAATTCATCCAGATTGGACGCCGTAATGCTCAAGAATTTCAGTCTCTCGAACAGGGGGATGCTCTTATCCCTGGCCTCGCTCAGAACCCGGTAGTTAAACTCCAGCCAGCTCAGCTCCCTGTTCACATAATTTTTCGGATTGGTATAGATATCTTCCGCCGCCATCACTTTATCCTCCTTTTCTGCTTCAGTACCGGGCGTATTCCGTAGATCTCCTCAAAGAACTCCTGCTTCTGCTCAAAGGCGATCTTCTCCGCGGTGATATCCCCTTCATAGGAGGTGGACACCGTCAGGATTCCCTCCTTCACCGCGATCTTCGCCCCCGCCAGCTTCTGCTTGTGACTTCTGTCCATGGAATTGGCCAGCCGCAGAATGGCCACCAGCTTGGCCGCCAGCATGCTGTCCTCCCCCGACTCCTCATAGCTGAATTCCTGCCGGTTGAAGCGGACCACATTGGCCACCAGCTCCCTCTCCCTGTGGGAAAGGCCGATGATCTCCGTACTCATGATAATATTGTAGGAGCAGATGCTGGCATCCCGGACGCTGACAAATTTGCCGCAGGAATGGAGATTGACCGCGATCTGAAGCAGCAGTCTCTCCCGCTTTCCCATACCGTGGTACTTTTTCATGGCGTCAAAGATTCCCAGGGCATACTCCTCCAGCGCCTGAATATGGGGGATATGGCTCTTATACCGTTTCGCCATCACTCTGGCGGAAGCGATAATATCGCCGGAAAAATCGTGTTTGAATTTGACCAGCCTGGTCTCCTCCCCATACTCGGCGGCCATGCCGTCCAGCAGGCACACGCCGGGCACCCACATGGTCTCCGCTCCCGTCAGCGCCATCACCCGCTCATAGATGGCGGCGCTGGGGGTGAGCAGGGCCGCATATTCCGGGCTCACCCCGTACTCATCCTCTTTCTGCCCGCGGCTCATGGCCGTCAGCTTTTTATAGAAATTCCGGTAGTCCGCGGCGGAAATCCACTCTCCCGGCCCGTCCTCGGAAAAATGGCGGGCCAGATGAATCACCGCGCTTCCTGTGGCGATCAGGTTTTTGATCTCCCGGTCCTTCAGGTACATCTTCCGGAAGGTAAACAGTTCATTGTCCACCATCTCGCTGAGCAGCTCCGTCCGGCTCTCCCGGCTCTCATTCTGAATCCGGTTTAAGAAGCCGCGCAGCCGCATCACCCCCAGGGGAAGATTCTGGGTGGTCACCAGAGCGTCCTTGTCAAACAGGGAGATCTGCATGCCGCCAAATCCCACGTCCACCGTGGCCGTTCCCTTCTGGATCATCCGGTTGAACCCCGCGTCCTTTCCCGCTATGGCTTTATAAGTGAGGAACCGCTGCTCCGAATTGCTGATGATCTTCACCTTCAGCCCGGTGCGCACCCGGATCTGATCCAGCACGATCCTGTTATTTCTCGCCTCTCTCAGGGCGCTGGTGGCGTAGGCCCGGCGCTCATCTGCCCGGTACCCCTCCGCGATGCGCACAAAGTCCGCCAGCACTCCGCACATCTCCTCCACTCTCTGGTAGCTGATCACCCCTGTGCGGTATGTATCGCTGCCCAGGGGGAGAGCATAGCGCACATGATCCACCTTGCGGATCCCGCTCCCTGACGAGATTTCATAAATTCCCAGTTCCAGCTCAAAGGAACCGATGTCAATCGCTGCAAATATTCTTCCGGCCACTGTCTCAACCTCCTTATCCATATCCCCATGGCCTTTTTTACGGCGCCTCCCTCAGCCCGGATTAATAATTTCCCAGGATCCTCAAATTGGCCGCCTCCTCGGAAACGCCCTTTAAGGCATTGGCCACCGCCGGCTCATCCAGCCGTCCCTCAATATCCACAAAAAACCGGTATTCCCAGTTTCTCCCGGGAATGGGCCGGGACTGAATCATCCTCATGTTCACATTGTTGTAAATAAAATTGCTCAGCATGTTGTAAAGAGTTCCGCTCCTGTGGGGAAGTTCAAAGCAGAGACTCACCTTCGCCGCGTCCTTCTGATAGACCCGGTTTCTGGACACCACAATAAAGCGGGTCACATTGTCCTTGTTGTAATTGATCCCGGACTTTAAGATCTGAAGGCCGTAGAGCTTCGCCGCCGCCTCGCTGGCCACCGCCGCCTGGGACGGATCCCCCTCCTCCAGCACCTTTTTCGCGGCCACCGCCGTGTTCTCCACGCTGATCTGGCTCCACTCCCCGTGGCTGTTTAAATACTCCGAGCACTGCATCAGCGCCTGGGGGTGGGAAAAAACCGTATGTATCTGCTCCAGACTTCCTCCCGGCACTCCCAGCAGGGCGTGCTTTACCGGCAGGAAGATCTCCGCCACAATGCAGTTGTGGTATTTGATCAGCAGGTCGTAATTGTCGCTCACCGCTCCCGCGGAGGAATTCTCAATGGGCAGTACCCCGTAGTCCGCCCGTCCGTCCTCCACGGCCCGCATGGCCTCCTCCCAGGTGCGCACATGGAAGGCGTCCGCGTCCTCGCCGAAGTAGGCCATGGACGCCTCATGGCTGTAGGCCCCTTCCACGCCCTGGTACACCACTCTGGCTCCCTCCACGGGAATCCGGTCAATCTTCTGAAAGCCGGTGTCAAAGGTCTGTCCGTGCTCCGCCAGCAGGCGGTACTGCAGCCTTCTGCTGATGGTCATCAGCTGGGTAAACAGCTCCGACGCTCCCTGGCGGTACTCCTCGCCCGCCATCTGCCGGACCGCCTCCAGCTTCTGCTTCTCCCGCTCCCCGTCGTACACCGGCTTTCCCACGGAAATCTTGTACTCCGCCACGTCGCCGCACAGTTTCATCCTTTTTTCATACAGATCCACGATCTGTCGGTCGATCACATCCAGTTCTTTCCTGATCTCCTGTAAATCCAATTCTGCCTACCTCCAAGTTTTTCTTTCTTCCAGCTGCTTTTCCAGCATGCCGCGGATCACTTCTCTGGTATATTCCCCCACAAACTTCCTCTGGGACGGCTCCAGCTGCTTTATGTAAATGGGGTCGCCGTACTCAATGATTACATGGGAAGGCCGGATAAACGGCATATGGGCCTCGAACACCTCCGCCGTCCCCGTTATGGCCACCGGCACCACCGGATGGCCGGACTTCTCCGCGATTTTCAGGCTTCCTTCTTTAAATTCCAGCATGTCCAGCTCGCTGGCTCCCCGGCTTCTGGTCCCTTCCGGGAAAATCCATATGGAAATGCCGGCCTTGATCTTCGCCACTCCTTCCAGAATGGTCTTCAGACCCTCCTTAATATTCTTCCGGTCCAGGAACAGGCAGTTTACATTTCTCATCCAGTCCCTCAGAAGAATATACCGGTCCATCTCCTTCTTCGCCACAAAGCCCGTCAGGCCGGGAACGGTGGTATATCCCACCAGAATGTCAAAATAGCTCCTGTGGTTGCCCACATACAGCACTGACGTGTCCGGAATCTTCTCCTTCCCCCTCACCGTCACCGTCACGCCGGACAGCCGCAGCAGAAACCGGAACATAAACTGTACGATTGCCAGGCTCTGTCTGCTTTTCCGGTCCGGATTCGCCTTTCCCAGCAGCCATTCCACGATGAGGATGGGAATGCTGAATATTAAAAATAAAATGACGCTTAACGCCACCAGAATAAAACGAATCATGTCTCTTTTGTCCTTTCCTTCTCCTTTCGCCTTATCATACAATTATATAAAAATGGTTCCGATAACACAAGCCTAAGACCGTCTCTTTTTTGTTAAATCTGCATGAGATTTTGTTAAATTTTCAAAAAGAAGTCCCGTCCCAAACCATAAAGGAGCAAAGTCCAGACGGATCAGTCCGTTCACATTGGAATGGCGGCCGGAATAGTCCCAGGGGCAGATCCCCCGGGTGGTCAGCCAGGCTCCCGTGGTGTATTCCACCAGAAAGATCAGCACCATATAGAGCATTCCGTGGCGCACCGCCCGGTCCGCCGGCCGGATGTCCCCGTCCCCGATCCACCGGTCCGCCAGACGGCCGATGGGCTCCAGAAGGGCCCCCAGCCCGTAAATGGGAAACATGATCAGGGAAGTTCTGCCCATGAGCTTCCAGTCTCCCCCGGCCAGGGATTCCGCCGCCGTAAACATCACCTCCAGGCACCACCCGGCCACGCCGCATTTTAAAAAGTTTTCCGCCAGTTTTTTCATCTCTCTCACCACTCTCATGCCCTCAGTATGCGCAGGGGCGGAAAAAAATATCACAGATCCGTGACATTTCCCCCCATTGATGGTAAGATGTGACGGTAAAAAAGCAGAGAGGAGATTTATATTATGAAACTGAACAGAGTACTGATCGCAGCTGCCGCCTCCCTGTCCCTCGTTGCGGGATGTTCCCAGGCGGGGCAGGAGCCGGCCCGGACAGACGCCGCCCAGGAGACCTCCGCGGCAGCGGCCGGGACAGAAAGCGCAGAAGACGCCCAGGCCGTCGGGGAAGAGGAAACCGCCGGGGAAACCGCAGACAGCGGAGAAGAAGATGCCCCCGACTACTCCCAGACCTCCAGCTGGGCCTACCTGGAAACCGACGTGGAGGGAAAGGATGCGGATATCTTTTTCGTCTGCCCGTCTGTCTACGGCGGTTCCGACGACGCCTGCAATATGTCCCTGTCTGACGAGGACACAAAAGAGAGCTTCGTGGGCGCCATCAACATGGAAAAAGGCATCTACGACGGGGACAGCCGTTTCTTCGCCCCCTACTACCGCCAGATCGGATTAAACGTCTATGAGATGGATGAGGAAGACCGGGAACCCTATCTGGAAATCGCTTTCGCCGACGTGGAGGACGCCTTTGAATACTACTGGGACAACTACAACGACGGCCGCCCCGTGATTCTGGCCGGTTTCTCCCAGGGCGCGGACATGTGCCTCCGCCTGATGGAGAACTGCTTTGACGAGGAAGAGAAGATGGATCAGCTGGTTGCCTGCTACGCCATCGGATGGCGGATCACCGCCGATGACCTTGCGGCTTATCCCCAGCTGAAAATGGCCCAGGGAGAGGACGACACCGGCGTCATCGTCTCCTTCAACAGCGAGGCGGAGGATGTGACCGACTCCCTGATGATTCCCGAGGGCACCAAAACCTTTGCCATCAACCCCTTAAACTGGAAGACGGACAGCACGCCGGCGGACAAGAGCCTGAACCTGGGCGCCTGTTTCACCAACTACAGCGGAGAGATCAAGACGGAAATCCCGGAACTGACCGGCGCCTACATCGACGAGACCAGAGGCGCCCTGAAGGTGCCCGACGTGTCTCCCGAGGACTATCCGGCAGGTCTTTCCATCTTCACCGACGGAATTTACCACCTGTACGACTATCAGTTCTTCTACCGCAACCTTCAGGAGAACGTGCAGACCCGGATTGACGCTTACATGGCTCAGAACAATCAGTAGGCGAACGGTTCGTTGTTCACTTTTCCCCATGGGAACCATGATGTTTTCAGACAATTTTAACAAAAGAATTTATATGCATTAAAAATTTTCCTTGTGAAACTTCTGTTTTTCGTCAGTTTATCCATTGAGGGCGGAATTTTGGAGGCCTAAAATAATATCTTGGATAAAACTGGATAAAATAAACTAATCTTAACGAACAGGAGGAGACACGATGGAAGACTTAATGATCACATTTCTGAGAAAATTTACCGATTATCCCTTCGCGGTGAAACTGGACGGCCAGGAATACCACATCGGAGAAGGCGATCCGGAATTTACCGTAGTATTTAAAAAGCCGATTCCCAAAAGCAAGCTGCTCACCAGCACTTCCCTGGCTCTGGGAGAGGCCTACATGGACGGAGACCTGGAAGTGGAAGGAGATCTGTATTACGCCCTGGACCATTTTCTCGGCCAGATGGGTAAATTCTCCACAGACGAATCGGCCCTGAAAAAACTGATGCACCCTTCCATGTCCAAGCACAACCAGAAAAAAGAGGTCAGCTCCCACTATGACATCGGAAACGACTTCTACAAGCTGTGGCTGGACGAAACCATGAGCTACTCCTGCGGATATTTCAAGCATCCCGACGATACCCTGTATCAGGCTCAGGTCAACAAGGTGGATTATATCCTTCAGAAGCTGAACTTAAAAGAGGGCATGACTCTCCTGGATGTGGGCTGCGGCTGGGGATTCCTCCTCATTGAGGCGGCGAAGAAATACGGCGTCAAGGGTTTCGGCATCACCCTGAGCACAGAACAGAAGGAAGAATTTGAGCGCCGGATCAGGGACGAACACCTGGAAGACCAGCTGGAAGTGGAACTGATGGACTACCGGGATCTGCCCAAATGCGGCCGTACCTTTGACCGGGTGGTGAGCGTGGGCATGGTGGAGCATGTGGGGCGTCCCAACTATCAGCTGTTCAACGACTGCGTCGCCCAGGTGTTAAAGGACGGCGGCGTGTTCCTGCTCCACTTTATCAGCGCCTTGAAGGAGCACACGGGAGATCCGTGGATCCGGAAATACATTTTCCCGGGGGGAACGGTTCCCAGCCTGCGGGAGATGATCTACGCCATGTCCGAGGACAACTTCCACGTCATGGATGTGGAAAATCTTCGTCTCCACTACAACAAAACCCTGCTCTGCTGGGCTCACAACTTCAGAGAGCATCTGGACGAGGAGAGAAAGATGTTTGACGAGCGCTTCCTGCGCATGTGGGATCTGTATTTAAACGCCTGCGCGGCTACCTTCCACAACGGCATCATCGACATCCACCAGATCCTGGCCACCAAGGGCATCAACAACGACTATCCCATGGTGAGATGGTATTGATAGAAATTTTCAAAAACGGCACGGGCCATTCACCCGTGCCGTTTTTTCCATTCCCGGATCTGTTCCAGCCGCTCCTTCCACTCTTTTTCCTTTCCTTCCCCGGCGGGCCGGTAATACTCGATAGTGTCAATAGTTTTTCGCAAAATTAAAATCCTGCCGTTTGGTAGCCGGTA
>NBJMR02800__coassemble_1389_pt1 | contig 47876 bp, 45 predicted proteins | sample NBJMR02800__metabat2_low_PE_040 | metagenome-assembled genome bin NBJMR02800 | reverse complement strand
CTGGGAGCGGATTCCCTGGATCTTTTCCAGATCATCATGGGCATCGAGGAAGAGTTCGATATTGAAATTCCCAGCGAGGAAGCGGAAAAGATCATTTCCGTAGGGGACGCGGTGGAACAGATCAAAAATGCGCTGAACTAAGCGGTGTTGAGATAAAAGCCCTAAGCGTTAGGGCTTTTTCTGTTTTGAGTATCCGGAGAGAGGGAGAATGCCGTTCTCCGGATAAAAAGGCTGCCGGCGGGGCGACCCGCAGGCGGCTTTTTGGGGAAGAGAGGAGCAGTATGAATCGTAAACTGGAGAAACTGGAGCAGGTCATCGGATACAGATTTCAGGACAAGAGCCTGTTGTCCCACGCCATGACCCACAGCTCCTACGCAAATGAGAGACACTGGGAGAAAGCCAGGAATAATGAACGGCTGGAGTTTTTGGGAGATGCGGTGCTGGAGCTGGTATCCAGCGATTTTCTGTATCACAAAAACAATCAGATGCCGGAGGGAGAGATGACCAGGACCAGAGCCAGCATGGTGTGTGAGCAGGCTCTTGCCTACTGCGCGGGGGAGATCCGCCTGGGGGACTATCTGCTGTTGGGCCGGGGCGAGGAAGCCACGGGAGGTAGGGAGAGAAGCTCGGTGGTGTCGGACGCCATGGAAGCGCTCATCGGCGCGGTGTATCTGGACGGTGGTTTTGCTAGTGCAAAAGAGTTCATCCACAAATTTATTTTAAACGATCTGGAGAACAAACAGCTCTTTTACGATAGCAAGACTATTCTGCAGGAAATGGTCCAGGGAATGGGGAGAGAGGCTCTCACCTATGAACTCCTGGGAGAAGAGGGACCGGAACACAACCGGGTGTATGAGACCTGCGCGAAGATCGGCAGCCGGGAGATCGGCCGCGGTCAGGGCCGCTCCAAAAAGGCGGCGGAGCAGATGGCGGCCTACCGCGGCATTCTGAAGCTGCAGGAAGAAGGTCAGAAGGCACCGGAAGCGTAGAATAGGGGAATTTATGTATTTAAAAAGTATAGAAATCCATGGCTTTAAATCCTTTGCCAACAAGATCGTATTTGAGTTTCACAATGGAATCACCGCCATCGTGGGGCCCAACGGCAGCGGCAAGAGCAATGTGGCCGACGCCGTCCGCTGGGTATTGGGTGAACAGAAGGTAAAACAGCTGAGGGGCGCCAGCATGCAGGACGTGATCTTTGCGGGAACGGAACTGAGAAAGCCCCAGGGCTTTGCCTCCGTGTCTATCACTCTGGACAATTCCGACCACAAGCTGCCGGTGGAGTACGACGAGGTGACCATCACCAGGCGGATCTACCGCTCCGGGGAGAGCGAGTACCGTATGAACGGGAGCGTCTGCCGGCTAAAGGACATTTACGAGCTGTTTTATGACACCGGTATTGGAAAAGAGGGCTATTCCATCATCGGCCAGGGCCAGATCGACAAGATCTTGAGCGGCAAGCCGGAGGAACGGCGGGAGCTGTTTGACGAGGCAGCCGGAATCGTGAAATTCAAGCGGCGCAAGGCGGTGGCCCAGAAAAAGCTGGAAGATGAGAAACAGAACCTGGTCCGGGTGACGGACATTCTCTCCGAGCTGGAAAAGCAGGTGGGCCCGCTGGAGAAACAGTCGGAGACGGCGAAGGAATATCTGCGGTTAAAAGAAGAATTGAAGCGCCGGGACGCCAACGCTTTCCTGCTGGAGACGGAGGGAATCCAGTCCCAGTTAAAGGATCTGGATGAGAAGGAGACCATCGTCGCAGACCAGCTGAGAGAGACCAGGCAGGCGTCGGAACATCTGAAAGAGGAATACGATCAGGTGACGGAAGCCATCTCTGCTCTGGACGGAGAGCTGGCGAAAAAGCGGGAGGAACACTCGGGAGCCGGCATGCTGAAGGGCAATCTGGAAGGCCAGATCGGCGTTCTGCGGGAGCAGATCAACACGGAGCGGATGAACGCGGAGCACATCGCCACCCGGATGGCGTCCATTGACGGGGAGCTGGCGGAAAAGAGCAGCCAGATGTCCGGATATGAGAAGGACCGGGATGAGATCGCCGCCCAGGCGGAAGTCTGCGTGAAAAAGCAGACGGAGGCGGAGGAAGCCCTGCGCCGGGCGGAAGAGGAGATGATGGTCTTAGACCAGAAGATTGAGGACGGCAAGGCTTCCATCATCGCCAATTTAAACGAGAAAGCTTCCCTGGCGGCCAGAAAGCAGCGCTACGCCACCATGCTGGAACAGGCCCAGGTGCGCCGGTCCGAGGTGGCCCAGAAGCTGCTGAAGTTCAAAAGCGATGAGTCCGTCCAGGACGAACAGTTAAAGGACGAGCAGAAGAAGCTGGATGAGATCGAGGCGGAGATTGCCGGCCTGGATACGGAGCGGACGGAGACGGAAGAGCGGATCAGCCAGCTGGAGCAGGAAGTCCGCCGTCTGAACAAGAACTTAAACGATACCCAGCAGCAGTACCACACCAGCCATACCAGGCTGGAGTCCCTGCGGAATCTGGCGGAGCGGTACGAGGGCTACGGCGGCAGCATCCGCCGGGTCATGGAGGTGCGGGACCGGGTAAAGGGCATCCACGGCGTGGTGGCGGACATTATCACCACGGAGAAAAAATACGAGGTGGCGGTGGAGACGGCCCTGGGCGGCAGCATCCAGAACATTGTCACCGACTCGGAACAGACGGCCAAGCAGCTGATCGAGTATCTGAAAAAGAATAAATTCGGCCGGGCCACTTTCCTCCCCCTGACCAGTGTGGGGAGGCGGGACAGCTTCAGCCAGGAGGCGGCTTTGCGGGAGCCGGGCATCATCGGACTGGCCAACCGTCTGGTTCATGTGGAGCCCCAGTACGAGGGCCTGGCCAATTACCTGCTGGGCCGGGTAGTGGTGGCGGAGAATATTGATTACGCCATCGCCCTGGCGAGAAAATACCGCTATACCCTGCGGATCGTCACTCTGGACGGAGAGCTGTTAAGCGCCGGCGGTTCCATGACGGGCGGCGCCTTTAAAAACACCAGCAACCTGCTGGGAAGGCGTCGGGAGATCGAGGAGCTGGAGGAAGCCTGCAGAAAGGCTCTGGTCCGGGTGGATGAGATTCAGAAGGACCTGACGCTCAACGAGGGTCTTCTCTCCGGGGAGCGGGAGCGGCTGGAAGAGCTGCGCTCCGCCCGCCAGGAGGCTGGCCTGCGCCGGAATACGGTGCAGATCGGTATTGCCGGCCTGGAGGAGAAGAAGGCGGAGATCGCCGAATCCTCCACAGATATGGTCCGGGAAAACCGGGATCTGGAAGAGCAGCTGAGGGATATCGGTCGCAGCCAGACGGAAATCGGCGACGAGGAGAAACGGCTGGAGGAGCTGAACGCCCGGACCAGCCAGGAGATTGACGACCTCTCCGCCCGTCTGGAGAAGGCCAAGGAGGAGAGCGAGAACTGCCGTCAGGCTCTGGCGGCGGCGCAGATGGAGACCTCCGGCCTTCATCAGAGGCATCAGTTTGCCCTGGAAAATATCCGCCGTGTGCGGGAGGAGACCGGACGGCTGGAGGAAGAGAAAAAGAACCTGGGCCAGGGAGCCGGAGGCAGCAGCCAGATCATCGAGTCCAAGGAGGCGGAGATCGCCCAGCTGCGGGAGCTGATTGAGAACGCGGAGAAAAATGCTCAGAGGCTGGCAGGGGAGATCGAGGCGGCAGTCCGGGAGAAGGAAGCCCAGACGGCCAGACAGGGAGGCTTCTTCCAGAAACGGGAAGAGATTTCCGGGGAGATCAGCCGCCTGGACAAGGAGGCCTTCCGCCTGCAGAATCAGCGGGAGAAGCTGTCGGAGCGCCTGGAAAATTACGTCAATTACATGTGGAGCGAATATGAGCTGACCTACTCCGGGGCGGAGGCTCTCCGGGACGAGTCTGCGGGCAGCCTGCCGGAGTTAAAAAAACGGCTGGAGGAGCTGAAGGCAGCTATCCGCGCCCTGGGCAATGTAAACGTGAACGCCATTGAGGATTACAAGGAGATTTCCGGCCGGTACGAATTTATGAAGACCCAGCACGAAGATCTGGTGAAGGCGGAGGCCGCCCTGTTAAATGTGATCGAGGAGCTGGACACGGGCATGCGACGGCAGTTTGAGGAGAAGTTCAAGGAGATCCAAAAGGAATTTGACAAGGTGTTCCGGGAGATGTTCGGAGGCGGAAGCGGCCGCCTGGAGCTTCTGGAGGACGAGGATCTTCTGGAGGCGGGCATCCAGATCATCGCCCAGCCCCCGGGGAAGAAGCTGCAGAATATGATGCAGCTCTCCGGCGGCGAGAAGGCCCTCACGGCCATCGCCCTGCTGTTTGCCATCCAGAACTTAAAGCCGTCTCCCTTCTGTCTGCTGGACGAGATCGAGGCGGCTCTGGACGACTCCAACGTGGACCGGTTCGCCGGTTATCTCCACAAACTGACCAAACACACCCAGTTCATCGTCATCACCCACCGGAGAGGAACCATGATGGCGGCGGACCGGCTGTACGGAATCACCATGCAGGAGAAGGGCGTTTCCACTCTGGTGAGCGTCAGCCTGATCGAGGATGAATTAGATAAATAGAGGAGGAATTGGGAATGGAAGAGCAGAAGAAAGGTTTTTTCAGCCGCCTGGTGCAGGGGCTGACGAAGACGAGAAATAATATTGTGTCCGGCATCGACTCCATCTTCAGCGGATTTTCCGCCATTGACGACGATTTTTACGAGGAGATCGAGGAGACCCTGATCATGGGAGATCTGGGCATCAAGACCACCACGTCCATCATTGAGAATCTGAAGACCACGGTGAAGGAGCAGCACATCAAGGAACCGTCCGAGTGCAAGCAGATCCTCATCGACAGCATCAAAAAGCAGATGGACCTGGGAGAGAACGCCTATGAGTTTGAAAACAGGAAGTCTGTGGTGCTGGTCATCGGCGTTAACGGGGTGGGCAAGACCACCTCGGTGGGCAAGCTGGCGGGCCAGTTAAAGGACAGCGGCCACAAGGTGATTCTGGGAGCGGCAGATACGTTCCGGGCGGGAGCTATTGAGCAGCTGACGGAGTGGGCCCACCGGGCGGGAGTGGAGATTATCGCCCAGCAGGAGGGATCGGATCCGGCGGCAGTGGTCTACGACGCCGTCTCCGCCGCCAAATCCAGAAACGCGGACGTGCTCATCTGCGACACGGCCGGGCGGCTTCACAACAAGAAGAACCTGATGGAAGAGCTGAAGAAAATCAACCGCATCATTGACCGGGAGTATCCGGAGGCATACCGGGAGAACCTGGTGGTGCTGGACGGAACCACCGGCCAGAACGCTCTGGCCCAGGCCAGACAGTTCATGGAGGTGGCGGATGTCACCGGCATCATTCTCACCAAGCTGGACGGAACGGCAAAGGGAGGAATCGCCGTGGCCATCCAGTCCGAGCTGGGTATCCCGGTGAAATATATTGGAATCGGGGAAAAGATCGACGACCTGCAGAAATTTAATGCCGATCAGTTTGTAAACGCTCTGTTTGATATCAAAGAAAACTGACGGGAAGGGGGGAGAGGCCTCCGCTGTCCGGTCAGAATCCTGCCGGTTCTTCCGCCCGGGGCGGGGCATGAGTATGATTCGCATTGACAAGACAACTCCTTTGGGGAGCAATATTCATTATTTCCTGAAATGGACCTTTATCTCCTGCGTCATCGGATTGACGGTGGGAGTGATTGGCGCCGTGTTCAGCATTGCGGTGCGGTGGGTGACCGCCTTCTGGGAGAGCCACTCCTGGACCCTGTTTCTGGCCCCGGCGGCCGGCGTGCTCATCGTGTGGCTGTACCGGACCTTCCACGAGGAGGGAAACAAGGGAACCAATCTGGTGCTGGAGAGCATTTCTTCCAATGAAGAAGTGTCTCTGGCCACAGCGCCGTTGATTTTCATCAGCACCCTGCTGACCCATTTTGTGTCCGCCTCTGCCGGACGGGAGGGGGCGGCCCTGCAGCTGGGCGGTTCTCTGGGAAACCAGATCGGGAAACTGCTCCGCCTGGACGAGAAGGACAAAAAGGTGGCGGTGATGTGCGGCATGAGCGCCTGCTTTGCCGCTCTCTTCGGGACGCCCATGGCGGCGGGAATCTTTTCCCTGGAGGTGGTGAGCATCGGCGTACTCTACTACGCGGCCCTGGTGCCCTGCGTGTTCTCCGCCTTTATCGGGGCGGCGGTCTCGGAAGGCTTCGGAAATCCGCCGGAGCAGTTTCTGCTGGGGGCGGTGCCGGAGTTTGGCATCACAGAAGCGGTACTCACTGTCATCCTGGGAGTGCTCTGCGCTCTGCTCAGCATGGCCTTCTGCGTGCTGCTTCACCGGTCGGAGAAACTGTACCACAGCCGGATTCCAAACGGCTATGTGCGGATCGCCGTGGGAGGTGTGCTGCTCATTGCGCTGACTCTGCTGTCCGGAAGCCGGGACTACAACGGCAGCGGCATGGAGCTCATCGGCAGGATCATGGGCGGGGAGACCGTCAGCTATCTGGCCTTTTTCTGGAAAATGATTTTTACGGCGGTGGTGCTGGGAGCCGGCTTTAAAGGGGGAGAGATCGTCCCCACTCTCTGCGTGGGAGCGGCCTTCGGCGCGACGGTGGCCAGAATTGCCGGTCTGGATCAGGGGTTGTGCGCCGCCTGTTCCATGGCGGCCCTGTTTGCCGGGGTCACCAACTGCCCTATCGCCACGGTGATTCTGGCCTTTGAGCTGTTCGGGTACGGCGCCATGCCTTATTTTGCCATTATTGTGGCGGTGAGCTTTACCCTGTCAGGATATTACGGGCTGTACAAGAGCCAGAAGTTTGTGTATTCCAAGCTGAAGGCGGAGTATATCAACATCCGGTCGAAGTAAAAACGGCCGGCCGGAGCGCCGGGCGGCTGAAGTGCAGGACAGACGGGACGGGTTCCCGCGGGAGGAGATTATGAGGATTATCATTTCCCCGGCCAAAAACATGCAGGTGGAGACGGACCTTTTTGAGGTATCCGGAACCCCTGTTTTTTTGGAACGGGCAGAACACATCCGGGATATTCTGAAGGAATTTGACCGGGAAGAGCTGAAGGCCCTGTATCAGGCCAACGATAAGATCACGGAATTGAACTGGCAGCGGCTTCGGCACATGGATTTGAGAGAGGGGCTGACGCCGGCGGTGCTGGCCTACGTGGGTCTGCAGTACCAGTCCATGGCTCCCCGGGTGTTTACCGACAGCCAGTGGGACTATGTGAAGGACCATCTCTATATTCTCAGCGGGTTTTACGGGATTCTGCGTGCCATGGACGGAGTGGTTCCCTACCGGCTGGAGATGCAGGCGAAGCTCTCAGTGGACGGCAGCAGGGATCTGTACGGCTACTGGGGGGACGCCATTTACCGTAGGCTGACGGATGGGGAGGACCACCCCCTGATCGTCAACCTGGCGTCAAAGGAGTACAGCAGGGCGGTGGAGCCATGGCTGCGCCCCGGCGATCGGTTTGTCACCTGTGTGTTCGGGGAGGAAGGCACGGACCGGAACGGCCGGCCGAAGGTGAAGGTAAAGGCCACCCAGGCGAAGATGGCCAGGGGCAGTATGGTCCGCTATCTGGCGGAGATCCGCGGGGAGACGGAGGAAGATCTGAAAGGATTTCAGGAGGAAGGCTTCCGGTTCCGGGAGGATCTGTCCGGGGATGGGGAGCTGGTGTTTATCCGGAAGCCGGAAGACAGGACTTAGGGTTTCCTTTCGGAAGCGGGATCCTCAAGAAAGGAGCGGATGAACCGGCAGATGCCGGAAATGTCGTTTAAATCCAGCTGTTTCACGGAGGGGGGAAGACTCCCGCAGATCCGGGCGGCGGGGAGGTCGGTGGCCACAGCCAGAAGACCGTCTGGATTGGATACGGGAGCCTGGGAGATCCCCTCCCGGACCACCTCGATTTTCGCATAAGAAGAGTGTTTGAAGCCCTCCAGCAGGATCAGATCGGCTTCCGGAAAAAAAGAGAACAGTTCCGTTTCGGTCACAGGTTTCTCCGTGTCCTTCACGATGGAGAACCGGCCGGAACAGAAAACGGCAGTGCCGAAAGCGCCGGCTTCCTTGTGGCGGAAGCTGTCTGTGCCGGGCCTGTCTGCCTGAAAAGAATGGCCGTCATGTTTGATGACGGCTATTTTTATGCCCTCTTTTGTGAGCTGAGCAGTGATTTTTGTGAGCAGGGTGGTTTTTCCGGAGTTTTTCACTCCGCATACGGCCAGAACGTGCATGGGGAAGACCTACCTTTCTAAAAGAATCTGTACCGGATCGCCGGCTTTCAGCGGTCCGCTGCCGGCGGGGACGTCCACCAGGCAGTTGCAGCCGCTTAAGGACAGGAGCATGCCGGAGGAATGGCCTTCCGGCAGAAAAACGGCCCCGTTTTCATATTTTCCCCGGACAAATCTCCGAAGTCCCCCGGCTTTGGGAAAGGGGGAAGCCAGAATGGCTGAGGCCGGCTGGAGGTCCAGGGCAGAGGTGCCGGCGAGTCTTCCCAGGGCGGGCCTGGCCAGCAGCTCGAAGGTGACGAAGGCGGCGAAGGGATTGCCGGAAAGGCTGAGGACGGGGAGATTTCCCATTTTCCAGAGCATCACCGGGGATCCCGGCTTGATCTGCAGCCGCCAGAAGATCAGTTCTCCTCCGCTCATGGGAACCACCTGGTGGAAAATGTCCTTTTCCCCCACGGATACGCCGCCGGTGGTGATGATGAGATCCGCCAGGCCTTTATCCGCGATCTCCCGGATTTTTAATGCAGCGGCGGCGGGATCGTCCCTCAGCATCTGAATCATCACCGGCTCTGCTCCCAGCTCTCTCAGCCTGGCGGCCAGCAGGTACAGGCTGGAGTTGTAGATTTTCCCGGGAAATCCGGATCCGGAGGGATCCAGAGGCTCTCCCGGCAGGGCCAGCTCATCCCCTGTGGAGAGGAGAGCCACCCGGGGCCTGGAAAAGACGGAGACCTGGGCAGCCCCCATACTGGCCAGAATCCCCGCTTCCGCAAAAGAAATCTTCTGCCCAGCCCGGAGCAGGAGAGTTCCCTGTCGGATATCCTCTCCCCGGCGGGCAAAATTCTTCCCCGAAGGTACGGGCTGGAAAATGGACACCGTCCCGGCCCCCATATCCGTATCTTCCTGGCGGATGACGCAGTCGGCCCCATCGGGCATGACGGCGCCGGTCATGATCCGCAGGGCGCAGCCCGGTTTTACCGTGGCGGAGGAAGGCGGCTCACTGGCCAGATCCTGCCCGGCATACCGGGCGCCGGTCACACGGAGGCGGACGGGGGAGTCCGGGGAAGCGTTCTGAATATCCCCACTTCTCACGGCGTAGCCGTCCAGGGCGGAGCGATGAAAGGGCGGATTGTCCATGGGAGCGGTGAAATCTTCAGCCAGAAACCGGCCGAAACACTGGCTTAGGGGCAGAGTTTCCTTCCCTGCCGGGCCGGGAACGGCCTGGAGAATCCGTTCCACAGCCTGCTCCAGATCCAGGCGGTAAATGGAATTCTTAAACGCTACCAACTGTTCCAGGGTGTTCAGGTTTAAAAGAGGGCGGCCGGCGGGGACGACTTCCACGCGCAGGCCCTTCAGGGCGTCCAGTACCCGGAGCCGGCCGGAATTCAGGGAGTTTTCCAGGGCCGGAAGGGCAGTTTTGGAGTATACGGCGCACAGAGGATATTCCCGTCCTTCCAGATCCCGGCAGATGCAGACATCGCAGGAGGTCCGCTCCATGGCGGATAAAAGCCGCTCCGGGAGGTTCTGGGGGAGAAAGGGCATATCGCAGGAGACCACAAACAGGGCGTCCCCCCGGAAGGCGTGAAGGCCGGAGACAATGCCTCCCAAAGGTCCGCGGTCAGCCTGCTCGTCCTCCACCGCAAGCCAGCCGGGAAGAGCCGGGTCCTGTTCCTTTCTCACGGAAATCAGTTTTTCCTCAAACTGCCACAGCCGGCTGGCCAAAAGGCCGGTAAATGTGGTGTTTCCCCAGGGAATCTCTCCCTTCTGGATTCCTCCCATGCGGGAGGAACGGCCTCCTGCCAGGATAAGCGCGCCTGTTTTCATCAGATTTTACCTTCTTTCTTCCATATTTATATATTCAGCATTCCTGATAGTCGCAGCCGATCTCCAGCTGGTTGTTGGTATAGTAGCCTTTCAGAAAGGCGAGAAAATTCTGGGCGGTTTTGGAAAAATACCGCTCGGAATTTCTGGCGATGATCAGGGGGCGGAGAATGGGCGGCCCGGCGATGGGAAGCACCTTTACCGCATGGCTGTAAAGACACTTTTTCTGAAAGGACTCAGAGACCAGGGCCACTCCCGTGTCCGCGGCAATCAGATCCAGCATCTGGCAGTGGTAGCATTCCGTCACAACGTGGGGCAGAAAACCGGCTTTTTCACAGATGCTGTCGGTGAATGTCCGGAAAGCATATCCCTGGGGGAGACAGATAAAGGGCTCGTCCTTCAGCTGTTCCAGGGAGATTTCCTGTTCTCCGGCCAGGGGGTGGTTCCGGTTGAGGGCTACCATGAACCGCTCCTCCACCAGCACTTCCTGGATCACGCCCGGCAGATTGAGCCGGTTGGGGAGAATGAAGAAGTCATAGTAATTTCTCTTCATTTCCTGTTCCACATCCCGGGGATCCACGGAAAGCTGGCTGATGCGGATATCCGGGTATTGTTTCCGGTAGGCGATGAGAGCCTCCTGGAGAAGGCTCTGGCTGACGGAGGAACCCAGGGTCAGGGAATTCTTTTCCGATGTCCGGAAATCCTCCATGGCCCGGATGCCGTTTTCAATGAGCAGCAGAGCGGGGGATATGTGCTGGTAAAATGCCTGGCCGCAGCTGTTTAAACTGATATTCCGGCCCACACGGTCGAAGAGGGAGACCCCCAGCTCTTTTTCCAGGCGGTTTAAACTGGCGCTCAGGGCCGGCTGGGCAATGTTTAAGTTTTTGGCCGCCCGGGTGATGTGCTCTTCCCTGGCGATTTCGCAGAAATATTTCAATTGCAGCAGATCCATAGTCCAAACTCCTTTTTTATGGTGAAAATTCATATATCAAACGTTATGAATCAACAAAAAGATTGATATTTTACATTCAGGCAGAACAATGGTAACATAAATATATCGGAAATACAACAAAAACCTACAAAAGAGCAAGGGGGAATGAGTATGTACGATTTCAGTATTCCGGTAGACCGGCGAAATACCAGCAGCATTAAATGGGACCGGGCAAAGGGCAAATTCCATACGGATAAAGATATCATTCCGCTGTGGATTGCCGACGTGGACTTTGAATCTCCGAAGGAGGTAAAGGAGGCGCTGATCCACAGAGCGGAGCATGGGGTATACGGCTATACCTTCGCCATGAGCGATTATCTGCAGTCAGTGGCCGGATGGTATCAGAGAGAATACGGCCTGGACGTGAAGCCGGAGTGGGTATGCCCCACCTACGGTGTGGTCACTGCCCTGTATTTTTCCATTCTGGCCCTCACGGAGCCGGGGGATCCCATTATGGTCAACACTCCCATCTATGATCCCTTCTATGCCATCGTGAGAAATACGGGGAGGACGATGGTGGAGTCTCCGCTGATCCATCGGGACAACAGCTATTTCCTGGATTTTGACGACATGGAAGAAAAAATGAAGCAGGGCGTGAAAATGCTGATCTTCTGCAATCCTCATAACCCGACGGGACGCGTGTGGACGAGGGAAGAGATGAAGAAGGTGGTGGATCTGTGCAACAAGTACAACGTGTACCTGGATTCGGATGAGATCCACGGAGATCTGGCCCTGTTCGGACATCCCTACATATCGGCTCTGGAGTTTCCGGAAGTCTACGACAAGCTGTCTGTTTACACCGCGCCGGGAAAGACCTTCGGACTGGCGGGAATGATCGCCTCCAATCTGCTGATTCCGGATGAGAACGTGAGAACGGCCATCGACGGCAAATTAAGAGGAGCCTGGATCATGAGTCCCAATATTTTCGGACTTGTGGCTGCTCAGGCGGCTTACGACCACGGCTCTGAATGGCTGAAAGAGGAGAAAGCGTATCTGGAAGGAAACTCCCGCTTTGTGACAGAGTATATTGAAAAGTACATGCCTCAGGTACAGGTGACAAAACACGAGGGAACTTATCTGATGTGGATTGATTTCAGCTGCCTGGGACTGGGAGATGATCTTTACCATACTCTGGTGGAGGAGTGCCGGGTGGGATTTGGAGAAGGAGCCCAGTACGGCGAGGCCGGAAAGAATTTTGTCAGAGTGAACATCGGATGTTCCAGGGAACTTCTGGAGAAGGCTCTGGAGTCTGTGAGAAAACTTTACGAAGAAAGAACAGGAGGGGCAAACAAATGAGTGATGGAGCTGAAAAGAAAGAACTGCTGAAATTTGGCGATTGTATGAGTTTCTGTATCGGACAGATCATCGGATCTGGAATCATGGTTCTGACCGGAATCGCTCTTGCCAGAACCGGACGGGGGGTTCCCCTGGGGTTTGTGGTGGCAGCGGCCATTATTATGATCACTATGGTTCCCCTGGCGGTGCTGGGAGCCGGAATGCCGGGTACCGGCGGCAACTATGTGTATGTCCGTGAGCTGATCGGCAGAAAATCCGGTTTTGTCTATGTGGTGATGTTCGCCGTATCCCAGTGTTTGATCTCCACGTTCGCGCTGGGTTTTGCGGATTATCTCATCGCAGTGGTTCCGGGAGTGAACCGGACGCTGGCGGCCATGGCGCTGCTGATTGTATGTACGGGATTTAACATGGTGGGCGTCAAGACGGCGGCAAAGCTGCAGACGGCCATGGTAGTGGTTCTGCTGGTGGCCCTGGGCGCCTACATCGTCTTCGGCCTTCCGAAGGTAAACTTTGCCGGATTTTTTGAGCCGGGAGCCATTATGCCCAACGGATTTCTGAATTTTCTTCAGGCATCCGCTCTGCTGTACTTCCCCATGGGCGGTGCGAAATTTATCGCGGAGCTGGGCGGCGATATTGAAAATCCTGGGAAAAATATTCCCAGATCCATGTTTCTGTCAACGGGTATCGTTGCCATCTTTTACGCTCTCATGGGCGTTGTGGCGGCAGGCGTTCTTCCCATTGACCAGGTTGCCGGAAAAACTCTGGTAGTATCCGCTCAGGAGATTTTCCCCAGACCCATCTATCTGTTCTTCGTCATCGGCGGCGCGCTGTTCGCTCTGGCGACGACTTTGAACGGAACTCTTTCCTGGATCACCAAGGGCCTTTATGTGGCGGCAAAAGAGGGATGGATTCCGGAGAGTATGGCAGATGAGAATAAATACGGCGTTCCCTACAAACTGCTGATCGTCTTCTTTATCATCGGCGCGGTTCCGATCCTCACGGGAATGGACGTATCCTTCATCTCATCTCTGGGAGTTGGTCTTACGGTAATCTGCAACGTGCTGCCGGTAGGTTCCGCGTTCTTCTTCGCGGAGAAAAAACCTGAGGCTTATAAAAATGCCACGTTCAAGGTATCCGTTCCGGCTCTGAAGGCATTCTCCGTAGTGTCTATCATTCTTCTGCTGGCTACCGGCTGGCTGAACCTGAGAGATCTGACTATGCCTACCTGGATCAGCCTGGTGGTGTTCGCGATCCTCTGCGTACTCTACGCAAACGTGAGAGAAAAGAAAGTGATTGAAAAGGCGCAGGCCAACGGCGGCAAATAAAGTAAATGATCAATATGGTCAGTGAATAATAAGAGACAGAAAAGACCGCTGCAGTTTTCCCTGCGGCGGCCTTTTCTGCGGAATAAAGGAACGAGGTGTCCAATGGAATCATATGCGATTATAGGGTTTGGCACAGCCGGCTATCATGCGGCGAAGGCCATACGGGAGGCGGACCGAACCGGCCGGATTGATGTATACTCCAATACGGGGAAGGCTCCGTACAATCCCATGCTCACCACCTATTATGTCAGCGGAAAGCTGTCCTATGAGGCCATGTTTCCTTTTGGAAGTCTGGAGGAGATTAAAAAGGAACTGGATCTGAACATGATCGACCGGCAGGTCACTGGGCTGAAGGCCAGGGAACATGTGGTGGAGACAGAAGGGGAAGACAGCGGTCCCTATGACAGGATCCTGGTTTCCACCGGGGCGTTTGCCATTGCGCCCAGGGTGGCGGGACTGAAGGAGGAAGACTGCTTCCTGATGAGAACCGATGAGGATGCCCTGCGTCTGCGGGAGAGACTGGACCGGCAGGACGTAAAGAGCGCCGTGGTAGTGGGGGCATCCATGGTTGGAATTAAAGTGGTGGAGCTTCTGGTCAACCGGGGAATACAGACTGTCCTGGCGGACCTGGCGCCATATATGTTCCCCACGGCGGCTTATGAAAATGTGGCCCATGAAATTGAAAGCCGGCTGAAGGCGCGGGGCGTAGGACTGTATTTTCAGAACACAGTGACGGAGGTGAAAAACGCGGGCGGCAGCCAGGTGGCGGTGATGACCGGCAAAGATGAAGTGCCCGCCGACATTGTGGTGCTCTGCATCGGAACCAGGGCCAATATCGGATTTGTGGATCCGGAAGAGGTGAAGATCGGAAAGGCCATTGTGGTCAACGAGCAGATGGAGACTTCCGTTCCCGGCGTTTTTGCGGCGGGAGACTGCTGCGAGGGCAATAACCTGGAGACGGGAAAGACGCAGATCATCGGTCTGTGGGCCAACGCCAACTATCAGGGGACGGTGGCCGGCAATCACATGTCCGGCGGCCGGAAAAAGTTTGACGGAAATATTCTCCACAACATCACCCATTTTATGGATATGGATTTTATCGGATTCGGAGACAACCGGGCTCAGGGAACGGTTCTGACCAGCGGAGTCCTGGGAAAGGGGCTTTACATAAAGGTGGTGTGCCGGGACCATGAGATTGTGGGGGTGAATATTCTGGACAATTACCGGATCAGCGGCATCATCAAGAATTACATGCTCCGGCTGCTCCAGGGCGGCGGAAATGAGCTGACCGTATTCCAGAAGGGAATGCTGATCCAGGCCGGGATGGATGAATCGTTTATAGACAGATTGGAGGAAACAGTCAGTGGAACGAATTGAACAGCTGTTAAAGGCAAAGATTCCCTGCAAAGAGACGGGGATTGAGATCAGGCACACGATCTGTGATATCTGCTGTCCCTCTTTCCACTGCGGCATTGATGCCTATGTGAAAGACGGAAAGGTAATCAAGATCGAGGGAACCAAAGGACATCCCATGAATGACGGACTTCTGTGCACCAAAGGCCTTTCCAACCGGGAATATATTTACCGGAAGGACCGGATTCTCACCCCCCTGAAGCGGGTGGGAAAACGGGGAGAGGGAAAATTTGAGCCCATCACCTGGGACGAGGCGTACCGGATCTGCGGGGAAAAGTTAAATGGCTGGAAGGAAAAAGAGGGAGCGGACAGCGTGATGTTTTTCGGCGGCTATACCAAATGGTTCCGCCCCTGGCTCCACCGGTTCGCGTTTTCCTTCGGCACGGAAAATTATGCCACAGAGTCCAGCACCTGCTTTACCTCGGGACTTATGGCGTGGAAGATCGCCACGGGCCGGGCGGCGAAGGGCGATATGGCCAACTGCGGCGTATTTTTAGGCTGGGCCTTTAATCCCTACCATTCCCGCTATCTGAACGGAAAGAAGGCGGACGCGGCCAAGGCCAGGGGAGTGAAATTCATCATTGTGGATCCCCGGGTGACACCGGCGGTGGAAAAGCTGGCCGATATCCATCTGCGCCCCAGGGGCGGCACGGACGGGGCCCTGGCCCTGGCTATGGCCAATATTCTGATCCAGAACGGCTGGATCGACCGGGAATATATTGACAAATATGTGTATGGGTTTGACGCGTTTGCCCGGTATGTATCTCAGTTTAACGAGAGCAATCTGGAACAGCTGACGGGAGTTCCCTATGAACAGGCGGTGGAGGCCTGCCGGATGATCCATGAAAACGGCCCCATGGCCATCAATGAGTCCAGCGCGCCTCTGGCCCACCACAAAAACGGAATGCAGAATTACCGGGCCATCATGGCCCTGTCCGCCATTACCGGAAATTATGACCGGGTGGGAGGCCAGCAGCCCATCACCCACACCTATATCCACCAGGCTTCCGGGTATGAGACCAGGGAGGAGGAATTCTTTGAATCCGTCCGTCCTGTCGGCGGGAAAAAACCGGTGGGAGCGGAGAGGTTCCCCTTATGGTACGCCACAGAGGGAGAGGCTCAGGCCACCGACCTGGCTCGGCAGATTCTGGAGGAGAAACCCTATCCCATCCGGGCGATGGTGGCTCTGGGATTAAATCTCAGAATGCTTCCGGATACCCAGCAGCTGATCCGCGCTCTGGAAAAGCTGGGCTTTTTTGTGGATACGGACCTGTTTTTGACAGATGCGGCCAAATATGCGGATATTGTGCTTCCGGCCTGCTCATCCTTTGAGCGGGGAGAGTTTAAGTCCTATCCCGGCGGCTATGCGGTGTACACCAATCCGGTGATCGAACCCCTCGGCCAGTCTAAGAGCGATGCCCAGATCCTCTGCGAGCTGGCACAGGTCATGGGGCTGGAAGATGATCTGTTAAAGAGCGGTTATGAGAACTGCGTCCGCTATATCATTCAGGATCTTTCCGTGACAGTGGAGCAGTTAAAAGCCAATCCCCTTCCCACCCTGGTGCCGGAGCGCAGACCCTATGTGGAGGGGGCGTATATCCGCGGCGGCATGAAGACGAAAAGCGGGAAATTTGAGCTGGATTCCTGCCTGATCGGAGATCATCCGGAGTGGGGGCTGGATTCCCTGCCCACCTACTGCGAACCGCTGAACCAGGCGGACGAGAAGAAATATCCCTTTACTCTCTGCGCCGGCGCGCGCATTCCCAACGCCATCCACTCCCGGCTCCACGAGGTGCCGTGGGTGAGAAGCTTGAGGCCGGATCCCACTGCCGATATTTCCCTGGAAGACGGGGAAGCCCTGGAAATTCAGGATAAGGACGACATTGAGATATTTACAGAAAAGGGAAGCATAACCGTAAAGGCACATCCGTCCGCCAGGGTGCTGCCCGGCATGGTCCATATGTACCATGGATACCGGGAAGCCAATGTGAACGGTCTTTTGGACGGGAACCACCTGGATCCCTATTCCGGGTTCCCCGCCTACCGTTCTGCCCGGTGCGGAATCAGGAAGAAGGGAGGAGAGCAAAATGGGATTAACTCTTGATCTGGATCTGAAAAAATGCACTTCCTGCGGGGCCTGTGCCATCGCCTGCATGGATCAGAATGACATTGACGTGGAACAGGGCATCCGCCCGTTCCGGACGGTGTTTGACTGGGAGAACCGGGAGAAAGATTCTCCGAAGTTTGTCCACATTTCCATTGCCTGCATGCACTGCGAGGACGCCCCCTGCGTGACGGCCTGCCCCAGCGCCTGCATTTCCAAGGACCGGGAGACCAATCTGACCATCTTTGACAATACCAACTGCATCGGATGCCACAGCTGCGCCATGGCCTGTCCCTTCGGCATTCCTTCTTTTAATGAGGAGGGGAAAATGCAGAAATGCGACGGCTGTGTGGTGAGGATCCAGAACGGCCTGGAGCCGGCCTGCGTCCGCGCCTGTCCGGTGGGAGCTCTCCGCCTGGTGGACACCTCGGAAATCGAGGGGGAGGATAAAGAAACTTCTCTTCAGAAGCTGGGCCGCGAGATCGTGGAATTTCAGACCTGACCATCGGAAAAAGAAAAATACGTGGGTGTCAAGAAAAAATGCTTGACACCCGCTTTTTTATCGTGTATGATAGCACAGGTGATTGAAATGGAAAAAATCGTCCAGCAGACGCTGCTCTATGATTTTTACGGCGAACTTCTCAATGAGCATCAGAAGCAGATCTATGAAGACGCGGTGTTCAACGACTTATCCCTCAGCGAGATCGCCAGGGAGGCGGGGATCAGTCGCCAGGGAGTCCACGACCTGATCAAACGGTGCGACCGGATCCTGGAAGGCTATGAGGAGAAGCTGGGACTGATCAGAAAATTTCAGCAGACCAAGGAGAAGGTGGAGGAGATCCACCGGCTCACCAAAGAGTTTTCCGAGACGGGAGACGGGAAGCTGATTGAGCGGATCGGACAGATTTCCACGGAGATTCTGGAGCTGGGCTGATAGGCCCACAGGAGGATTGAATGGCTTTTGAGAGCTTAACAGACAAACTGCAGAATGTGTTTAAAAACCTGCGGGGCAAGGGACGGCTGTCCGAGGCCGATGTGAAGGCCGCCCTGAAGGAAGTGAAGATGGCCCTTCTGGAAGCGGACGTCAGCTTCAAGGTTGTAAAACAGTTTATAAGTTCTGTGCAGGAACGGGCGGTGGGCCAGGATGTGCTTGGCAGCCTTTCTCCGGCGCAGATGGTCATAAAGATTGTAAATGAAGAGCTGGTAAAGCTTATGGGCTCCGAGACCACGGAGATCGCCTTAAAGCCGGGCAATGAGATCACAGTGATCATGATGGCCGGTCTCCAGGGCGCAGGTAAGACCACCACCACCGCAAAGCTGGCGGGAAAGCTGAAGGCTAAGGGCAGAAAGCCTCTGCTGGCGGCCTGCGACGTGTACCGGCCGGCAGCCATTGATCAGTTAAAGATCAACGGGGAAAAGCAGGGAGTGCCCGTGTTCGCCATGGGAACCCAGCACAGCCCGGTGGACATCGCGAAAGCGGCGGTGGAGCATGCCAGGACAGGCGGATTTAACGTGGTGATCCTGGATACGGCCGGACGGCTTCACATCGACGAGGAGATGATGGAGGAGCTTCAGGCCATCAAGCAGGCGGTCACAGTGGATCAGACGATCCTGGTGGTGGACGCCATGACGGGCCAGGACGCGGTGAATGTGGCCAGCTCGTTCAATGAAAAAGTGGGGATCGACGGCGTGATCCTGACAAAGATGGACGGAGACACCAGAGGCGGTGCGGCCCTTTCGGTCCGCCAGGTGACGGGACGCCCCATCCTGTATGTAGGTATGGGCGAGAAGCTCTCCGATCTGGAGCAGTTTTATCCCGACCGGATGGCGTCCAGGATTCTGGGAATGGGCGATATCCTCTCCCTCATTGAGAAAGCGGAGGCGGAGATCGACCAGGAGAAGGCCAAGGAGCTGGGCCAGAAGTTAAAGAAAGCGGAGTTTGACTACAACGACTTCTTAGAGCAGATGCGCCAGGTCAAGAAGATGGGCGGCATGAGCAGCATTCTGGGAATGATGCCCGGCATGTCTCAGTTAAAGGACGTGGACATCGACGAGAAGGCCATGGACCGGGTGGAAGCCATCATCCTCTCCATGACGCCGAAGGAGCGCTCCAACCCCGGGATTTTAAATCTCTCCCGGAAACAGCGCATTGCGAAGGGAGCGGGAGTTCCCATCAGCGAGGTCAACCGCATTGTCAAACAGTTTGACCAGATGAAGAAAATGATGAAGCAGCTTCCCGGCCTCATGGGCGGCGGAGGCAGAAGAAAAGGCTTCGGAGGCCTGGGAGGCCTCATGGGCGGAAAGCTCAAGATGCCGTTCTGACGGACGGCGGCAGGAGATAGCAAGGCGGCTTTGGCTGCGTTGTTAATAGATAGAATTTACGAGGAGGTGAAAAACATGGCAGTAAAGATGAGACTGAGAAGAATGGGTCAGAAGAAGGCTCCTTTCTATAGAATCGTAGTTGCAGATTCCCGTTCTCCGAGAGATGGAAGATTCATCGAGGAGGTAGGATACTATGATCCCACCGTAGATCCGAGCGTGATCAAGTTCAACGAGGAGGCAGCTAAGAAATGGCTTGCAACAGGCGCACAGCCCACAGAGACTGTAGGTAAGCTGTTAAAGATTGCTGGTATCCAGTAATTTTTCGCTACCAGGGTGCAGTACGAGGTGAACAGTATGAAAGAATTAGTGGAAGTAATTGCAAAAGCGCTGGTGGACCATCCCGATGAGGTTGTGGTTACGGAGACCGCGAAGGAGGACGCGACCGTCATTGAACTGAAGGTGGCGGAGTCCGACATGGGCAAGGTAATCGGCAAGCAGGGAAGGATCGCCAAAGCCATTCGTTCTGTTGTAAAAGCAGCCGCTTCAAAAGAAGAAAAGAAAGTTATTGTGGATATTCAGTAGCTTTAGGACCGCCTGACACCTGGAAGGCGGTTTTTCTTTACATGAAAAAAAGGAGACCGTACAGATGGAAGATATGCTGCGGGTGGGCGTGATCAGCTCCACCCACGGAGTTCGGGGCGAGGTCAAGGTATTTCCCACCACCGACGATCCGGCCCGCTTTGAGGATTTGGAAACAGTATTTCTGGACACCGGAAGGGAAAAACTGAAGCTGGAGATTTCCGGCGTGAAGTTTTTCAAGAACATGGTGATCCTGAAATTTAAAGGATATGACAATATTAACGACATTGAAAAGTACCGGGGAAAGGATCTCTGGATCACCAGGGACCAGGCCGTTCCTCTGGGGGAAGATGAAAACTTTGTGGCGGATTTGATCGGCCTGTCTGTGGTCACCGATCAGGGCGAGACTCTGGGCGTCATGAAGGACGTGATGTTCACCGGGGCCAACGATGTGTACGTGGTGGAACGGGAGAATGGAAAAGAGCTTCTCCTTCCGGCCATCAAGGACTGCATTCTGGATGTGGACCTGGAAGAAGGCGTGATGACCGTCCATGTGCTGGACGGCCTGCTGGATCTGTAGGAAAGGGGAGGCCGTTATGAATTATCACATTCTCACCCTGTTTCCCGAGATGGTGCTGGACGGATTAAACACCAGCATCATCGGCAGAGCCGCGGCCGCCGGCAAGATTTCCATTGAGGCGGTGAACATCCGGGACTATACAAAGGAAAAACACGGCCACGTGGACGACGCCCCCTACGGCGGCGGCGCCGGCATGGTGATGCAGGCCGCCCCGGTCTGCGACGCCTATGAGGCCCTGTGCGGGCGGCTGGGGAAGCGGCCCAGGGTCCTTTACATGACGCCCCAGGGCCAGGTGTTCAACCAGAAGATCGCCGAGGAGCTGGCAAAGGAGGAGGATCTGGTCTTTCTCTGCGGCCACTATGAGGGAATCGACGAGCGGGCTCTGGAGCTGATCGTGACGGACTATCTCTCCGTGGGGGATTACGTTCTCACCGGCGGGGAGCTTCCGGCCATGGTGATGATCGACTGCATTTCCAGGCTGGTGCCGGGAGTGTTAAACAACGACGCGTCGGCGGAGGAGGAGTCCTTCCACGACAATCTGCTGGAGTATCCCCAGTACACCCGCCCGGAGGAATACCGGGGTATGAAGGTGCCGGAGGTGCTTCTCTCCGGCCACCACAAGAAAATCTATGAGTGGCGGCGGCAGCAGTCCATCATCCGGACCCTGGAGAGACGGCCGGACCTGCTGGCGGAGGCCAACCTGGATAAGAAAGAGAAGAAATTTCTGGAAGAGCTGATGAGAAAAAAGGCAGAGGAAGAAGGGGCGATCCGCAGGGCGGAGCCGGAGGATCTGGATCCGGTGGCGGAGGGCTATCGGGAACTCCTCCTTCACGAGGAGGAGCACGGCGCTTACACCGCCTGGAAACTGGGGGTTTATCCCACCAGGGAGACGGCGGCAAAGGCCCAGGAGAGTGGAACCCTGTATGTGCTGGAGCAGGGCGGGGAAATCTGCGCCAGCGTGGTGGCAGATCACGTCCAGGCGGAGGAATACAGCCAGGTGGACTGGAAGTATTCCGCAGAGCCGGATCAGATCCTGGTGCTTCATCTGCTCTGCGTGAGACCCTCAAAGGCCGGCTGCGGCATTGGCAGGAAGATGGTGCAGTTTGTCCTGGATGAGGCGAAGAGGACCGGCTGTCTGGCTGTCCGCCTGGACACCGGCGCCCAGAACCTGCCGGCGGCGGAGCTTTACCGGAAGATGGGCTTTGAGTTGGCGGGAACCGGCTCCATGGCCATCGGCGGGGAGATCGCCCATGAGGGGCATCTGTTTTTTGAGAGAAAAGTGTGAAAAATCTGAAAGAAGTGTAAAAAAGAGGACTGCGCCGGCAGTCCTCTTTCGATTTTGCGCGACACGCCCGGCAAGCGGCCGCCATGCTTGCATGGGAGGACATTTGCCGGGCAACGGACAGCGAACAGCTCTGCTGTGAGCTTTCCGCGGTATCGCGAATCGGATAGGGGAAGGGACTTTCCCTATCCGATTTTACTCTTCCAGCTTCTCCGCCGCCTCTTTCATCAGCTCAATAATGGGCAGGTGCTGGGGACATACGCCCTCACACTGACCGCAGCCGATGCAGCCGCTGGCTTTTCCGCTGTCAGTGACCAGATTGCGGTAGAAGAGGATGGGGCGGCGGTCCTTCGGATAGAGGCGGGAGGTGTTGATGGCTTTGATCACATCCGGAATGGAGATGCCGGCGGGGCAGCCGTCACAGCAGTAGCGGCAGGAAGTGCAGGCTACCAGGGGCATGTCCTGCATCTTTTTAACCACGGCGTCGATGATCTGCCGCTCCCGCTCCGTGAGGGGATGGAAGTTCCGGAAGGTATTTAAGTTGTCCTTCATCTGTTCCTCAGAGGACATGCCGCTTAAAATGGTGGCGACGCCGTCCAGAGAGCCCACAAACCGCAGGGCCCAGGAAGCGGTGGAAGCGTCCGGCTCTTCCGCCTTAAACATCTGCTCCAGCTCCGGCTGCAGATTGGCCAGAGTGCCGCCTTTCACCGGTTCCATGACGATGATGGGGATGTTTCTGCGGTGGAGAATCTCGTAGAGACGTCCCGACTGGACCAGAGGATTGTTCCAGTCCGCGTAGTTTAACTGAATCTGTACAAATTCAATCTCCGGCTGTTCATCCAGGATCCGCTCCAGAAGCTCCGGGGTGCCGTGGAAGGAGAAGCCGAAATGACGGATTTTTCCTTCTTTTTTCTTCTCCGCGCCCCAGCGGTAGCAGTCATATTCTTTATAGAGATTGTATTTGCTGCCGTCCTCAATGCTGTGGAGCAGATAGAAATCAAAATAATCCACCCCGCACTTATCCAGCTGTTCCTGAAAAATCCGGTCCTTGTCCTCCGGTCCCTTCATGGCCCAGACCGGCAGCTTGGTGGCCAGATAAAAAGAGTCTCTGGGGTGGCGTTTCACCAGGGCCTCTTTGATGGCTGTCTCTGACTTTCCGCCGTGATAGACATAGGCAGTGTCAAAATAGTGAAAGCCGCTCTCCAGGTAGGTGTCCACCATCTCTTTCAGCTGCTCCATGTCGATCTCCCCGTCCTTCTGGGGCAGGCGCATGAGACCGAAGCCCAGTTTCGGCATAGTTTTGATGTCAATGCTCATACTTCTTCCTCCTGACTTTGCTTTGTTGTGAAACCTTATAAGTGATAATAATAGTATATCATAGATTTTTTGGAATTTCTTCCCTGAATTTTCTGAATTGGGTGGCAGCCTCTGCCCATGGGCGGTATAATGAGCCTATGAAGGAGAAGGGGGAATGAAAAATGCCGGTATATCGTATTCCATGGAAGAAAAATCTTCGTCTTCAGCACCAGCTGTACATGAAACGATGGGATCTGTACGAGAAACCTCAGCGGAAGAAGAAGTCGGTGATCAAGAGACTGCTGCTGACCCTTTATCTGCTGATCCTGTTTTTTGTGACCGCCGGTGTGATGCCGCCGGAGGGGGACGGCATCCTGCGGCTGATGGTGCTGTTCATTGCACTGTGGGTTTTTTACAATTTTGACAGACTGAGACACAGCGCGGGAATCTGGCTGGCGCTGCTTTTGTCCGTTCCTGCGGGCTGGTTTCGGAAGTCAGAGGAACCGGAAGAGGAAATCTGTTTTTTTGAGGATCGGTTTGAGGTCCGTTCCCCGGAATCCGGACAGATCTGTTCCTATGCCCGGCTTACCAGGCTGGAAGAAAGCCCGGCGGCGTACTTCCTCTTTCTGGACAACAGAGGCGGCGGCATCTATCTGGCAAAAAATGAAATCAGGGAAGAGGACCGGCCGGGCTTCCGGGAATTTCTGGAGACAAGGATGGGAAAGGAATGGAAGCCGGCGGATAATCCGGAAAAAGCAGCTATGGGGGAGATCCGGTTTGCAGTCTGTCAGCCCAGAGATGATGAGTGGTACCGGGAAGCGGCGAAAATGGTGGCGAAAGGCCGGCATTCCGCGAAACTGCTGGGATGGGAACTGGCGGCAGCGGCGGCGATTGGGGCGGCCCTGTACTTTATCAGAGGAGATTTTTTGTTTTCTTTGATTTACGGCGGCATGGTGGCGGCGCTCTGCGCCGCTTTGTATCTGGTTCAGGGAACGCCTCCGTTTACCAGGCGGAGAGAGGAGACGGCGGAAGGAGAGCTTAGAAAAAAGGACTCAGAGGGCCGCAGAGGGCCGGTGCAGCTGTTTTTCCGGGAGGAGGCGGTTTCAGACGGACGGGAGGACAGCATTCCCCTGCCCTACCGGTCTGTGCTGGGATATTCCAGGGAAGGGGACTGGTTCCGATTGAATCTGAAAGGCCAGTTTCTGCTGTTTTCCGCCCGGAATCTGACCGAGGGTTCTCCGGAAGCCTTTGAATCCTTCCTGAAAGAAAAGCTGTCTGGGAAAAACGGCTGAAAATCACGGGAAAAACACATTTTTCCCCTTGCATTTTCTTCTCCGTTATGGTAAACTAGCCCGGTATGAAAAATAAGAGATGGTCCTCTGTTACGAAGCGTATTAAGAACATCGAATAGATTCAGGAGGTTCAAAATGAACGACATTATCAAGAACATTGAGGCAACACAGTTAAAGGAGAGCATTCCGGAGTTCCACGTTGGCGATACCGTAAAGGTGTACAACAAGATCAAAGAGGGAAACCGGGAGAGAATCCAGGTATTTGAGGGAACCGTGATCAAGAGACAGAACGGCGGCTCCAGAGAGACCTTTACCGTGAGAAAGAACTCCAACGGCATCGGCGTGGAGAAGACCTGGCCGGTACACTCCCCCTTCGTAGACAACATTGAGGTTGTGAGAAGAGGTAAAGTGAGAAGAGCAAAACTCTACTACTTAAGAGACAGAGTGGGCAAGGCAGCCAAGGTAAAAGAATTAGTAAAATAATGGCGGTAAGTGAAAAGGGACAATGCAAATTGTCCCTTTCTTATCATCTTCCGAAGAATCGGAATTGAGGTATTGCGAGTGGATTTTTATGAGGAAGACAAAAGTCTGCTCCGACGCATCATGAATTGGATGGTTGACATCATTCTTGTCATTGTCTTCGCCTGGTTTACGGTCTACATGTTCGGAACTGAGGTGAGGATCGCTGGGAATTCCATGAATCCGGCGCTGGAGAGCGGGGATGTGGTTTTGATGAACCGCCTGCCCGGTGTGCTGTTCGGCCCGGGCCGCTTTGACCTGGCGGTGTTTGAGCGGGAAGATCAGAAGACCAACGTAAAACGGGTTATCGGCCTGCCGGGGGAGACGGTACAGATCACCGGCGGGCATATTTATATAGACGGAGAACTTTTGGAAGCCGGGGACGGCTTGGATGAGGTTTCTCTGGCCGGACTGGCGGAGCACCCCATCACCCTGGGCAAGGATGAATATTTTCTGCTGGGAGACAACCGGGAGAGCAGCGAGGACAGCAGGTTTATCAATATCGGCAATGTGAAACGAGAGCAGATCATTGGAACAGTATGGATTCGAATATTACCGGTCATCCGATTTGGTCTGACCGGCTGACAGATAGAGGAAACGCCGAAAAGGAGGCAGTATGAACATTCAGTGGTATCCGGGGCATATGACAAAGGCCAGACGGGCCATGCAGGAGGACATTAAGCTCATAGACCTGATCATTGAGCTGGTGGACGCCCGCGTGCCCCTGAGCAGCCGCAATCCGGACATAGACCAGCTGGGAAAGGGAAAAGCCCGGCTGATTCTGTTAAATAAATCCGATATGGCGGACGACCGCCGCAGTGAAGCGTGGATGGCCTGGTTTCAGGCTCAGGGATTCCATGTGGTGAAGGTCAATTCCCGCACGGGAGCCGGCTTGAAGCAGATCAATGCCGCCGTGCAGGAGGCCTGCCGGGAAAAGATCGAGAGGGACCGCAGGCGGGGGATTTTAAACCGTCCGGTGCGGGCCATGGTGGTGGGAATTCCCAACGTGGGAAAATCCACTTTCATCAATTCCTTTGCGGGAAAAGCCTGCGCCAAGACGGGAAACAAGCCGGGAGTGACAAAGGGGAACCAGTGGATCCGCCTGAGCAAAACCCTGGAGCTTCTGGATACGCCGGGAATTTTGTGGCCCCGGTTTGAGGACCAGCAGGTGGGGCTGCGCCTGGCGTTCATCGGCTCCATCAACGATGAGATCCTTCAGAAGGAGGAGCTGGCGGCGGAGCTCATCTGTTTTCTCACGGAATCCTACCCGGAGGCTCTGGGAGGAAGATACGGGGAAGAGGTAAAAGCGGCGGCCGGCGGGAGTGAAGAAGATTCCTCCCATTCCGGCGATTTGAAACGGGCTTATCAGGTTCTGGAGGAGATCGCCAGGGCCAGAGGGTGCCTGACCAAAGGCAGCGGTCTGGATACGGCGAAAGCCGCCGCCATTCTGCTGGATGATTTCCGCAGCGGCAGACTGGGGCGGATCACTCTGGAACTGCCGCCGGATGGAGGAGAGGAAAAATGCCTGGAAAACTGACGGAAGAGAAGCTGGCGGCGGAGCGGGAGCGGCTGGCCCGCATGAGAGAGTACGAGGATACTTACGCCGCCGTGTCCGCCATCTGCGGCATCGATGAGGCCGGGAGAGGTCCTCTGGCCGGTCCGGTGGTGGCGGGAGCGGTGATTTTGCCGAAGGACTGTGAAATCCTGTTTTTAAACGACTCCAAAAAGCTCTCGGAGAAGAAACGGGAGGCCCTGTTTCTGGAGATTCAGGAGAAGGCGGAGGCCTGGAGCGTGGGAGTGGTGGGCCCGGAGGTGATCGACGAGATCAATATTCTTCAGGCCACCTATCAGGCCATGAGGGAAGCCATCGCGGGTCTGAAGGTGCAGCCGGGGCTGCTGCTCAACGACGCGGTGACCATCCCAGGGGTGGAGATTCCCCAGGTGCCCATTGTGAAGGGGGACGCCAAAAGCCTGTCCATCGCGGCGGCCAGCATTATGGCGAAGGTGACCAGGGATCACCTGATGGTGGAATACGATCAGATTTATCCCCAGTACGGCTTCGCGAAGCACAAGGGCTACGGGACGGCGGCCCACATCGCGGCGCTGAAGGAGTACGGCCCCTGCCCCATCCACCGGAGGAGCTTTATCACCCGTTTTGTGTAGGGACGTTTATGAATAAGAGAAGAGAGGGCGGCATCCGGGAGCGTCTGGCTGCCGCCTATTTAAGTGAACGAGGACTGGAAATTCTGGAATACAACTACAGGACTGCCCGGGGAGAGATCGACCTCATCGCCAGGGAGAAGGACACTCTGGTGTTTGTGGAGGTGAAATACCGCCGGGACGCCCGCATGGGATATCCCCAGGAGGCGGTGACCCCGGCCAAACAGAGAAAGATCCGGCAGGTGGCCGGGGCTTATCTGGCGGAGAAGGGCGGCAGCGGCGGCCTGGCCTGCCGGTTTGACGTGGTGGCGGTGCTGGGAGATGAGATCACCTGGATACCGGGGGCTTTTTAGGTTGGAGACAGGGAGAGGAGAAGAGAGATCATGGCAGAGATAAACTGGAAGCGAAAAGACGGGGCGGAGCCCATGGAGACAGTGGAGCGGGCGGGAGTTCCCTATCTGCGATTTCCGGCCCTGGAAGAAACCGGCCTGGTGATCCACGGATTTTCCACCAGGCTGGGCGGAGTGAGCCGGGGCTGTTACTCCTCCATGAATCTGTCCTTTACCAGGGGAGACGACCGTGAGGCGGTGGAGGAAAATTACCGCAGAATGGCGGCCGCCCTGGGGGTGGAGACGGAGAGCCTGACCCTCACCTGGCAGACCCACACGGTGAATGTGCGGAAAGTCACCTGGGAGGACCGGGGCAAGGGAGTTTCCAGGGAGAGAGATTACCGGGATGTGGACGGTCTGGTGACGGACGTGCCGGGAATCACCCTGGTGACGTTTTTCGCCGACTGCGTGCCCCTCTATTTCCTGGATCCGGTGCGAAAGGCCATCGGTCTGTCCCACTCCGGCTGGCGGGGAACGGCGGCCAGAATGGGTCAGAAAACTTTGGAAAAAATGAGAGAGGAGTTCGGCACCGATCCACGCGATGTGATCGCCTGCGTGGGCCCCAGCATCTGCGGGGACTGCTACGAGGTGGGGGAAGAAGTGGCGGCTGTGTTTGCCGAGGAATTCGGCCCCCGATGGGAGCGGGAGATTCTCCGCCCGGGAGTCCGGCCTGGGAAGTACCAGCTGGATCTGTGGAAGGCCAACGAGGCGGTGCTTCTGGAGGCGGGAATCGCGCCGGATCATCTCCATGTGACGGATATCTGCACCTGCTGCAATCCGGATTACCTCTATTCCCATCGGAAAATGGGGGAGAAGAGGGGAAATCTGTGCGCGTTTCTGGCGCTGAAATCTCCTTTTTTTGGTCAAAAATACCTTTGAAAATTTGAGAAAAATTTCATGTAATTATAACATAGGCCTGACAGTGTAAAAAAGCCATCTCTTCCGGGAATCAAGTCTGACGACAGATTCCCGGAGGCGATGGCTTTTTATCGGCTTTTTCAATGGATAGTCTGGAAATAATCGTATCCGTCCGCGTGGTACCGGGCCACCAGCTTCTGAATCTTGGCGGTGGGGGAGAGGGCGGCGTTTAAGGACGCGTCGTGGTTGAAGGAATTGATGATGGCCGCCAGGTATTTGCTCATGTCCGCCTCCAGATACCAGGGCCGCTCCAGAAGCTGGGGCGGGCGGTAGTTTAAGTTGGTGGTGACCACATAGTCAAAATATTCCCTGGCGTAGTAGTCGTCAAATTTCTCCAGACCGTCGGTAAACAGGCCGAAGGTGCAGCAGAGGATGATTCTCGCCGCATTCCGCATTTTCAGTGCCTTTGCGGTGTCCAGAATGCTCTCGCCGGAGGAAATCATGTCGTCCACGATGATCACTGTCTTGCCGGCCACGGAAGTGCCCAGGAATTCGTGGGCCACAATGGGGTTGCGGCCGTCTACCACCTGGGAGTAGTCCCGGCGCTTGTAGAACATACCCATGTCCACGCCCAGATTGTTGGCCAGGTATACGGCCCGGTGCATGGCCCCCTCGTCAGGGCTGATGATCATCAGGGAATCCTTGTCCAGACGGATGGGAACCTGGTGCTCAAACAGAGTCTTCATAAACTGGTAGGTGGCCATGAAATTGTCAAAGCCGCACAGCGGGATGGAATTCTGCACTCTGGGATCATGGGCATCAAAGGTGACGATGTTGCTCACTCCCATGCTCTGAAGTTCCTGCAGGGCCATGGCGCAGTCCAGGGATTCCCGCTTGGAGCGCTTGTGCTGTCTTCCCTCATAGAGGAACGGCATGATCACATTGACCCGGTGGGCGGTTGCCACGGTGGCTGCTATGATCCTCTTTAAATCCTGGAAATGATCGTCGGGTGACATGTGGTTGGTAATCCCGCTTAAGGTGTAGGTGAGACTGTAGTTGGTGATGTCCACCATTGCAAAGATGTCGGTGCCCCGCACCGATTCGTTGATGACCGCCTTTGCCTCGCCGGAGCCAAACCGGGGGCAGGCACAGTCCAGAAGGTATGATTCCACGTTATAACCGCGGTAGCGCAGGTCCGCTTTGCGGCGGAGCAGCTCTTCCGTATCGTTTTTCCGGAAACTTACGATGTAATCGTTGACTTTCCGGGCCAGGGGAAGGCAGTCCTCCAGGGCAGCGATCTTTAGGGGAGCTACCGGAAGGGAATCATTAAAAACGTAATCGTTCGCCATGAGATAATCCTCCATTTCTACCCTAATTTATACCATTTTACAGGAAAGACAGTCAATAGACAGACGCTATTTACAGGAAAAAAAACAATCGGCCGGAGCGGATTCCTTTACAAAGGTGGGGAATCTTGGTATGATGAAACCGGTAATTTGTGAAATGAAAAGAAAGAGAATATAGGAATGAAGAAGATAAAAGGACATAAAATCAGCGCGGTGGAGCCGGGCTCCATCGGAGAGGAACTGGAACTGGAGCCGGGGGACGTGCTGCTCACCATTAACGGGAGGGAGATCGAGGATATTTTCGATTACGAGTACCTGGTGGACAGCGAAGCCCTGACCATGGTGGTGCGGAAAGCTGACGGCGAGGAGTGGGAGCTGGAAATTGAAAACGGCGGGGAGGATCTGGGGCTTTCTTTTGAAAACGGCCTGATGAGCGATTATAAAACCTGCAGCAACAAATGTATTTTCTGCTTTATCGACCAGATGCCGCCGGGAATGAGAGAAACCCTGTATTTTAAGGACGATGATTCCCGGCTGTCGTTTCTTCAGGGCAATTATATCACCCTGACCAACATGAAAGACCGGGATATTGAGCGGATCATCCGCTTTCACCTGGCTCCCATCAATATTTCTGTGCAGACCACCAATCCGGAACTCAGGTGTATGATGCTTCACAACCGGTTTGCCGGGGAGGCGTTAAAAAAGATCGATCGTCTGTACGAGGCGGGGATTCCCATGAACGGCCAGATCGTGCTCTGCAAAGGAGTGAATGACGGGGAGGAGCTGGAGCGGACCATCCGGGATCTGACCCGTTATCTGCCCCACATGGAGAGCGTCTCCGTGGTTCCTGTGGGACTGTCCCGGTTCCGGGACGGCCTCTATCCTCTGGAACCCTTTACCCCGGAGGATGCGGGGGCGGTGATCGATCAGATTGAGGCCTGGCAGAAGAAGATTTACCCGGAGTACGGCATCCATTTCATCCATGCCAGCGATGAGTTCTATATGCTGGCCGGCCGGGAGATGCCGGAGGAGGACCGCTATGACGGCTACCTCCAGCTGGAGAACGGGGTGGGAATGATCCGCCTGATGACGGAGGAGGTAGCGGCAGCTCTGGAAGAACTGGACGGGGACGATGGAAAAGACGAGCTGTCCGTGGCCACCGGCGTGCTGCCGGCCGGTTATCTGAGACAGTATCTGGATCAGATCCGGAAGAAATTTCCGGGGAGGACCGTGCACCTGTACCCCATCGTCAACCGGTTTTTCGGGGAGAGCATTACGGTGGCGGGCCTGGTGACGGGCACGGATCTGCTGGACCAGTTAAAGGGAAAACCGCTGGGAAACCGGCTTCTTCTGCCGGAGTGCATGTTCCGCAGCGGGGAGGAGGTATTCCTGGATGACGTGACCAGACAGGAGGTACAAAACGCTTTACAAGTACCGGTGAATATTGTAAAATCAAGCGGACAAGATTTCGTGGACGCTGTTTTGGGCCTTCAGAGAGAGGAACCGGAGACGGCGGAATATGAGCCCTATGAGCTGAAAGAGCTGTATAAGGAATGGGAGATAGAAGAGGAGTAATTATATGAGCAAACCAATTGTGGCAATTGTGGGACGGCCCAACGTAGGCAAATCCACCCTGTTCAACGTGCTGGCGGGAGAGACCATTTCCATTGTAAAGGACACGCCGGGAGTGACCAGGGACCGGATCTATGCGGACTGTTCCTGGCTGGACATGAATTTTACCCTGATCGACACGGGAGGAATCGAGCCGGACAGCAAGGACGTGATCCTGTCCCAGATGCGGGAGCAGGCGGAAATGGCCATCGCCACGGCTGATGTGATCATTTTCATCGTGGATGTGCGCCAGGGAATGGTGGACGCGGACAGCAAGGTGGCAGATATGCTGCGCCGGTCCAGAAAGCCGGTGGTGCTGGCAGTGAACAAGGTGGACAGCTTTGCCAAGTTCGGCAACGACGTCTATGAATTTTACAATCTGGGAATCGGAGAGCCGATTCCTGTTTCCGCTGCTTCCAGACTGGGGCTGGGAGAGCTGCTGGACGCGGTCTGCGCCCATTTTGACGCCAGCCAGCTGGAGGAAGAGGACGATGACAGGCCCAGGATCGCCATCGTGGGCAAGCCCAACGTGGGCAAGTCCTCCATCATTAACCGGCTGACGGGGGAGAACCGGGTGATCGTGTCCGACGTCGCAGGAACTACCAGGGACGCAGTGGACACCGCCGTTGTCCACAATGGCCAGGAGTACGTGTTTATCGACACCGCCGGTCTGCGCCGCAAGAGCAAGATCAAGGAGGATCTGGAGCGCTACAGCATCATCCGCACGGTGGCGGCCGTGGAGAGGGCGGACATTGTGGTGCTGGTCATCGACGCCACCGAGGGAGTGACGGAGCAGGATGCCAAGATCGCCGGCATCGCCCACGACCGGGGCAAGGGCATGATCATCGCCGTGAACAAGTGGGACGCCATAGAAAAAAATGATAAGACCATTTACGAGTTTACCAAAAAGATCCGGGATACCCTGGCATATATGCCCTACGCGGAAATGCTTTTTATCTCCGCGAAGACGGGACAGCGTTTAAACAAGCTGTACGACCTCATCGACGCCGTGCGGGAGAATCAGAACCTGCGGGTGGCCACCGGCGTGCTCAATGAGATCATGACGGAGGCGGTGGCCCTTCAGCAGCCGCCGTCGGACAAGGGAAAACGGTTAAAGCTCTACTATATCACCCAGGTGGCGGTAAAGCCCCCCACCTTTGTGATCTTTGTCAACGACAAGGAGCTGATGCACTTTTCCTACACCCGTTATATTGAAAATAAAATCAGGGAAGCCTTCGGCTTCCGCGGCACGTCCCTGCGGTTTATCATCAGGGAACGGTCCGGAAAGGAGAAATGATCATGGAACGTATCATCTGTCTGGCTATGGGATATGTGTTCGGCCTGTTCCAGACCGGATATTTTTACGGAGAGCTCCACTCCATTGACCTGCACCAGTACGGCAGCGGAAATGTGGGGACCACCAACGCTCTGCGGGTGATGGGATGGAAAGCGGGCCTGATCGTGTTTCTCGGGGATTTCTTAAAGACGGTGATCCCCTGCATGCTGGTGCGGTTTGTGCTGTTTCAGGATCATCCGGAGATGACCTATTTACTCATGCTCTACACGGCCCTTGGAGTAATTCTGGGCCATAATTATCCCTTTTACATGGGATTCCGGGGCGGCAAAGGCATTGCGGCCACAGCCGGCCTGATCTTTTCTCTGGACTGGAGAGTGACTCTAATCTGTCTGGTGATCTTTGTGGGGACGGTGGCCATTACCCGGTTTGTGTCCCTGGGATCCATCCTGGTGGTGCTGGCTCTGGCGGCCTGCGCCGTGTATTTCGGAAGTCACGGATATTTCGGACTGGGGGAGGAGTATCTCACGGAGTTTTACGTTCTCGCGGCGGCCATCGCCCTGCTGGCCATCTGGCGCCACCGGGCCAACATCGGCCGGCTCATCCACGGGACGGAGAGCAAGCTGGGAGAAAAAAAGAAATCATAAGGAATTGAGGTGTGCATATGGCGAAGGTTGGCGTGATCGGAGCGGGAAGCTGGGGCATTGCCCTCTCCTTCCTTCTCCATAACAATGGACATGAGGTGACTGTCTGGTCTGCTCTGCCGGAGGAGATCCGGGAGCTGAGAGAGAAGCGGGAGCACCATACCCTCCCGGGACTGATCCTGCCGGAGGATATGGTTTTTACGGAAGAGCTGGAGACTGCCATGAAGGATCAGGACCTGCTGGTGACGGCGGTCCCTTCTGTTTATGTGCGGGGAACGGCGGAGAAGATGAGACCGTTTTTAAGAAAAGGCCAGATTGTAGTCAACGTGGCGAAGGGAATTGAGGAGAAGACTCTGAATACCCTGTCCCAGGTGCTGGAAGAAGAGCTTCCCGGGGCGGACGTGGCGGTGCTTTCCGGCCCCAGCCACGCGGAGGAGGTGAGCCGGGGACTTCCCACCACCTGCGTGGCCGGCGCCCGCAGCCGGAAGACGGCGGAGTATGTCCAGAGCCTGTTTATGAGCGAAGTGTTCCGGGTTTACACAAGCCCGGACGTTCTGGGAATCGAGCTGGGCGGAGCCCTGAAAAACGTCATTGCCCTGGCGGCGGGAATCGCCGACGGCTTAGGCTACGGGGATAACACGAAAGCCGCTCTGATCACCAGGGGAATCGCGGAGATCGCCCGCCTGGGCACGGCTATGGGAGGAAAATTTGAGACTTTCTGCGGCCTGTCCGGCATCGGGGATCTGATCGTCACCTGCGCCAGCATGCACAGCCGCAATCGGAGAGCCGGCATCCTCATCGGAAAGGGTTATACCATGGAGGAGGCCATGAAGGAGGTCCAGATGGTGGTGGAGGGAGTGTACTCCGCGAAAGCCGCTCTGGCCCTGGCCAGAAAATACTACATGGCCATGCCCATCATTGAGCAGGTCAACCAGGTGCTGTTTGAGGGGAAACCGGCGTCGGAGGCGGTAAAAGAACTGATGCTTCGGGATCCCAGGGAGGAAGATTCCGGCCTGACATGGTAGTATGATAAAGTTTTGCGCGTTAAATAGGTACAAAAGTATTGACAAGCGAAAGTGAACTACTTATAATTGGAAAAAACTTTTTTGAGGAGGAAACAATTATGAAAAAAGCGATCAGTGTGGGATTAGCCGCCGCTATGGTTCTTTCCATGGCAGCCTGCGGCAGCTCTGATACTGCTGAGACCACGGCAGCCGCCGATACCACCGCGGCTGAGGACAGCACGGAGCAGGCGGACAGCAGCGAGGCAGCTGCGGACGATGGGATGGAAGAGTTTATCATCGGCAGCACCGGCCCGCTTACGGGAGCCAGCGCTTCCTATGGTACCAGCGTAAAGCAGGGCGAGGAGATCGCCATCCAGGAGATCAACGAGGCCGGCGGCGTACAGGTGGGAGATACCACCTACAAGCTGGTTCTGAATTTCCAGGATGATGAGGCGAAAGAGGACAAGGCAGTTACTGCTTTCAACACTCTGGTGGATGCGGGCATGAACGCCTATGTAGGCGCCGTTACCACGGGAGCCTGCCTGGCCCAGACCGATTTAAGCTATGAGGCCAACATCCTTCAGATCACTCCTTCCGCATCTGCAGAGGCTGTGACGGAGAACCCCAACGTATTCCGTATGTGCTTTACCGATCCCCTTCAGGGACGTATGATCGCACAGTATGTGCTTGACAACGGATATGAGAGCGTTGCCGTGCTCTGGAACAACGCAGACGAGTACAGCGCAGGAATCCATGATGCGTTCGTGGAGGCTCTTGAGGCTGAGGATGCAGGACTTCTGGTTGCAGATGAGTCCTTTGCCACCGGCGATGTGGACTTCAATACGCAGCTGACTGTGATCAAGAACAGCGGTGCGAAGCTGCTCTTTGTACCGGCTTACTACGGAGACGTGGCATACATTGTTCAGCAGGCAAAGGATGCCGGCATGGATTGCGACTTCGTGGGAAGCGACGGCTGGGACGGCGTTTTAGGACAGGTTACCGATCCCAGTGTTGTGGAGGGCGCAGTATTCTTAAGCCCGTTCCTTGCTACGGAAGATTCTGCAGCAGACTTTGTGAGCAAATATGAGGCCGCTTACGGCGCTACGCCGGATCAGTTTGCCGCTGACGGATACGACTGTGTATACGTGATCAAAGCCGCTATGGAGCAGGCCGGATCCATTGAGTCCGACGCTCTGATCCAGGCTATGACCGAGATCACCGTGGACGGTCTGACCGGACAGGTGAGCTTCGATGAGAGCGGCGAGCCCAACAAGACCGCAAAGTTCGTCCAGATCGTAGACGGCGAATATACGGCCATGTAATAAACGGACCGATGTGGAGAGATGGGGATTGCCGGAGGGCATATCCCCGTCTTTCATGTTGGCCGGAAGATGTAAAAGAGGTGGAACAATGTTGACAAGTATAATGGAACAGTTAATGAATGGTTTGAGAACGGGAAGCATTTATGCCCTGATCGCTTTGGGATACACCATGGTTTACGGAATTGCAAAGATGATTAACTTTGCCCATGGCGATATTATTATGGTAGGCGCCTATACCCTATACATTGGCATAGCTCTGTTACATCTTCCTGTGATTGCGGCAATGCTTCTGACCGCAGTGGTATGCTCGGTTCTGGGCGTGCTGATTGAGAAAATTGCATATAAACCCCTGAGAAACGCCCCGCCCCTGGCAGTGCTTATTACGGCAATTGGTATGAGTTATTTTCTGCAGAGCGTTGCTCTGCTTATTTTTTCGTCCACACCTATCCCCTTCAAGTCGGTGATCAACCTGGATTCGGTGCAGGTGGGATCTGTGAACATCTCCGGCATCACCATTGTTACCCTGGTGGTGACCACGGTGATCATGGTGGCTCTGACCCTGTTTATCAACAAGACGAAAGCGGGAAGCGCCATGCGGGCCGTGTCTGAGGACCGGGGAGCGGCGGAGCTGATGGGAATCAACGTAAACGGAACGATTTCCATGACCTTTGCCATCGGTTCTGCCCTGGCGGCCGTGGCAGGAATCCTGTATATCTGTCAGTACCAGTCCCTTCGCCCCACTCTGGGAGCTCTTCCGGGCATTAAGGCCTTTGTGGCTGCGGTGCTGGGAGGAATCGGCAGCGTGCCGGGAGCCATGCTGGGAGGAATTGTGCTGGGACTGATCGAGAGCCTTTCCAAGGCCTACATATCCACGGAACTGGCGGACGCCATCGTATTCGGCGTGCTGGTGGTCGTGCTCTTGGTAAAGCCCTCAGGCCTGCTGGGCAAAAAGACATTGGTGAAAGTGTAGGTGGGAGTATTCATGAAAAAGATTTCAAACGGACAGAACTGGTTTCGGGCGGCTGTGATCCTGCTGTCCTATGTGGTTGTGACTTTATTGCTGAAGGGCGGCCTGTTGAACCGGCAGTACACGTCTCTGCTGGTGCCCATCGCCGTCAATATTATGCTGGCAGTCTCCTTAAACCTGGTGACCGGGTTTCTGGGAGAACTGACCCTGGGCCACGCGGGATTTATGTCCATCGGGGCCTATACGGGAGCTTTGATTTCCCTGAATTTCGGTGACACCGGAGTGCTTCCGGCGCCCCTCGCTTTTGCCCTTGCCCTGATCTGCGGCGGCCTGATGGCCGGAATCTTCGGATTTATCATCGGCGTTCCCGTTCTTCGGTTAAGAGGCGATTACCTGGCCATTGTAACTCTGGCCTTTGGAGAGATCATCAAATCGGTGATCAACTCTCTGGAGATCACCAACGGCGCCAGAGGCTTAAGCAAGATTCCTCTGTACTCCAACTACACCAATTATACAGTGGTATTCATTCTCATGGTGCTCACGGTGCTGGCGGTGACCAACCTGATGGATTCCAGAGACGGGCGGGCTATCACTGCCATCCGTGACAATGACATCGCTGCGGAATCCATCGGAATTCCCATCAGCTATTTCAAGGTAAAGGCATTTGTGATCTCCGCGTTTTTCGCCGGAGTGGCGGGAGTCATCTACGCCCACAATGTAGGGCTGTTAAAGCCTGGAACCTTTGATTATAACAAATCCATTGAAATTCTGGTTATCGTGGTTCTCGGCGGAATGGGAAGCATCCGCGGCTCCATTATCGCCGCGGTGATCCTGACGGTGCTGCCGGAGCTTCTGCGGGGGACGGACAACCTGCGGATGCTTTTGTACGCCATCGTGCTGATTGCTATGATGATTTTCAATAACTCCAAAATCAAGGAAGGTCTGATGATGAACCGTACCTTCCGGAAACTGGGAAGAAAGGAGGCGTAAAGAATGGCATTGCTGGAAGTGAAAAATCTGGGGATCTCCTTTGGAGGTCTGAAGGCGGTGGACGCCTTTAACATCACCATCGAGCAGGGCCAGCTTTGCGGCCTGATCGGACCCAACGGAGCAGGGAAGACCACCGTGTTCAATCTGCTCACGGGCGTGTACCAGCCCACCCTGGGAACCATCACCCTGGACGGCAGCAGCCTGGTGGGGAAAAGCCCGGCGGAAATCTGCAGGAGCGGCGTGGCCAGAACCTTTCAGAACATCCGTCTCTTTGGAAAAATGACGGTTCTGGACAATGTGAAGGCGGCTCTCCACAATCAGGTGAAGTATTCTGAGCTGTCCTGCTTCTTCCATGGACCGGTGTACAGGAAGAAAGAGCGGGAGATGGATGAGCGTGCCATGGACATTCTGAAGGTGTTTGACCTGGACTCTCACGCGGATACCCTGGCCTCCAATCTTCCATACGGCCAGCAGAGGAAGCTGGAGATCGCCAGAGCTCTCGCCACCAACCCGAAACTTCTGCTTCTGGATGAGCCGGCGGCAGGCATGAATCCCAATGAGACGGCGGAACTGATGGATACCATCCGCCTGATCCGGGAAAAATACCATATCACCATTCTTCTGATCGAGCATGATATGAAGCTGGTGGCCGGTATCTGCGAGTATCTGACGGTGCTGAATTTCGGAACGGAGCTGGCCAGCGGTACGCCGGCCCAGGTGCTCAATGACCCGAAGGTAATCACCGCATATCTGGGCGAGTAGGAGGAAATGGGAATGGCAATGTTAAAGGTGACGGATCTGACCGTCAATTACGGAGTGATACAGGCGGTGAAAGGGATCTCTTTCGAGGTGGAAGAGGGAGAGATCGTGGCTCTCATCGGCGCCAATGGAGCGGGAAAGACCACCACGCTTCACACCATCACCGGAATGATCCCGGCGAGAACCGGTACCATCGAATTTCACGGGACGGATATCACAAAGGTTCCCGCCCACAAGATCGTGTCCATGGGGCTGGCCCATGTACCGGAGGGACGGCGGGTGTTCGCTCAGCTGACGGTGCTGGAGAATCTGAAGATGGGAGCCTATACCAGAAAGGATAAGGACGAGATCGGAAAATCTCTGGAGGAGATTTACAAGCGTTTTCCCAGGCTGAAGGAGAGAAAAAATCAGCCGGCGGGAACTCTCTCCGGCGGTGAGCAGCAGATGCTGGCCATGGGCCGCGCTCTCATGTCAAAGCCGAAGATGATCGTCATGGACGAGCCGTCTATGGGACTGTCCCCCCTGTATGTGACGGAGATTTTCAAGATCATCCAGGAGATCAACGACAGCGGCACCACCGTGCTTCTGGTGGAGCAGAACGCGAAAAAGGCTCTGGCTATCGCTGACAAGGCCTACGTGCTGGAGACGGGAAATATTGTGCTTTCCGGAAAAGCCTCCGATCTGATGAACGACGATTCCGTGAAAAAAGCGTACTTAAGTGAATAAGGTTCTGTGATAAAGAATAACCCCCTTGAATATACTGTATCAGCACAGCAAGGGGGTATTTTTATGGACAATTTTAATGTATACAAGGACATTCAGGCCAGAACCGGCGGGGAGATCTACATCGGCGTGGTGGGGCCTGTGCGCACGGGGAAATCCACATTTATCAAGCGCTTTATGGAAACCCTGGTGCTGCCGGAACTCACCGACGAGCACCAGAGAAACCGGACCAGGGACGAACTGCCCCAGAGCGCGGCGGGCCGGACCATCATGACTACGGAGCCCAAATTCATCCCCAAAGAGGCGGCCCTCATCCAGCTGGACGATGGGATCCAGGCAAAAGTGCGGCTCATCGACTGCGTGGGGTTTATGGTGGACGGGGCCACCGGTCATATTGAAAATGACGAGGAGCGCCTGGTAAAAACCCCCTGGTTTGACTATGAGATTCCGTTTACCAGGGCGGCGGAGATCGGCACCAGGAAAGTGATCAACGATCACTCCTCCATCGGGGTGGTGGTGACGGCGGACGGGAGCTTCGGCGATCTGAAGCGGAGCAGCTATGTTCCGGCGGAGGAGCAGACGGTGAGCGAGCTGAAAAATCTGGGTAAGCCGTTTATCATGATCCTCAATTCCATGTACCCCTACTCGGAGGAGGCGGGGAACCTGGCGAGGGAGCTGGAGGCAAAATACGGCGTCACCGTTCTTCCCGTCAACTGCGAACAGCTGAAAAAAGAGGATATCAGCCGGATCCTGGAGAAGGTGCTGAAGGAATTTCCGGTGACGGAGATGGATTTTTACATCCCCAAATGGCTGGAGATCCTGCCCGCCACCCACTGGCTGAAGAGCCAGGTGATCCAGGCTGCCAGGGATATGCTGAAAAAGGTGAACCATATGAAGGACGTGGCGGCGGAGCTGCCCCAGGCCGCTTCAGACGCCATCCGGGGCATGAAAATCCGGGGCATGGAGATGGCGGACGGCAGCGTGGCCATGGACGTGGAGGTGGACGACAGCTACTATTACCAGATTCTCAGCGATTACGTGGGAATTCCCATTGAGGGAGAGTATCAGCTTATGCGGACCTTAAGCGAGCTGGCAAAGATGCGTACAGAATACGAGAAGGTGCAGAATGCCATGAGCCAGGTGCGGCTGAAGGGCTACGGCGTCGTCACTCCCGAGCGGTCGGAGATCATGCTGGATGAGCCCCAGGTGATCCGCCACGGCAACAAGTACGGCGTCAAAATGAAGGCCGAGGCCCCGTCCATCAACCTGATCAAGGCTCACATCGAGACGGAGATCGCCCCCATCGTGGGAAACGAGCAGCAGGCGGAGGACCTGATCGCCTACATAAAAGAAAACGCCAGGGAGAGCGAGGATGGCATCTGGAGCACCAACATCTTCGGCAAGTCCATCGAACAGATCGTAGAAGACGGCATCCAGGCCAAGATCTCCCAGATGACCGAAGACTGCCAAATGAAACTCCAGGACACCCTCCAAAAAATCATCAACGACAGCAACGGCGGAATGATTTGTATTATTATCTAGCAATGAGCGGGCAGCAGGGAACAGTTGAAAGTCAGGCGGGGAGCTTGCTCACCGAATGGCTTTCGGCTGTTTCCTGCTATGCGGCGAATGCCGCAAAGCGACACAGCCGCTCCAAGGCGAGGTCTTTTCGAGCCTGGAGACGGCGTGAGCAGAGCAGAAGGAGCGAAGCGGATTCGAGCTTTCAGCCCGGCGGAGTAGCGGGAAGGAAAACCGGGCGGCGTTTGCGTCTCTGCGGCGGACTGTTCTCTGTCAGAAAAGATCATGTCCGGCTGTCTTTGCCGGATGCAGACTGAACCGTCTCCTCACTGAGGCGGTTCTGTTTTTGCCTGTTTTCTCTTTTTTTCTTCCACTTTTCTCCCAGACGGCAGAACAGTTCTACAGCCATCCGGTTTGCAATCAGTCCCATTACCAATCACCTGCCTGTCGATATTTTCCAATATTGTCCGTTATTTCAGAGTGTCAGATCGTTAAAACATCCCTTTTTGTCCGCCGGGCCGGAAGACCAGGAGTGATCCCTCCGCGATGACGGCTTCCAGACGGAGGCCGCTGAGGGCATATCAGAAGAGCTTCTTTTTTTCCTCAGAAATCTTTCAAAAATCGAAGCTGCGCCTTCTCGCTGCCGTATCCCATGGCCCGGTAGAATTTATGGGCCTCTGTCCGCTTCATCCCGGAATTGAGCCGGACCCCCCGGAGTCCCAGGTTCTTCCCCCAGCGCTCCGCCTGGGCGAGGAGGGCCCGGCCTGTTCCCTGCCCTTGATATTCCTGGGAGACCGCCAGCCCCAGGATATTGACCATGGGTTCCATATACAGCGTGCAGTACCGCTCTGCATGGATAAAGCCGCAGACGCCGCCGTTAATTTCCGCTACAAACACAGCCTCCCTTTTCCGGTCGACGGCTTCCATCTGACGTTTCACCAGCGCTTCTGTGCAGGGATATCCCAGCTCCCGGCTGCTGATCCGGCAGATGGCGGAGGAGTCCTCCGGCCTGGCTTCCCGTATGATCATGTGCGTACCTCCTGAATATATTTTTTCTATTATATCACTGGGGCGCCGTACTCTGCCAGGGAAATTGGAAAGTCGGGCGGCAGAAAAAATCAGAACGGACCCGTTTTCATTCCCCTCGGATTCATGTATAATAGATGGTATCCAATGGATTTATAGATTTTCGACAGGACGGGAGGGATTCCATGAAACTGACGTTTATCGGCGCGGACCATGAAGTGACGGGAAGCTGCCATTATGTGGAAGCCGGATCCACAAAATTTCTGGTGGACTGCGGCATGGAGCAGGGAATCAACGTGTATGAGAACGCGGAGCTGCCGGTTCCCTACTCGGAGATTGACTACGTGCTTCTGACCCACGCCCACATTGACCATGCGGGATTGCTGCCCTATATCTACGCCAGGGGATTCCGGGGACAGATTGTCACCACCATCGCCACGGCGGATCTGTGCGATATCATGCTTCGGGACAGCGCCCACATTCAGGAGATGGAGGCAGAGTGGAAGAACCGGAAGGCCCGCCGGGCCGGGAAAAAAGAGATAGAGCCGCTCTACACGGTCAACGACGCCAATCAGGTGCTCCACTATTTCCGGCCGGTTCCCTATGGGGAGACGGTGATGCTGACGGACAGCGTTGCGGTGAAATTTACTGACGTGGGCCATCTGCTGGGTTCCGCTTCCATTGAGGTCTGGCTGACGGAGGGAGAGGTTCAGAAAAAAATCGTTTTCTCCGGAGATATCGGCAATAAGAACAAGCCCATTATCCGGGATCCCCAGTATCTGGATACGGCGGATTACGTGGTGATGGAGTGTACCTACGGCGACCGTCTTCACAAAAATAAGGATCATGACCATGAGGCGGAGCTGGCGAAGATTATCCAGGAGACTCTGGACCGGGGCGGAAACGTGGTGATTCCGGCCTTTGCCGTTGGCCGGACCCAGGAACTGCTCTATTTTATCCGCCACATCAAACAGCACGGCCTGGTGAAGGGGCATGGGGATTTCCCCGTCTACGTGGACAGTCCTCTGGCGGTGGAGGCCACCCATGTATTCACTCAGAACCTGATGGACTGTTATGACGAGGAGACGGAGGCCCTGGTGCGCCAGGGAATCAACCCCATTTCCTTTAAGGGGCTGAAGCTGTCCATCACCAGCGACGAGTCCAAAAATATTAACTTTGACGAGACGCCGAAGGTGATTATCTCAGCCTCCGGCATGTGCGACGCCGGACGGATTCGCCACCATTTAAAACACAACCTATGGCGGCCGGAGTGCACCGTGGTGTTTGCCGGATATCAGGCGGTGGGGACCCTGGGGCGCACCCTGATCGACGGGGGGCACACGGTGAAGCTCTTCGGCGAGGAGATCGAGGTGAGGGCCCATATTGAGCAGATTGAGGGCATCAGCGGCCACGCGGACCGGGACGGCCTGATCGAGTGGATCACCGCTTTCAAGGTAAAACCGCAGAAAGTGTTCCTGGTGCACGGGGACGACGCGGTCTGCGACATTTTTGCGGCAAATCTGCGGGAAAATTATCACCTGGATGCCCAGGCCCCATTTTCCGGTTCCGTCTTTGACCTGGCAGCCGGCCAGTGGCTGACGGTGACCGAGGGCGTCCGCATTGAGCGGGAGGAGAAGCCTGCGGCGAAGAAGGCGGCCGGCGTCTATGCCCGTCTGCTGGCAGCGGGAGAGCGCCTGCTCACAGTTATCCGCCACAACGAAGGCGGTGCCAACAAGGATCTGGCCAAATTCGCCGATCAGATCCAGTCCCTCTGCGACAAGTGGGACCGTTAAAAAGCCGTATGCAGCCCGGCCGGGGAATATGTGCCGGGCTGCATACAGCCTGAAAATAAGCGCCGGCTTCGGCTCCGGCAAATAGATCATACAGGAGACAGACATGACAAAAGTGCAGATATTCACAGACGGATCCGCCAGAGGCAACCCGGACGGACCCGGGGGTTACGGAACCATTCTTCAGTTTACCGATTCCAAGGGAGTGCTCCACGAGCGGGAGCTGTCCGGGGGATTTGTGAGGACCACCAACAACCGGATGGAGCTGCTGGCGGCCATTACCGGTCTGGAAGCTTTAAACCGGCCCTGTCAGGTGGATCTATATTCCGACTCCAAGTACCTGACAGACGCCTTTAACCAGCGCTGGATTGACAGCTGGGTGAAAAATAACTGGAAGCGGGGAAAGAGCGGCCCGGTCAAGAACATTGATCTCTGGGAGCGGCTGCTGAAAGCAAAAGCCCCCCACCAGGTGAATTTCATCTGGGTGAAGGGCCATGCGGGGCATCCGGAAAATGAGCGGTGCGACAAGCTGGCTACCTCCGCGGCGGACGGAGATGACCTTCAGGTGGATGAGGGAGTGGACGGCTGAGGCGTTTATCCCAGGGAATCCATCAGATTCTTTTTCCTGATCTGGAAATAGATCAGTCCGGCGGCGTCCGCCAGGAACCAGCCGATGGGCACAGACCACCAGATTCCCAGGACGCCGAAGGCGGGGATGGCGGACAGCAGATAAGCCAGAACCACCCGGGTGCCCAGGGAGATGACGGTGAGGACCACGGACATGCCCGGCTTTTTCACTGCCCGGTAAAAACCGTAGAGGAGGAAGAGAACGCCGATTCCGCAGTAAAAGGCGCCTTCCACTCTTAAGTATCCCACGCCGATGGAGATGATCTCCGTCTGGGATCCGTCCACGAAGATGGTCATCAGCGGGCGGGCAAACAGGAATACAAGAGCAGAAACGAACAGGGAAAATCCCACGGCCACGGCTCCTGCCGTCCGGATGCCCGTTCGGATCCGCTCTTCTTTTTTTGCCCCGTAATTCTGGGCCACGAAGGTGGAAAAGGCATTTCCGAAGTCCTGGACCGGCATGTAGGCGAAGGAGTCAATTTTCACCGCCGCGGCGAAGGCGGCCATGACCGCGGTTCCAAAGCTGTTCACCAGGCCCTGGACCATGAGAATGCCGAAATTCATCACCGACTGCTGGACGCAGGTGAGCACAGAGAACTGGGAGATTTCCTTGAGAATGTTCCGGGAGAGCCTCCGATGACGCTTTTCCGGCTTCAGGCCGGGAAAATGAGCGATGGTGTAGAGGCCCAGGCCCACTCCCGAGAGGTACTGGGAGAGGACGGTGGCCCCGGCAGCTCCCTCCACGCCCCAGTGGAACACCACCACAAACACCAGGTCCAGCACAATGTTTAACATGGCGGACAGGGCCAGAAACATCAGGGGAGCCACAGAATTTCCCAGGGCCCGCAGCAGGGAGGCAAAGTAATTGTAGAGGAAGGTGGCAAACAGGCCGGTGAAAATCACCCACAGGTAGCTGCGCATCATTCCGTACACCCCGTCCGGAACCCGGAGAAAGGCCATGATGGGGTCGATGAAGAGGAACACGAGGACGTTGATTGCGCAGGTGAGAACGGCGATCATGACAAAGGACACAAAGATGCTGGATTTTAACCCGTCCTCATCCTTTGCCCCGTAGCGGATGGAAAAAATAGCTCCGCTTCCCATGCACAGGCCGAGGAAGATGGAGGTGAGAAAGGTCATGAGCGTGTAGGCGGAGCCCACGGCAGCTAGGGCGTCCGGCCCGAGAAACCGCCCGACGATTAAGGTGTCCGCCACATTATAAAGCTGCTGCAGCATATTTCCCAGAGTCATGGGAAGGGCAAACAGCAGAAGAGTCCTGGCGATGGGACCTTTGGTCAGATCCTGATTCATAGATACATACCTCCGAAAATACAAATTGAAAGTTTAAACTTTCGTTTCGCAACTATCATAAACCGGACAAGGTAAAGTGTCAACTGATTGTCTGCATTTTGTTGACTTTCCGGCGGAAACCGGGCTATAATGGGGGTCAGACAGAAGGGAGGACGAAGCGTGTTTCTAAAGGGACTGGACGAGCTGGATCAGAAGATTGTGGAGCTGCTCATAAAAAATGCGAGGATGTCTTATTCAGACATCGGAGAACAGGTGGGAATTTCCCGGGTGGCGGTGAAAAGCCGGATTTCCGCCCTGGAGGAGAAAGGGGTGATCGAGGGGTATACCACCATCGTCAATCCTCAGAAGATCAGCGGGGCTCTCTCCTGCTACTTCGACATTGAGACGGAGCCGGGGGCCCTGGAGCGGGTGGCGGAGACCCTGGCGGCCTGCGACATGGTCACCCAGGTCTACCGGGTGACGGGAAAGAGCCGGATCCACGTTCACGGGGTGGCGTCCGGACAGGAGGAGATGGAATATTTTATCCGGAATGTGGTAGACTCCCTGGAAGGAGTGGTGTCCGCGGAGTGCAGCATCATTCTGTCCCGGATCAAGGATGTGAAGGGGCTCCGGCTGTAAATACGGGAATATTTTAAATAAATCTTACGAAATATTACAGCTTTCATTTTGCTATTTTCATTCATCCCCGTTTATGGTATGGTAAGGCTATCAGGAATGAGGGAAAATAATTATGAGCAGAAATAAAGAAATTGCCTGCATCATTCTGGGGATTCTGGTGTGCGGGATCCTGGTCACCAGTTTTACCAGCAGCCTGCTGCGGGAGCAGGAGCGGGGACTGGCGGCAGCTCAGGATTCCGGTTATGCCGGGGAGGAAGAGCTGGCGCAGGCACGGCTGTACGGGACAGCTGGAGTTTCGGCGGAGATGGAGTCTCTGCCGGCAGAGGATGGAGAGGAATATACAGGCGCGGCGCCGGAGGCGGCGGGATTGTCTGGCGGGGCGGAGAATCCGGCGGACGGAGCAGAGGCCGGAGAGATAGAAGCCGCGGCGGACGGCGCAGAAGCTGGAATCCAGACGGCTGGAACCGGGGAAGCACTGGCGGAGGCGGAGGCCTCCCCCGCTTCCCCGGCGGCGGGATCCCAGGCAGTGTCCGGCATGACTTCCTCCGCGTCCAGAGCCAGATCCGGTGCCGGGGATGAAGAACAGAAGGCCAGCCTGGCGGCAGCGGAGAGTTCTGCGGCGGAGTCCATAGCGGCGGACGATACGGCGGGACCGGGGATTTCCCTGGCGGCGGAATCCGGCGGGACAGTGCTGTCGGAGGAGAAGAAGACGGCGGCTGATTTTAAGCGCCGCCTGGAGGAGATTGACCGGCAGATCGAAGACCAGCGTGCCAGAAATGAAACCTATACCACCTACGATATGTGGACCATGGCGGAGAACGAGAGAAAGCTGTGGGACGGAGAGCTGAATAACATCTACAGTACGGTAAAAGACCACCTCCCCTCAGATCAGGTGGAAGCTCTGGTGAAGGATGAGCGGGCCTGGATCGTGGAGCGGGACGCGAAGGCGTCGGAGGACGCGGGAAAGTACGAGGGGGGAACCCTGGAGAGCGTGGAATATTCCGCCTCCCTGGCCGCCTCCACCCGGGCCAGAGCTTACGAACTGGTGGAGACTTACGGGGATTATCTGTGGTAAAAGGGGGCGGCGCCTTCTGGAGGAAGGGCCGCCGGATCGCCGGATCAGAGAGGCCGGCCGGGCATTTGTCAGTGCCCGGCCGGCTTATTTTGTGCAATATGCCCGGCCGGCGGACGCCTTGCCTGCATGGGCGGACATTTGCCGGGCAATGGACAGCGAACCGCTCTGCCGTGAGCTGCCCGTGGTATCGCGAATCGGATAGGGGAAGGAATTTTCCCTATCCGATTGAAATTTTTTGCCGGCGCTGCCGGGGGGAGGGCTTGATAAATGTAAATTCCTATGATAGGATAAGTAAGATATTGAGGTGTTTTCTGCGGGAATGGTTTCGCGAAAGAACAGACGCCAGGAAAGCACAAGAGAGAACAATTGGAGGATGAAAAGACGTGCAGAAGTATGGTGTAAACGAACTGAGGAGAATGTTCCTGGACTTTTTTGAGAGCAAGGGACATCTGGTGATGAAGAGCTTCTCCCTGGTTCCGCATAATGACAACAGCCTGTTGCTGATCAATTCAGGTATGGCTCCCCTGAAGCCATATTTTACAGGCGCGGAGATCCCGCCCAGAAGAAGGGTGACGACGTGCCAGAAATGTATCCGTACCGGAGACATTGAGAATGTGGGAAAGACTGCCCGCCACGGCACTTTTTTCGAGATGCTTGGAAACTTCTCTTTTGGCGATTATTTTAAGAGAGAGGCGATCCACTGGTCCTGGGAATTCCTGACGGAAGTGGTGGGACTGGATCCGGACCGTCTTTATCCGTCCGTATATCTGGACGACGACGAAGCCTTTGATATCTGGAATAAAGAGATCGGGATCCCGG
>NBJMR02800__coassemble_1384_pt1 | contig 48900 bp, 43 predicted proteins | sample NBJMR02800__metabat2_low_PE_040 | metagenome-assembled genome bin NBJMR02800 | reverse complement strand
CGATTAGCAGCAGTGTTTGCGGCGGCAGCACTGGCGTTGTCTGTGACTGCCTGCAGTTCGGCAAAAGATTCAGCGCCGGTCTCGGAAAATGGATATCCGGAGTATCACTGGAACGCATCTATGACGGTGTCGGAGACAACAATTAATTATAAAATGGTGGAACGGTTTGCTCAGCTTTTGAACGAGAGAAGCGACGGGGCAATTACCGTGGATATTTATCCGGGCGGTCAGCTGGGAAATACAACAGAGTTTACAGAGGCGGTGATCGGCGGATCCATTGACTTTGGAACGGGAATGACGACGGATCTGGTGGATTTTGTGCCGGCTTTGGGAATTTTTGATATCCCTAACCTGTTTGATACTGTGGATCAGATGAGAGCGGTGCTGAGCAGCGATTTTACCGATGTGCTGAACGAATACAACAACAGGGGCGGAATTCAGATGCTGGGGTATTCCGATGCCGGATTCCGGCAGCTGACAACCAATAAGGCAGTACATCAGGTGGCAGACCTGGCTGGTCAAAAGATTCGCGTGATGACGAACAAATACCATATTGCCTACTGGAACGCCCTGGGAGCGTCCGCTACTCCCATGCAGTTTACAGAAGTATTCATGGGAATTCAGCAGGGAACCATTGACGGTGAGGAGAATCCCTATATGAATATTGTGGGAAACAACATTCAGGAGGTTCAGGACTACGTGGTGGAGACCAATCATCTGGGACACATTATTACATTTTATATGAATAACGAACTGTATCAGAGCCTTCCGGATAATGTGAGAGAACTGGTGGATGAGTGCGCGAAAGATGCCATTGCCTATGCCAACAGCATTGCGGACGAGAGCATTGCAGCAGATAAAAAGATCTGTGAGGACGCGGGCTGTGAGATTATCACGCTGGATGAGGAAACTCTCGGAGAACTGAGAGACAAGGCCAGTGTGGTATACGATATGGTGAGAGAGGATCTGGGTGATGAGCTGGTAAACCAGATGCTGGCTGCGGTGGAAGCTGCAAGAGAATAAGAGCAGTAAGGAGTGGAATTGTGTGAAAGGATTTTTAATAACAGGCGGACATGTCTATGATCCGGCCACTCATGGGTGGAGTCGGAGAGATATCGCTGTGGAAGGGGGAAAGATTGTAAATGCGGAAGTCTGCCGGAACAGCGGAAGCGGCGAGTACACAGTCATTCATGGAGAGGGATGCATTATCACTACCGGGCTGATTGATTATCATGTTCACTATTTTAATCATGGGACGGAAAACGGCTGCAATGGGGATGCGGCTTCTTTTCCCAGCGGGGTTACAACGGCGGTAGACGGAGGAAGCTGCGGAGCGGCCGGCTATGAAATGTATCGGAAAAGCGGAATGGCTTTCAGCGATGTGAGGATTCTCAATATGCTGTTAGTGGGCAGCGGCGGTCAGATTACGGACCGCTATCCGGAACATCTGGAGAAGCGATATTTTGACCGGGAAAAGATTCGAGCGCTGTTTCGGCGGTATCCGGAGAATCTGGTGAGTTTAAAGACCAGACTGTCTGCCGGGATTATTGGAGAAGCGGACGCCAGGGAGTCTCTGGAGGCTACTGTGGAGCTGGCGGAAGAGCTGGGCTGCAACGTGAACGTACATATTACGGACCCAGCGATGGATCTGGAAGAGATGGCTGCTATTCTGAGGCCGGGGGATGTTATCTGCCACATATATCAGGGAAAAGGACGGGAGACAATACTGGATGAAACTGGAAAAGTGAGGACGGGAATTTGGAAAGCCAGGGAGAGGGGAGTGTTGTTTGACGCCAGCAACGGATGCAACAATTTCGATCTGGAAATATGTCAGAAAGCGATAGAGCAGGGGCTGACGCCTGATATTATCAGCTCGGACATCAATGCCAGCGGTTTTTATCTTCAGCCGCTGCACAGTCTGCCCAGGATTCTGAGCAAATATCTGGATTTTGGAATGACTCTGGAAGAGGTTCTGGACCGGGCAACCATTGCCCCGGCCCGGCTGATTGGGCGGAAAGATCTGGCTTCTTTGGAAGCGGGAACAGAGGCCGATATCGCTGTATTCCGCCTAAAGAAGAAGGAGGTGCCCTATCTGGATCGTTCCGGTCATCGAATGACCGGAACGCAGGTGTTGGTTCCTCAGCTTACCATGAAAGCAGGACAGGTCATGTACTGTCAGGCAGATTTCATGTGATAGTTTTCTGTTTTTAGGAATGCTCCTCCTCGTCCAGACATCCCTCATACTCCTCAATAATGGACGCCAGGGTGATTCCTGCCAGGCTCCTTTTTAAGTCCTCCCGGACGTCCTCGTAGGTGGAATCCAGCACGTGGTGGATGTTGCGGCCCACGGGGCAGAAGGGGGAAGGCGTCGGATGCACCCCGATGAGTTTGGAGAGAAAATCCGGTTCCAGAGCCTGGCAGATGCGGTAGAGATTGATCTCCTCCGGGGGACAGTTTAAAGATGCTCCTCCGGTGCCAGGCTTGATTTGAAGAATGCCTTCCTTTTTCAGGGCGCTGAGAATGGTGCGGATGGTGACCGGGTTGGCGCCGGAAGAGCGGGACAGCAGCTCGCTGGTCACCCGGTGGGTTTCCCCGTATTCGTAGATAAACACAAGACAGTGGATAGCGACGGAACATTTGGTACTGATATGCATGAGACAGCTCCTTTCAATCTCTTTTATTATAATGGAAAACTCCTCTCCTGTAAATGGTGACATTACACCTCAGGGGGATTATAATTGATGTAAATTTTAAAACTACAGGAGGGATCAAGATGGGAGTCGTACAGATTGTTTTCAGCCCCACGGGAGGGACCAAAAAGGTTGCGGACGTGATTACGTCGGAGTGGGGGCAGCCGGTGAGGACCGTTGATTTATCGGACGCGGAGGCGGATTTTGATTCCGTGTCTCTGGAAAAGGGAGATGTGGCTGTGATAGCCGTCCCGTCCTTCGGGGGCCGGGTGCCGGCGCCTGCGACGGAACGATTAAAGAAAATTCATGGAAATCAGGCATTTGCCGTGCTGGTCTGCGTGTATGGAAACCGGGCTTATGAGGACACTCTGGTGGAGTTAAGCGATGCCGCGCAGGAGAGCGGTTTCCAGGTGGCCGCAGGCATCGCAGCCATTGCGGAACACTCCATCATGCACCAGTATGCCGCCGGAAGGCCGGATGAAAATGATCAGAAAGAACTGCGGGAGTTTGCCGCGAAAATCTGGAAGAAGATCGAGGAAAACAAGGGGGAGATGGCTGCGCCCAGTCTTCCGGGAAATTGTCCCTACAAAAAAGCGGGAGGCGGCGGCATGGTGCCGAAGGCAGACAAAAACTGCATCGGCTGCGGCCTCTGCGCCAGCATCTGCCCTGTTCAGGCGATCAGCAAAGAGGATCCCACCGTTACGGACAGCAGCAAATGTATTTCCTGTATGCGCTGCGTGGCCCGGTGTCCTCAGAAAGCCCGGAAACTTAATTCCGTGATGGTTTCCGCGGCGGCTCTGGCCATGAAAAAGGTCTGCTCAGTGAGAAAGGATAACGAGCTGTTTATCTGAGAGAGCTTTTTGGCTTTCGGAAGCTGCGCGCAGACGGCCGCCGCTTTATGAAAAGCGGCGGGAGATATAAAAAAGAGACATCCTTATGGAGATCTCAGGTTGTGAAACCTTCGAACTTCTGTGGGATTGTCTCTTTTTATTTTTCAAAACAAATTTTCCTGTCCTTATTTCTCCTCCACCACTTGGAAAATGTAAAATTTCAGATAGTAAGAAGAATCCGCCGCCCACAGAATGGGGTGGTCTGCCGCCTGGGTGCGGTATTCCACCTGGCGGAGGCGCTTGTGGCTGCTGGCGGCCGCCTCCCGGATGGTTTTCGCGAACAGCTCCGGATCCATAAAGTGGGAGCAGGAGCAGGTGGCCAGATAGCCGCCGTCTTTGACCAGCTTCAGGCCCCGCATGTTGATCTCCCGGTAGCCTTTCACCGCGTTTTTGATGGAGGCCCGGGATTTGGTGAAGGCGGGGGGATCCAGAATCACCACGTCAAATTTTTCTCCTTTTTTCTCCAGCTCCGGCAGCAGGTCGAAGACGTCGGCGCAGAGGAACTCCACCCGGTCGGAGAGGCCGTTCAGCTCGGCGTTCTCCCTGGCCTGGTTGACTCCCAGCTCAGAGGCGTCCACTCCCAGGACGGATGCGGCTCCGGCGATGCCGGCGTTTAAGGCGAAGGAGCCGGTGTGGGTGAAGCAGTCCAGCACCCGCTTGCCGGGGCAGAGGCGCTGCACTGCCAGCCGGTTGTATTTCTGGTCCAGGAAAAAGCCGGTCTTCTGTCCATCCTGTACATCCACCATGTACTTGACCCCGTTTTCCACGATCTGTACCTTCGTGTCAAAGGGGTCTCCGATAAAGCCCTTGTACCGCTCCATGCCTTCCTGGAGGCGGACCTTGGCGTCGCTGCGCTCGTAGACGCCCCGGATGGTGATGCCGTCCTCCGCCAGCACTTTTTTCAGCTTTTCCAGGATCACCGGCTTCCAGCGGTCGATTCCTAATGCCAGGGATTCCACCACCAGCACGTCGGAGAACTTGTCCACCACAATGCCCGGCAGGAAATCGGCCTCCCCGAAGATTAATCGGCAGCTGCTGGTGTCCACCGTGGTTTTCCGGTATTCCCAGGCGTTTCTCACCCGCATTTCGATAAAGTCATCATCGATGACGGCGTCCTTTTTCCGGGACATGACGCGGACGGTGATTTTAGACCGGGTGTTGATAAATCCGTGTCCGAGGAAATATCCGTCGAAATCTTCTATTTCCACCATATCTCCGTTTTCAAATTCTCCGGTGACGGATTCGATCTCATTGTCATAGATCCACATTCCCCCGGCTTTCAGGGACCGGGCTTCCCCCTTTTTTATATGAACTACTGCACGTTCCATGTTCTATTCCTTTCTGTCAGTGAGTCTCTGCCTGCCTCCGGCGGCGCCGGACGGGAAATTGCAGGCGAAGTATCGCTATCTATTATAGTGGAAGAAGCGCAGGGATGGCAAGTGGGGATTGGCTAAGAATCAGTATTTGTGATAAGATAGGTACAGTTTGGACAGCGGACTGTCCGGGAAAGGGGAAATGCCTGTGAAATTTATCCATCTGTCGGATCTCCATCTGGGGAAACGGGTCAATGAGTTTTCCATGATGGAGGACCAGGAATATATACTGGAAGAGATTTTAAATATCGTCGATGAGGAGCAGCCGGACGGCGTGCTGATCGCCGGCGATGTCTATGATAAATCCGTGCCCTCCGGAGAGGCGGTACAGCTGTTTGATAAGTTTTTGACGAGACTGGCCCGCCGGGGAAGAGAGGTGTTTGTGATCAGCGGCAACCACGATTCCCCGGAGCGCCTGGCCTTCGGGTCCCGGCTCATGGACGGAAGCGGGATTCACATGGCCCCGGTGTACGATGGAACTGTGGTGCCGGCAGAGCTGGAGGATGAGTACGGTCCGGTGCGGATCTACCTCCTTCCCTTTCTCAAGCCGGCGGGGGTCCGGCGATTTTTCCCGGACCGGGAGGTGGACAGCTATACGGCGGCCATCCAGGCGGCGGTGGACGCCATGGAGGTGGACCGGCAGGTGCGGAATGTGCTGGTGACCCACCAGTTTGTCACGGGAGCCAGCCGCTCGGAGTCGGAGGAGATTTCCGTGGGCGGGGCGGACAATGTGGACGCGTCGGTGTTTGAACCCTTTGACTATGTGGCTCTGGGGCACATTCACGGCCCCCAGAACATCGGCTCGGAGCGGATCCGCTACTGCGGCACTCCCCTGAAATATTCCTTCTCCGAGGCAAACCACAAAAAGTCGGTGACGGTGGCGGAGCTGGGGCGAAAGGGAGAGCTGACCGTGCGAACCATTCCCCTGACTCCGAAAAGGGACTTGAAGGAGATCCGGGGAACCTACATGGAGCTGACGGCAAAGACTTTTTATGACTGGCTGAATCGGGAGGATTATTACCACATTACCCTGACCGACGAGGAGGATGTGCGGGACGCGGTGGGAAAGCTGCGGGTGGTTTATCCCAACCTGATGAAGCTGGACTATGACAACCGCAGGACCCGGGCGTCGGGACAGATTCGGGGGGCAGAACAGGCGGAGAAGAAATCTCCCCTGGAGCTGTTCGGAGAATTTTATAAAAAGCAGAACGGCCAGGACATGAGCCCGGAGCAGACGGCTCTGATCCGGGATATGATAGAAGAAATTTGGGAGGGAGATCGATGAAGCCGGTGACTTTGAGAATTTCCGCCTTCGGCCCCTATGCGGGCCAGGTGGAGCTGGATATGACAAAGCTGGGAGAAAACGGCCTGTACCTGATCACCGGGGACACGGGAGCGGGGAAGACCACGATTTTTGACGCCATCGCCTTTGCCCTCTACGGGGAAGCCAGCGGCGGAAACCGGGAGCCGTCCATGCTCCGCTCCAAATATGCGGATCCTTCCGTGCCCACGGAGGTGGAGCTGACGTTTTCTTACGGCGGAAAGCTCTACACAGTCCGGAGAAATCCGGAGTACGAGCGGCCGGCAAAGCGGGGAGCGGGAACTACAGTGCAGCGGGCGGAGGCTGTTCTCACCTACCCTGACGGCCATACGGTGACGAAGCTAAAGGATGTGAACCAAGGGGTGCGGGAGATTCTGGGGGTGGACCGGAATCAGTTTTCCCAGATCGCCATGATCGCCCAGGGAGATTTTATGAAGCTGATTCTGGCGGACACGAAGGAGCGGCAGGTGATTTTCCGCCAGATTTTCAAGACCGGGTATTACCAGATCCTGCAGGAGAAACTGAAGGAGGAGGCGAACCGCTTAAGGGGGCTGTGCGAGACAGAAAAAGCCGGCATCGCCCAGTATATAGAAGGAATCCGCGGGCCGGAGACCGGGGAAGGAGAAGAGGAACGGGGCGAGAGAGACACGGCGGAGCGGCTGGAGCGGGCCTGGAGCGGGGAACTTCCCGCGGAGGAGATCTGCAGTCTCCTGGAGGAGCTTTTGGCTCATGACAGAGAGCGGGAAGCCGCGGCGGAAGCAGAGCGGCAGGAGTGCAGCCGGAAGCTGGAGCAGGTGAACCAGAGACTGGGACAGGCCGCGGAGACGAAAAAAGCGGAGGAGACCCTGAACCGGGAGAAGGCGGAGCGGGAGAATAAACTGGGTGAGCTGGCCCGAAAAAAGGAGATCCTTCAGAGGGAGACGGAGAAGAAAAAAGAGTGGGAGGAGCTGGACCGGCAGGCGGCCTCCCTGGAGGCGGAGCTTCCCGCCTATGACCGTCTGGCTCAGGCGGCAAAGGACCTGGAGAAGGCGGAGGATGATCTGATCCGGCAGCAGGAGAAGGAGAAATTGCAGGCTCAGACGGCTGCCGCTGCCAGAAAAAAGGCGGAGGCTCTCCGCCGGGAGCAGCAGGAGCTGGAACACGCGGGAGAACAGCTGGAGGTTCTCCGCCGGGAGCTGGACCAGCAGAGAGGAAAGAAAGACAGCCTGGAGGCGCTGAAGCGGGATCTGGACAGCTGGATGGACGGAGAGGAGAAAAGGCAGGCCGTGGAGGCAGAACGGGCCGCGCAGGAGGAAGAGCGGAAGGCCCTGAAAAGAAAAGAGGAAGAGCTGGCGGCGGATCTGGAGCGCCGGGAGAAACTTCTGGAGGAGTTAAAAGGAGCAGATCTGCGGAAGGCGGAGCTGGAACGGCAGCTGAAGGAAGAGAAAAAGCGGCAGCAGGACCTGACGGAGCTCTATCAGGACACCCAGGAATACAGAAGACTGTGGGAGGTTTACGACCGGGCCAGAAAGGATTATCGGAAGGCGGCGGCGGAAGCGGAGCGTCTGGGAGCAGAGTACCAGGCAGCCAACAGGGCGTTTCTGGACGGCCAGGCGGGCATTCTGGCCCAGTCCCTGGAGCCGGGGCGGCCCTGCCCGGTGTGCGGATCCCTGGACCACCCCAGGCCGGCCCTCCGTCCGGGGGAGACTCCTTCGGAGGCGGAGCTGGATCAGGCCAGAGAGCGGTGGGATGGAGCCAGAAAGAAGGCGGAAGAAGCCAGCCGGGAGGCGGGAAACCGGATGGGAGCAGCAGCCACTAAAAAGCAGGAGGTCTCCGGCCGTCTGGAGAAGCTGACGGGAGAGTCCGGCTTCGGGGAGGCGGACGGAAGGATCCGCGGCCTGCTGGAACAGTCGGAGAAATGCCAGAAGGAGCTGGAAGAGGAAATTGAAGCCGCCGGCAGGGACCTGGAACGCCGCGCTCTGGAAGAGAAACAGCGCCGGGAGCAGGAACAGCTTCAGAAACAGCTCCGCCGTCAGGAGGAGGAGCTGGCCGGGAAGCTGACAGAGCTTATGAGCGTCATGGGAAAGCTGGAGGGAGAGAGCTCCCAGATGTGGAAGAAGATTGAGGGAGAGAGTCTGGCCCAGGGGCTGGAGGAGGCGGAGCAGCCCGGTGGGAAGAAAAAGACGGATGCCCAGCCGCGAACGGAAGCCGCCGCCCGTCTCTCGGAGGCGGCGGAACAGAAACTTCAGAACCTCACCGCCTCCATGAAGCAGCTGGCGGAGCAGACGAAGACGGAGGAGGCGCGGGTAACGCGCAGAGAGGAGCTTACAGGCCTTATCCCAGGCCAGGAGGAGACCGCCCGACAGGCGGAGGAAGAGCTGAGCGAATGTCGGAAAGGGCTGGCCGCCTCGGAGACTAAGAAACAGGAGCTGGGAAAACAGCTTCTCGCCGCCAGGGAGGGACTGCGGTTTGAGAGCAAAGAGCTGGCGGCCCAGGCCCTGGAAAATCTGAGAAACCGCAGCGCCGCCGGGAAGGCGGCCCTGGAACAGGCCAGGGCGGAGGCGGACCGCTGTGAAAAAGAGCTGGCCGGCCTGGACGGACGGATCGGCCAGCTGAAAAGGCAGCTGGAGGAGGCAGAGCCTGTGGATCTCTCGGCTGCGGAAGGGGACAAACAAGCGCTGGAGGCGGAGCGGGCCCTTCTGGATGAGAGACAGAAGGAGCTGTATTCCAGGATTCAGGCCAACGACGGCGCCCTGAAAAATATCCGCAGCCGTTCGGGAAAGCTGGAGGAGCTGGAACAGCGGTGGTCCATGGTGCGGGCTTTGGCCAACACCGCAGGGGGCACGGTGAGCGGCCGGGAAAAGATCATGCTGGAGACCTATATCCAGATGACGTATTTTGACCGGATCATTGACCGGGCCAACACCAGGTTTATGGTCATGTCCGGCGGGCAGTATGAGCTGAAGCGCCGGGAGCGGGCGGCCAACAACCAGAGCCAGAGCGGTCTGGAGCTGGATGTGATCGACCACTACAACGGCACGGAGCGGAGCGTGAAAACACTCTCCGGCGGGGAGTCCTTCCAGGCGTCCCTGTCCCTGGCTCTGGGGCTGTCCGACGAGATCCAGTCCCTGGCGGGAGGGATCCGGCTGGACACCATGTTTGTGGACGAGGGCTTTGGAACGCTGGATGAAGGGGCTCTGGAACAGGCGGTGCAGGCTCTGGCGGGGCTGACGGAAGGAAACCGGCTGGTGGGAATCATCTCCCACGTGGCGGAGTTAAAAGAGCGTATCGAGCGCCAGATTGTGGTGACAAAAGACCGGACCGGCGGGAGCCGGGCGGAGATCCGGTGCTGAGGGCTGCGCGGAGACCTGGCGCTGAGAGCTGCGCGGAGATCCGGCGCTGACATGGCCGGAGAGGATAGAAGGACAGGAGGAATCAAAATGACAGAAGAATTGGGAATTGAAGAAGAGCTCCGCTCCCGGGTAAAGGAGGCGGAGAAGGTACTGGTGGGCCTGGGCGCGGAGTGGAGCGGGGACGCCGGGAAGGACATGGGAGCGGCCTATGGGGCCCTGGCCCGGCTGCTGGAGGGAAAGGATTACTTTATTGTGACGGTCAATGTGGACGGGGAGATTTATCAGTCTTCCCTGGACGGAAAGAGGATCACCGCCCCCTGCGGCAACGTCCACTGGTTTCAGTGCCGGGCGGCCTGTACCACGGATATCTGGGAGGAGGGGGAAGTTCCCGACGGGATCTGTCCCCACTGCGGGGAGCCGCTCATTCCCAACACCGTGGAGGCGGAGCACTATATTGAGGAAGGCTACCTGATCAGCTGGAGAGAATACACCCAGTGGCTGGGGAGAACCTTAAACCGGCGGCTGGAGGTGCTGGAGCTGGGAGCCGGCATGGAGATGCGGGAGCTTCAGGTTATCCGCTGGCCCCTGGAAAAAACTGTATTTTTCAACAATAAGGCGCATATGTATCGAATAAATGGAGAATTCCCCCAGATTTCCGACGAGATTGGGGATAAAGCCAGGGCTGTGAGAGAAAATTCCGTGGAATTTGTGGAAAAACTGTGATAGAATGTTTAGAATGACGAGAATATCATTTTTCACAAAAGACACGAGGAGGACATAAGATGGGAGCGATCAGCAATGACTGGCTCGGACCCATGAGCGCCGAGTTCAAGAAACCTTACTACAGAAAACTGTATGAGACCGTAAAACACGAATATGAGACCAAGCAGATATTTCCTGACGCGAACGATATCTTCAACGCGTTTGAGTTCACGCCCCTCTCCAAGGTGAAGGCGGTGATTCTGGGGCAGGATCCCTACCACAATGTGGGGCAGGCCCATGGACTCTGCTTTTCCGTAAAGCCGGATGTGGAGATTCCGCCGTCCCTGATGAATATTTACCAGGAGCTTCACGACGATCTGGGCTGCTACATTCCCAACAACGGCTATCTGAAGAAATGGGCGGATCAGGGAGTGCTGCTTTTAAACACAGTTCTCACCGTGCGGGCCCATCAGGCCAACTCCCACCACGGCATCGGCTGGGAGGAATTTACGGACGCGGCTATTCGGGTGTTGAATGAGCAGGACCGCCCCATTGTGTTTATTCTGTGGGGAAAGCCGGCTCAGGCGAAAAAAGCCATGCTCACCAATCCCAGGCATCTGATCCTGGAAGCCCCTCATCCCAGCCCGCTGTCCGCCTACCGGGGATTTTTCGGCAGCCGGCCTTTCAGCAAGACCAATAAATTTCTTGCGAAAAACGGGGTGGAGCCCATCGACTGGCAGATTGAGAACATTTAAGCAGGGAAAAGAGAGGATAGCATATGAGTTTTATTGAGACGTTGAAGGTGCTTGTGCTGGGCATTGTGGAAGGCTTTACGGAATGGCTTCCCATCAGCAGCACGGGACATCTGATCCTGGTGGATAAGATCGTCCAGTTCAAGCAGCCGGAAGAATTTGTGAACATGTTTAAGGTGATCATTCAGCTGGGGGCCATCCTGGCGGTGATGGTGATTTACTTTCACCGGCTGAATCCGTTCAGCCGGAGGAAAAAGCCGGCCCAGAAGCGGGCCACCATCCGCCTGTGGATGAAGATCGTTGTGGCCTGCATCCCGGCGGCGGTGTTCGGCCTTCTCCTGGACGACTGGATTGACGCCGTGCTCATGGACAATGCCTACGTGGTGTCTGCCATGCTGATTCTGTACGGCGTGCTGTTTATCGTGGTGGAAAACCGGAATATAGGACGGGAAGCACGGGTGCAGAAGGTGGGACAGATCTCCTTTCAGCTGGCACTCTACATCGGCCTGTTTCAGGTGCTGGCCATGATTCCGGGAACCTCCCGCTCGGGGGCAACCATTCTGGGAGCCATGGTTCTGGGCTGTTCCAGGAGCGCCGCGGCGGAGTTTTCCTTCTTCCTGGGAATTCCCGTTATGTTCGGAGCCAGCGGATTAAAAATAGTCAAATACTTCCTGGACGGCAACACCTTCACCGGTCCCCAGGTGTTCTACCTGCTCTTCGGTATGCTGGTGGCCTTTGTGGTGTCGGTCTACTCCATCAAGTTCCTGATGGGATATATTAAAAACAACGATTTTAAGTTTTTCGGATATTACCGGATTGTGCTGGGAATCATTGTGCTGGCCTACTTCGGGGTCACGGCCCTGGTAGGATAGAAAATTGAAAAACAGAGATGAAAAGAGGACAGAAGCTCAAACGGCTTCTGTCCTCTTTTCTTGTGGCGTGCCCGGCGGCCGGGAATCGAAGCGTCCCATGCCTTCACGCGCCGGAACTCAGGCGCTCATGCGGCCCACTGCCTCCCTGGCGCAGCGGTCCAGCAGCTTTACAGTCTCCACCATGTCCTCCCTGGTGGTGGCCGGGTTTAAGGCGCAGATACGCAGCACCTTTTTGCCGTTTAACTCTGTGGTGAGTACCTGGGCAAAGCCGCTGGCGCAGATCTCTCTGGAAATTCTCTGGTTCAGCTCATCCAGAGCCCACCCGGACATTCCCGCGGGGGCATAGCGGAAATTGATGACCGCCTGGGCGGCGGGGGAGACGATTTCCCAGTCCGGAAGACTGCGGAGAGTCTCCTCGGCGGTCTCAGCCAGCTCGTAGCCGTGGTCGATCATGGCGCTCATGGCTTCGCTTCCCATGACCTGCAGGGTGATCCACAGCTTCAGGCTTCTGGCAGGGCGGGTCAGCTCCGGCCCCAGATCCCAGAAGTTCACCTCGCCCTCGCCCACGGAGGCGTCTTTTAAGTACTCGGGGTGAACGGCGAAGGTTCTGGCCAGGTATCTGGGATCCCGTACCAGCACGGCGCTGCAGCCATAGGTCTGCATCAGCCATTTGTGGGCGTCCCAGCTCAGGCTGTCGGACCGCTCTATGCCCTTTAACAGATCCCGGTGGGTGTGGGACACCAGAACGGAGGCGCCGTAGGCTCCGTCCACGTGCATCCAGAGGCCGAAGGTCTCGCAGATGCCGGCAATCTCCTCCAGGGGATCGATGCTTCCCGTATTGGTGGTGCCTGCGGTGGCGATGACGGCGAAGGGTTTTCTTCCCGCCGCCAGATCTGCCTCAATAGCCGCTCTCAGCTCCGGAACTTTCATGCGGAAAGCAGAATCCGAGGGGATGGAGCGCACCTGATCCGGGCGGAAGCCGATGATGTGCAGGCCCTTCGCCACGGAAGAGTGGGTCTGATCGGAGACATAGGCCACGCCCAGCTCCCGGTCGGAGTAGGTCAGCTTTGCGTCCCTGGCGGCGGTGAGGGCCGTCAGGTTGGCCATGGAACCGCCGGACACAAACAGGCCGCCTGCTGTCTCCGGATATCCGGCCAGGCCGCACATCCAGCGGATGGTTTCCTGCTCAATACAGCCTGCCCCGGAGGCGTTTAACCAGCTTCCGGCATGGGGATCGTAGGCGTTGGTCATAATGTCTCCCATCCAGGAAAACAGGGAGACGGGGCTGGGAACGCAGGCAAAGCACCGGGGGTGCTGTACCAGGGACTGATTGGCGTACACATCTCTTTCCATCTCCTCAAACACTTCTTTTACCGGCCGCCCCTGGGCGGGAATTCCCCGGCTTCTCAGCCTTCTGACGGCGGCTTCGTCCGCTTCCCGGGATACGTCCCGGTCCTTCATTCCCTCATAAAAATCCAGGGTCTGGTCCACAAACCCCTTCATCAGTTCTCCCATCTCTCTCTTCTGTTCCTTCCGGATCAGATCCATCGCAATACAACTCCCTTCTGTCTATCTGAATATTTCTTGACATTTCCTGCCACTCACTGTATCATGAACCGGTGATTTTGTAAAATTTATAGATTTTATAAACTAATTAAAATATTTTTATCAATTAAAAAGGAGACGATTTTATGGAAATCCGGACACTGTCCACGTTTCTGCGGGTGGCTGAACTGTCCAGCTTCTCCCACGCGGCGGCGCAGCTGGGCTATTCCCAGGCGGCGGTGACCATCCAGATCCGTCAGCTGGAGCAGGAGCTGGGGGTTCAGCTCTTTGAGCGCATCGGAAAGAAGGTAAAGCTGACGGAGGAGGGGATGCATCTCATTCCCAAAGCCATCGACGTGATGAACGCCGTCCGGGCGGTGAGAGATCTGGGAAGGGAGGATGAGCCTTCGGGAAAGCTGCGTCTGGGGACGGCGGAATCCCTGCTCATCAGCGTCCTGCCGCCGGTGATGATGGAATTCTGCCGCCGCTGCCCGAAGGTGGAGTTTTCCACCTGCACCGGGATGGTGACGGAACTGTTTGACATGGTAAAACAAAACGATATTGACGTGCTGTACTTTCTGGACCGGAGGACCAATTTTCCCGAGTGGATCAAGGTGGCGGAGCGGCGGGAGTACGCCCTGTTCGTGGCCTCGCCGGACAATCCGCTGGCCAGGGAGAAGCACATTTCCGCGGAGCGGCTTCTGAGAGAACCTCTTCTCCTCACGGAAAAAGGGGTGAGCTACCGCTACGCCATGGAGCAGGAGCTGGCAGCCGCCGGCCTGGCGGTCCGCCCGGTGCTGGAGACGGGCAACACCGACGTTCTCACCCAGATGCTTTTGAAGAACATGGGAGTCTCCTTCCTGCCGGAGTTTGTGGTCCGGGATTACCTGGCGGACGGCCGTCTGGCGGCCCTGGACACGGTCTGCCCGGAGATTGAGATGTGGAGCCAGCTGGTGTATCACAGAAATAAGCTGGTGACGCCTCAGATGGAGATTTTTCTGGAGCTGATGAGCGGCGCCATTTCCTAACAGAACGGAACTTCCTAACAGAACGGAAAAACACCGCCGCCCTGGAAAGCCGGAAAAATGATATGATAAGAAAACTACGTACAAAGGAGGAAGGGGAATATGCTGTCCAAACGGCAGAGCCATATTGTGGACATCTTGAGCAATGAGATGCGCCCTGTGACGGGGAAAGACCTGGGAAAGGCCCTGGGAGTGTCGGACCGGACCATCCGTTCCGACGTGGAGGCCATCAACAGGGAATATGGCTGCGAGCTTATACGAGCCAGCAGGAGAAGCGGCTATTTCGTGGATCACGAGCTGATGAAGGCCCAGAACATCAGCAGCCAGGAAGTGATTCCCCAGACGGCCCATCAGCGGTGCGTCTGGCTGATCAAGGAGCTTCTGTTCCGGAATCGGGAGATCAACCTGATCGATCTCCAGGAGCGGGTGTTTGTCAGCGGCTACTCCATTGACAACGATCTGAGAAAGATCCGGGAGATAATCCGGAAATATCCGGGGCTGCGCCTGGTCCGGTCCAAAAACCACATCCGTCTCTCCGGGGACGAGGGAGACAAGAGAAAGCTGTACAAGGAGCTTCTCATGGAGGAGACGAAGGGAAACTTTGTGAATCTCAACGCCATTGCGGAGATTTGGAAAGATTTTGACCTGCTGAAGCTGGAGGATGAATTCGCGGAGATCTGCGACAAGTACGATTACCGGATTTCGGAGATGGAATACCCGCTGATCATGCTCCACGCCGGCGTTTCCATTGAACGGATGCTGAACCACAACTATGTGAGCGAGGAGCTGGACGGAAGGGAAGCTCAGGGAGGCGGCAAGGAATATCAGATCGCCGACGAGCTGTTTGCCCGGATCTCTGACATTTATAAGGTGAAGCTGGTAAAAGACGAGGTGCTGAGGTTTGCCGGCCTGCTAAAGGGCAAGGACCGGGTGACGGAGGAAGAGGCGAAAATAGACGAAGACGGGGAGATGGAGCGCCTCATGGGGGACATCCTGGAGATCTTAAAACAGGAGTTTGACATCGACCTGTCCGCCGATCAGGATTTCCGCACCGGGATCATCGCCCATATCCGCCTGCTGATGAAGCGTCAGCAGAACCAGGTGGCAGCCAATGACCTTTATCTTCAGGAACTGAAGCGGAAGTATCCGCTGGTGTTTGAGATGGCTGTCCGGGTGGCCCAGTGCATTGAGGGCTACTGCGGTGCCCGCCTCAACGAAAATGAGATTTCTTTCCTGGCCCTTCACCTGGGGGCCGCCTGCGAGCGGATGAACACGGCGGAACAGTACCGGGCGGTGGCCATCATCCCCAACAGCTACATGATGTCCAAGCCCTGCGTGGACAAGCTCATGCTCCGTTTCGGCAACCGGATGACCGTGGTGCGGGTGTGCAGCTTTTTTGAGGAGAGAAAGATCGTCCAGGACAATCCGGACCTGATTCTGACCACGGTGCCCTTAAAGCACCACCTGGGCATCCCCACGGTTCAGATTTCCCTGTTTTTAAACGGGGAGGACGAGAGCAAGGTGTTTCAGATGCTCAACTATCTGGATAAGCGGAAATACCACCACGACTTTGTCAATCTGATGGAACGGCTCATGCGCAAGGATCTGTTCCACATCCGGGAGTCCATGGAGAGCCGGGAGGAGATCCTGAATTTCCTCTGCGATTCCCTGTACGAGAAAGGTTTAAGCGGGGAGAATTTTAAGGAAAACGTGTTCCGGAGGGAGGCGCTCTCAGACACGTCCTTCGTCTACGGGTTTGCCGTGCCCCACGCCATCGAGGTTTCCACCAGGGAGTCCTGCATCTCCATTATGATCTTAAAGGAGCCGGTGCGGTGGGGAGATTTCAACGTGAACCTGGTGGTCCTTCTGGCTATCCGGGAGACGGACAACAGCCTGCTGAAGGTATTTTTTGACTGGCTGTGCAATATCGTGACAGACAACAACAAATTCCAGGAACTGATTCAGTCCTCCGGATACGAGGAGTTTATGAATCATGTGATCCGGTAGGAGGGAGAAAACTATGGCAAAATTGGCGGGAAGCAGCAGGGAAGGGACTGCTGTGGAGAAGAAGAAAGAATTTCAGCCGGCGGGACTGGGAAGGAGGTTTGCAGCCTATCTGGTGGACTGGTATCTGGGAGCCCTTGCCACGGCGCTGCCGGTGTCGGTGGTGTCCATGAAGCTGTTCGGCACAGTGCAGAACCAGAATCTGCTGACTTTTTATCCGCCCTACGGACTGATCGCGGGGGCCCTGGGCCTGTTTGCGGCGGTGATTTACTATGTGGCGGTGCCCGTGCTTCTGTGGCCGGGGCAGACGCCGGGAAAGCGGTGGCTGAAGATTAAGATTGTGGATCAGGACGGCGGGGACGCGGGGACGGGACAGCTGATCCTCCGCCAGCTGGTGGGCATGATTATTCTGGAAGGATCCCTGGTGTCCGCAAGCACCATCTGGCATCAGATGTTCACCATTGCCACGGGGATCAATGTGGTGAACGTCCTCATGTACGCCGGCATGGCGGTGAGTCTGGTGTCCGTGGTTCTGGTGCTGGCCGGCCGTCACCGGGCGATCCATGACAGGATCGGAGGAACCGCGGTGGCGTCCTGCAAATAATTTCCTAAACATTAGGAAAGACTGGTAACAAAATAACGGAAACTTACGTGTTATACTGGGAACCATCAGAGATATTACACAAAACAAGGAAAGGAGACCGGGGAAATGGAAGGTTTGGAACTGATCTGCTTTAACATTATTTCCTCCGTGGGAATGGCAAAATCCAGCTACGTGGAGGCTATGAGAGCGGCCGCGAAGGGGGATTATCCGCTGAGCGAGGAGAAAATGAAAGAGGGAGATGATTTCTACTCCAAGGGACATGACGCCCATTTGGAGCTGCTGTCCAGGGAAGCCAATGGGGAGGCGCTTGACGCCGGCGTGATCCTGATGCATGCGGAGGACCAGATGATGGCCGCCGAGGTGGTGCGTCTGATGGCGGAGGAAAACATCAAAATGAGCAAAAAAATCCAGGCTCTGGAGGCAAAATAAGCCGGCCTGTGAAAAAGGAAAGGAAGGTATAACTATGAAGAAGATTTATCTGTTCTGCAGCGCGGGAATGTCCACCAGTATGCTGGCAAGCAAGATGCAGAGTGTGGCGGACGCCCACAACGTACCGGTAAAGGTGGCGGCCCATCCCCACAACAAGATCGGCGAGATCATCGCCAATGACCGTCCCGACTGCATTCTTCTGGGACCGCAGGTGAAGTACATGTATGAGGAGACTGTGGCCCAGTACGGCAAGGAGAACATCCCGATCGCTGTGATCGACGCCGCGGACTACGGCATGATGGATGGAGAGAAAGTGTTAAAGACAGCCATCAAGCTGATCAAGAATAATAAGTAATGCCAAAAAGGGGGATAAAAAGCATGCTTAGCAAATTAGAGAAAGTCCTGATGCCTCTGGCGGAGGCCATCGGAAGAAATAAGTATCTGATGTCAGTCCGCGACGGTTTCCTGGTTTCCACACCGCTTCTGATCGCCGGATCTATTTTCCTGGTAATCGCCAACTTCCCGATTCCGGCCTGGACAGAGTGGCTCTCTTCCGTGGTGGTGAATCAGAATACGGGAGAGACCCTGGCCACGTTCCTGGCAAAGCCGTCAGACGCTACGTTTACCATCATGGCCGTGTTCGCGGTGATGGGAATCGCCTATTCTTTCGCAAAGCATATGAACACCAACCCGCTGTTCGGCGCGGCTGTGGGCCTGATGTCCTGGTTCCTGCTCATGCCCTATCTGGTTTCCGGAAACGTGACCGTAGGTGAGGCGACCCAGGCGGTGACCATCAGCGGCTTAAGCCTCGGATGGCTGGGAGCGAAGGGAATTTTTGTGGGAATTATCTGTGCCTTCGTGTCCGTCCACATTTACGCGTGGGTGGAGCGCAAGGGCTGGGTGATCAAGATGCCGGAGGGCGTGCCGCCTACGGTTGTGGAGTCCTTCTCCGCTCTGATTCCCGCAGTTGTGGTTATGACCGTGTTCTTCCTGATCAACCTGATCTTCGGAGCCTTCGGCACCAACGCCTTTGACATTATTTTCCAGTTCCTGCAGACTCCTCTGTTAAACCTGGGAGATACTCTGGGAGCTATGGTGATCGCCTACATTTTCCTCCACTTCTTCTGGTTCTTCGGCGTAAACGGAGGATCTGTGGTAGGTGCGGTGTTCAACCCCATTCTTCAGACCCTGTCCCTGGAGAACCTGGACTATTTCCGGACGGGAATCGGCGAGGGACATATTATCTGCCAGCAGTTCCAGGATCTGTTTGCCACCTTCGGAGGCGCAGGATCCACTCTGTCCCTGGTAATCGCCATGGTGCTGTTCTGCAAATCCAAGCGGATTAACTCCCTGGGAAAGCTGTCCCTGGTAGCCGGTATTTTCAACATCAATGAGCCGATCATCTTCGGTCTGCCCATCGTGCTGAACCCCACCATGATCATTCCGTTTATGGTAGTGCCCACGGTCAACATTGTGATTTCCTACTTCTGTATGTCCATGGGACTGGTGCCCATCTGTTCCGGCGTGAACATACCCTGGACCTGTCCCCTGGGAATTTCCGGCTTCCTGGCCACCAACTGGGTGGGAGGACTGCTTCAGATCGCCCTTCTGATTTTAGGCGTGGTGATTTACATGCCCTTTATCAAGATCATGGATAAGCAGTATTTAAAGGATGAAGCGGAGGCAGCCGCGAAGAAAGAAGAGGACGACGACGATATTTCTCTGGATGACCTTTCCTTTGACGATCTGTAAGGAGAAGAGAGGAGACGGAAAACAATGAAGATTATCATGATTTATGATCAGATCCAGTCCGGAGCGGGAATCAAGGACGACCACATGGTTCCCCTGGGAGCCACTAAGGATCCGGTGGGTCCGGCGGTGATGATGGAGCCCTACTTGAAGAAAGTGGACGGCCGGGTGGTGGCCTGCCTGTACTGCGGAGACGGTTTCTACGAGGCCAACTCCGACGAGGTGAGCCGCAAGCTCTGCGCCATGGTGAAAAAGCTCCAGCCGGATGTGGTGATCTGCGGACCGGCCTTCAACTACCTGGGATACGGAAAAATGGCGGCGAGAGTGGCCCTGGATATTAACACCACCGTGGGAATTCCGGCGTTTGCGGCCATGTCTAAGGAGAACGAAGAGACGATTTCTGCTTATAAGGATAAAATTCACATCGTGGAGACGCCCAAGAAAGGCGGATTCGGTTTAAATGAGGCTCTGGAAGGCATGTGTCTTCTGGCGGCGGCGATGGTAAATAAAGACAGAGAAGCAGACGTTGCAGCCAAGTATTGTTTTAAGTAAGCCTGAGAGGGGAATGTGGCATCTGCCATGTTCCCCTTGTGTTTTAAATGAAAGAGAACCTACCGGAAAAAATATAAGAGAGTGAGGAAAAGGAATATGTGGGGAATTATTGCGACCTGGAGAATGGCCTATGAAGGGATCGAAAAGGCCAGTGAGATGCTGAAGGCAGGCGGAGACGCGGGAGACGCCATTGAGACGGCGGTGCGGGAGGTGGAGGACTTCCCCTACTACAAATCAGTGGGATACGGCGGTCTGCCCAACGAGGAGATGGAGGTGGAGCTGGACGCGGCCTACATGGACGGAGATACCCTGGACATCGGCGCGGTGGCGGCCATCAAAGATTTCGCCAACCCGGTTTCCATTGCCAGACGGCTGTCCAAAGAGCCGGTGAACAACCTGCTGGTGGGGGAAGGGGCGGAAAAATTTGCCCACAAGGAAGGCTTTGAGAGAAAGAACATGCTCACAGACCGGGCAAAGATTCACTACCGCAACCGGAAGAAGGAGATCGCCCAGACGGAGATCAAGCCCTATGCCGGCCACGACACCGTGGGAATGGTGTGTCTGGACACCCGTGGAAAGATGACCTCCGCCACCTCCACCAGCGGCCTGTTCATGAAGAAAAAGGGCCGTGTGGGAGATTCCCCCATCTCCGGTTCCGGCTTTTACGTGGACAGCAAGGTGGGCGGAGCCAGCGCCACCGGTCTGGGGGAGGACGTGATGAAGGGCTGCGTTTCCTATGAGATTGTCCGTCTGATGAAAGAGGGAATGCACCCCCAGGAGGCCTGCGAGAAGGCAGTTGCCATGTTTGACCGGGAGTTAAAGGAGAGAAGGGGAAAAGCCGGAGATATGTCCCTGATCGCCATGAACAACAAGGGCGAGTGGGGCGTGGCCACCAACATTGAGGGCTTCTCCTTCGCCGTGGCCACGGAAAATGAGGCCCCCGTGGTGTACCTGACAAAGAATGTGGATGGAAAATGTATCCACGAGGTGGCAAGCAGAGAGTGGCTGGATGACTATATGAGAACCAGAACGGCTCCCTTAAAAGAACTGTGACGGGAGGTGCCGGACGGTGATGGAAGAGAAAATTCTTGCGAAGGTGGATGAGCTGTCTCAGGAGATGATTGACACCATCATCCGCATGGTGCAGATCGACAGTGTGGAGGGGGAGGCTGAGCCTGACGCTCCCTTTGGACGGGGGGTGAAGACCGCCCTGGATGCCGCTCTGGATCTGGCCGGAGACATGGGATTTTCCACGGTGAACGTGGACAATTACATGGGTTACGCTTCCTACGGGGAGGGAGAAGACTACGTCTGCGCCGTGGGCCATCTGGACGTGGTTCCCACGGGAACCGGCTGGAAGCAGCCTCCCTTCAGCGGATACCTGAAAGACGGGGTGATCTACAGCCGGGGCGTTCTGGACAATAAGGGACCGATTTTTTCCTGTCTCTACGCCCTTTACGCCTTAAAGGAGCTGGGAATTGTCCCGGACCGTCAGGTGCGGATCATCTTCGGATGCGACGAGGAGACGGGATTTGAGGATCTGAAGTACTACCTGTCAAAGGAGAAGCCGCCGGTCATGGGCTTTACTCCGGACTGCAAATATCCGGTGGTGTACGCGGAGCGGGGAAGGGCTCTGGTGGAGATCGCCCCGCCGTCCATGGACCGGTTTTACACCCTGATGAATGACTACGTGCTCAACGCCAAGAACAACGGCGAGCGGTTCCACATTGATTTTCGGGATCAGGAATTCGGCCAGGTGGAGGTGAGAAATTTTAAAATTCTGCCCGCCGCCTCCGAAACCGGGAACGTGCCGTCTTTGCAGTTTGCCGTCAGCTATCCGGCGGGCTGCACGGCGGATCAGATCGCGGAGACCATAAAAAAGGAGATTCCGGACATGAAGACGGTTCTGGTTTCCAATATGGATCCGGTGCGGTTTGAAAAGGACTGCCGTCTGGTGGACACTCTCCGCTATACCTATGAGAGAGTGACGGGAATGGACGGAACTCCCGTGACCACCACCGGCGGAACCTACGCGAAGATGATGCCCAATATTGTGCCCTTTGGCCCCTCCTTCCCGGGACAGAAGGGAATCGGCCACCAGCCGGACGAGTGGATGAAGGTGGAGGACATCATCACCAACGCAAAGATTTATGCCCTGAGCCTGTATTATCTGGCGAAGGACACAGAGATGGAGAGAAAATGAGGGAGAGAGCGATGATCGAGATTTGCTGCGGAAGTTATGAGGATGCCCTGGCGGCAGACCGGGGCGGGGCTGAGAGAATTGAGCTAAATTCCGCCCTGGCCCTCGGCGGGCTGACCCCGTCTGCGGGCTGCGTGAAGCTGGTGAAGAAAAATACGGGTCTGAAAGTCATTTCCATGGTGCGCCCCAGGGGAGCGGGATTTAACTACACGGAGGCGGAGACAGAGCAGATGTTCGCCGACGGGGAGGAGCTTTTAAAGGCGGGAAGCGATGGGCTGGCCTTCGGGTTTCTCACAGAGGACCGGGAGATCGACCGGGAGAAGACGGCGAAGATGGCGGAGCTGATCCACAGTTTCGGAAAGGAAGCGGTGTTCCACCGGGCCTATGACTGCGTGAAAGATCCCTATGAGGCCATGGAGACCCTGATCAGCCTGAAGATAGACCGGGTTCTCACCAGCGGCCTGAGAGAGAAGGCTGTGGAGGGAGCAGAGCTTCTTCGCAGGCTGCAGGCGGAGTACGGTTCCAGGATCCAGATCCTGGCGGGCAGCGGGGTGAACGCCGGAAACGCAAAGGCCCTGATGGCGGAGACGGGCCTGACTCAGGTGCATTCCTCCTGCAAGGACTGGAGAAGGGATGAGACGACCTCAGGGGAATATGTAAACTACCGGTTTGCCCCTGCGCCCCACGAAGACGACTACGACGTGGTCAGCGAAGAACTGGTGAGAAAGCTGGTTGAAGAGACGAGATGAACAAAAAGACAGCAAAACGGTATGCCGTCACAACGGCCGCGGTGATTGCCTCCGCCTTTCTGCAGGCCTTCGCCATGCAGACCTTTCTGACGCCGGCTCAGATCCTGTCCAGCGGCTTTACGGGAATGGCGGTTCTCATTGAGCGGATTACTTCCATTTACGGCGTCCATTTTTCCACCTCCCTGGGGATGGTGGCCTTAAATGTTCCGGTGGCTGTTTTCTGCTTCAAGCACATCGGAAAGAAGTTTGTGATTTTTTCCATGCTCCAGGTATTTTTGGCCAGCCTGTTTCTCCAGGTGTTCCACTTTAAGCCTCTGTTTGACGATGTGCTTTTAAATATCTGCTTCGGCGGGTTTATCTACGGAGGCGCCATCGTCACCGCCTTAAAGGGAAACGCCTCCACGGCGGGAACGGATTTTATCGCCCTCTACGTGTCCAACCGGACGGGCAAGGCCATCTGGCAGTACGTGTTTTTATTTAATTCCTGCATGCTCTGCATCTTCGGATATATGTTCGGATGGGAGTACGCCGGATATTCCATTATGTTTCAGTTTATTTCCACCCAGACCATCGACCGGTTCTACCACCGGTACAAGCGGGTGACTCTTCAGATCACTACCCACGATCCTGAGACGGTGGTGAGCGAATATATCAAATATTACCGCCACGGCGTGTCTGTGATGAACGGCTACGGCGGATACAGCAAACAGGAGATGAGCCTGCTCCACACCGTGGTTTCTTCCTACGAGGTGCAGGACATCGTCCACCATTTAAAGCACGCGGACCCGAAGGTAATTGTGAATGTGCTCCCCACGGAGACGTTCTTCGGCGGCTTTTACCAGAAGCCCATCGACTAGGCCCGCGGGGAAAAGGAGAAGATTATGCACAGATTAGGTATTTCTGTTTATCCGGAACATTCCACCCAGGAGAAGGATTTCGCTTACATGGAGCTGGCGGCAAAGTACGGGTTTTCCCGCATTTTTACCTGCCTTCTCTCCGCCAGCAGCGATCCGGAGGTAATTAAGAGAGAATTCGGCGCCTTTCTGAAAAAGGCCCATGAACTGGGGTATGAGGTGGCGGCGGACACCAATCCCCAGGTGTTTCAGAATCTGGGGGCGTCTCCGGACAACCTGGAGATCTTCCACCAGCTGGGTCTGGACATCATCCGCCTGGACGGCCATTTTGACGAGCTTCAGGACGTGCTGATCACCAGAAATCCCTACGGCATCAAAATCGAGTTCAATGGAAGCTCTGACGCGGATGTGGAGCGGCTGATCCGCCACGGGGCAGACCGGAGAAACATGATCATCTGTCACAACTTCTATCCGGAGCGGTACTCCGGCCTGAGTCAGAAGACCTTCGACCGGTTCAACGAGAAGTGGACCTCCCTGGGAATGACCACGGCGGCCTTTGTATCCAGCCAGGCGGAGCACACCTTCGGTCCCTGGGAGGTATATCAGGGGCTGCCCACCCTGGAGGCGGACCGGACTCTTCCCATCGACGCCCAGGTCCGCCACATGGTGGCCTGCGAGGTGATCGACGACATTCTCATCGGAAACGCCTACGCCACGGAGGAGGAGTTAAAGGCCATGGCCTCCGTGAAGCTGACGAACACCACCATAAAGATGGACGAGGCGGAAGGCCTGGGGGAGGCGGAGAAGGACGCCGTCTACCGCTTCATCCACAACGGCAGAAACGACGCCAGCGAGTATTTTATCCGCTCCAGCTTCCCGAGACTGCAGTTTAAGAGCCGGGAGATCCCCTTCCGTCCCTGCGAGAAGAAGACTTTCACCAGGGGGGACGTGCTGGTGGTCAACGACAACCTGGCCCACTACCGGGGAGAGGTGGAGATCGTGCTCACGGAGATAGAAAATGACGGCCAGAGAAACCTGGCGGGACGGATCGCGGACACGGATATGAGGATTCTGGACGAGATGGAGAAGCGGCCGGACCACGTGTTTGAGATCATCTGACGGGACGAAAGAAAAAGTGAAGAAAAGGAATAGACAGACAGCGGGCGAAATGGGGATTCGCCCGCTGTCTTCTGCGTTCCGACAGGACTCTGCCGGGGATATGAGCCGGTTTATGCCATGGTCATGAACCACTCCACGGTCTGAGGATCGTAGTGGGAGAAGAACAGGCTCTTGCCGCCGTCTAAGGCCTCGATCTTTGCCATGTCTTCCGGGGAGAGGGTGAAGTCAAAGAGGTTGAAATTCTCCTCCATCCGCTCTCTGTGAGTGGATTTGGGGATGATCACCACATCGCTCTGAAGGAGGAAGCGGAGAGCCGTCTGGGCCACGGTTTTTCCGTATTTGGCTCCGATCTCTTTCAGGACGGGATTGTTGAAATAGTCATTTTTTCCCTCGGCGAAGGGGCCCCAGGACATGATCTTGGTTCCGTTTTTCTTCATGTACTCCTTCGCCACCTTCTGCTGCTGGAACACGTGGGTCTCCACCTGGTTTACCGCCGGTTTGATCTCAGAAAAGTGATGGATATCCAGGAAGCGGTCCGGATAGAAGTTGGACACGCCGATGGCCCGCACCTTTCCCGCCCGGTAAGCCTCCTCCATGGCCCGGTAGGTGCCGTAGTAGTCGCTGAAGGGCTGGTGGATTAAAAGCAGGTCGATGTAGTCGCTCTGCAGCTTCTTTAAGGATTCGTCGATGGAGACCTTCGCCTTCTCGTATCCGGCGTTGCTGATCCATACCTTGGTGGTGATGAAAAATTCTTCCCTGGAAAGGCCGGACTTTGCCACCGCGTTTCCCACGCCCTCCTCGTTGCCGTAGGCCTGGGCGGTGTCAATGCTGCGGTAGCCCACCTCAATGGCCTCCCGCACGCACCGCTCCGTCTCCGCCGGCGGCGTCTGATATACTCCGTATCCCAGCTTCGGCATCTTTACTCCGTTGTTTAACGTCACATATTCCATGATTGGTTCCTCCTTAAATTTTATATTTACAGGCCGACTCTCTTGGCGTATTCCTCCGGATAACGGTCGCCCATGATGGGAATAGCCTTTAAGTGTCCGTCAATTTCAGTTAATTCTTTATCGGACAGTGAAATATTTACGCTTTGGACATTTTCCAGCATCCGGCTTTTGCGGCGGGTGCCGGGAATAGGCACGATCCAGGGGCGCTGCGCCATTACCCATGCCAGGGCAACCTGGGCAGAGGTACAGTTCTTTTCATCTGCCAGGGACTGAATATAGTCCACCAGCTTCTGGTTGGCCGCCAGGGCCTCCGGTGTGAAGCGGGGATATACCGCGCCGCCCTTCGCGGAGGGAACCTTCCCGTCTGCCTGGAATTTTCCGGTAAGAAATCCTTTCCCCAGCGGAGCGAAGGGAATAAACCCGATGCCCAGCTCCTCCAGTACGGGGAAGAGTTCATGTTCCGGCTGCCGCCACCACATGGAATACTCGCTTTCGACAGCTGTGAGGGGACATACGGCGTGGGCCCGGCGGATCGTCTGAATTCCCGCTTCCGAAAGTCCCCAGTGAAGAATTTTTCCCTCTGCCATCAGTTCCTGCATCAGGCCGGCGACTTCCTCAATGGGAACATTGGGATCGATCCGGTGAAGATAGTATAGATCCACATGGTCGGTTTTCAGCCGCTGCAGAGAACCTTCTATGGATCTGCGGATCCCTGAGAGACTGGCGTCCACCACCTGTCTGCCGTTTTCCATGCGGATTCCGCACTTGGTGGCGATCACCACCTGATCCCGGTAAGGGGCCAGGGCCTCGCCTACGATTTCTTCATTGATGTAAGGGCCATAGACCTCCGCGGTATCAAATAAGGTCACGCCGGCTTCCACTGCGGCCTGAAGCACCCCTATCATTTCCCTGCGGGTGTCCGGCACGTCATATCCGGAAATCAGGCTCATGCAGCCATAGCCGATTTTTGATACCTCCAGGCCGGAACGGCCCAGCTGACGTTTCTCCATAACTTTTATACCTCCCTATTGATTTTTAAACAGCACCAGAGCAATAAATTCCAGCGGTTCCTCCCCCTCACAGAATAAGCTGTGGCTTTGCCCGCTGTCCGTAAAGACCGTGTCGCCGGGAGAGAGAAGCGTTTCGACTCCGTTTTCGTCGGTATAGCGTCCCTGTCCTCTGAGAATGTACATGGTCTCTGTGGTGCCCTCGTGTCTGTGATATCCAAGCCCGGAGCCCGGTGCCAGAAAACAGTGGTTAAACGCCCGCCCTTTCTCATCGAGTTCTTCCGGACCATTCAGAATTTTGCGCATAGTCAGCGTTCCCGCTCCGTTTTGGGGATTTTCCGCCGTGACGATCTGCTGCTCCGCTTGTCTGCGAATCATAGTAAAAACCTTCTTTCTCCTGTTTTCTTATGCCTGTATTCTACATGGGATTTTCAGAAATGTACAATATGAATGCTGAAATCTGCTATTCAAAAAGTGAATAATAAAAATAAGCAGAGGATCTTTTCGGGGAAAAGAAGAAATGGTATGATGAGATTAAAAAAACCAGAGCCTGCGGGCCCAGGGGGAAGGAGAGGGGATATGATCGATCTGGAAGAACTGAGTCAGCTGACCATGTTTGCGAGGGAGGGCACTCTGTCAAAGGCGGCGGAGAAATTGCACATTTCCCAGCCCACCCTGTCCAGGACTATGCAGAACCTGGAAGAGGTGTTCGGCGTGCCGCTTTTTGCGCGGGGGAAAAATAGAATCGAGCTCAATGAGACGGGATGGAAGGCAGCGGAGCGGGCAGAGCATCTTCTGGCGGAGGCGGAAGACGTCCTGCGCCAGGTCCGGGAGTTTGACAAGAGGCTTCACACCATCACAGTGGAGTCCTGCGCGCCGGCTCCCCTCTGGTCCCTCCTCCCCGCTCTTTCCGGCCGCTTTCCTGGCATGACCATCTCCTCCTCCCTGGAGGAGGTGGCCCAGATCGGGGCCCATGTGGCGGAGGGAGTCTGTGAGATGGGAATTCTGCCGGAGGCTGTCTGCCTGGAGGGCGTCCGCTGCGTTCCCTTCCTTCGGGAGGAGCTGTATGTCTGCATCCCGGAGAATCATGAGCTGGCAGGCTGTGAATCAGTGACTTTTGAGATGCTGAACGGATTCAACTGCCTGCTCCGCTCAGAGATCGGCTTCTGGGACGCCATGTGCCGCCGGAAGATGCCCGCCTCCCGTTTTCTGGTCCAGACCGATGAGTTTGAAATGAGAGAGCTGATTTTAAAATCCTCCCTGCTCTGCTTCGTCACCAATCTGTCCGGGGCTGGGGACGGGGGGATGAGGGGAAGAAAAACCGTCCCCATCGCGGATCCGGAGGCGAAGGTGGTGTACCATCTGATTTACCGGGAGGAGAGGAAGGAGTATGAGGGGGTGTGTCAGACCCTCTTATAAAGAATGGGCACCCCGTATCCGAAAGTCTGCTTTCCCTGTACCTCCATGGTCTCCGTCACTTCCAGGCACTCCGGGGAAAAGCGCTCAAACAGGGAAAATTTCAGCACCGGAGAGAACATGCTGGTGCTTCCTCCCTCCCACACTCCGTCCTTTTTCATGTACAGGGCAGGGGTAAACCGCTCGGAGCGCTTTAAGGAAGAGTAGCTGACCTCCGTCAGATTGGCGTAGGTGAAAGAGCTCTTGTCATACCCTTCCGGGATCTCGTAGGAGGTGAGGAGGACGCCGTTCTCCTCCTCGGTGAACAGGAAGAAATGGTGGGCGGCGTGGGTATTTCCTTTCGCGGTAAAATAGCTCTCCTCCACCATAAAGACGCCGGCAAAATCCTCCGGCAGGCCGGTGATCTTATGATTGCAGGCCGTGTTCACGTGCTCCGCAAAGGGAAAATCCGGGTTGGTTTCCTTCATGGACTCCCACTGCTCCCGGTTGTTGAAGGAGCCGGTGAGAATCGAGATAAATTCCTGTAACTGCTTCATAATGTCATTCTCCTTTTTTTGATTTTTCTCTTCCGGATGGCAGTCCGCCGTCCCGGAAGGCTATTTTTTTTATCAGATCGGTTAAATGCCGCCGCTCCTCAGCGCCCAGAGGAGACAGAACCATTTCGTCCCATTCCCGGAACAGGCCCCGGCTCATCTGGAATACTTCCCGTCCTTTTGCTGTGAGCCGGACGATCCGGCCGCGGCGGTCCGCCTGGTTCTTTTCCTGGGTGACCATGCCCCGGTCGGAAAGCTTGGCAAGCTCCCGGTTCAGATAGCCGGCGTCCAGTCTGAGGGCGCTGCAGATATCTTTGGGCGGACAGCCGTCCCGGTTTCCCGCGTACAGCAGGATGTAGAGCTGCCCCAGGGAGACGCCGGCTTCTGCCAGACGCCCGGAACAGTAGGCGGAAAACTGCTTTCTCAGGACGGAGACGCAGGCGGCAAAGGAAATATCTTCCCGCAAACCATCACCTCCATTTAATTGATAATGTCAAATATATTCCCGGATCAGAGATTTGTCAACCCTTTCTTCGGAGAAAAACCGGGTTGCAACTCCCACCCCGTAACGGTATAATGTCCTTACGAGTTCCGGTTCCTCTGCGGGAGACCGGAGAACACAGGAAAATGAGAGAAATCGGAGAGCAGACTATGAAGACAGGAACCTTATACGGAATCGGAATCGGTCCGGGAGATCCGGAGCTTTTGACCATAAAAGCCATTCGCCGCATCCGGGAGTGCGGCGTCATCGCTGTCCCGGGAAAGACGCCCCAGGAGAGCGTGGCCTACCGCATCGCCGTTCAGGCGGTGCCGGAGCTGGAGAAAAAGCGGCTGGTGGCGGTCCACATGCCCATGACGAAGGACCGGACGGTGCTGGAAGCCTGTTTCCAGGCGGCGGCAGACGCCCTGGAGCCGTGGCTTCGGGCGGGGGAGGACGTGGGTTTCCTCACCCTGGGGGATGTGACCATCTATTCCACCTACCTTTACATTCACCGGCTGATTGCCGCCAGGGGCTATGAGACGGCCATGGTGAGCGGCATCCCGTCCTTCTGCGCCGCCGCGGCCCGGCTGAACATGGGTCTGGCGGAGGGAGCGGAGGAGATTCACATCATCCCCGCCACCTACCAGGTGGAGGACAGCCTGTCCCTGCCGGGAACGAAGGTGCTGATGAAGGCGGGAAAGCAGATGGGCCGGGTGAAGGAGCAGCTGAGGAAAGCGGGGCTCTCCGTGGCCATGGTGGAGAACTGCGGGATGGAGGGGGAGACCCTGTACCGCAGCCTGGAGGAGATCGGCGACCATTCCGGCTATTATTCTCTGATTATCGCGAAGGAGGGCGGAGAAGATGAATAAGCTGTACGCGGTGGGCATCGGCCCGGGAGACTATGAAAAGATGACCCTGGAGGCAGAGAAAGTCCTCTCCTCCTGCGATGTGATTGTGGGCTACACCGTGTACGTGGATCTGGTGCGGGAGCACTTTCCGGGAAAGGAATTTCTCACCACTCCCATGCGCCGGGAGGAAGAGCGGTGCCGTATGGCCTTTGAGGAGGCGGCAAAGGGAAAGACCACAGCCATGATCTGCAGCGGCGACGCCGGCGTGTACGGCATGGCCGGCCTGCTGCTGGAGATGGGGAAGGATTACCCGGACTGTCAGGTGGAGGTGATCCCGGGAGTCACCGCGGCCCTCTCCGGGGCGGCGGTTCTGGGAGCTCCCCTGATTCATGATTTTGCGGTGATCAGTCTGAGCGACCTGCTCACTCCCTGGGAGCTGATCAAAAAGCGGCTGGCCTGCGCGGCGGAGGGAGATTTTTCCATCTGCATCTATAATCCGTCCAGCAGAAAGAGGAGCGATTACCTGCGCCAGGCCTGCGACGTCCTGCTGGCTTACCGGTCCCCGGATACGGTCTGCGGGCTGGTGAGAAATATCGGCCGGGAGGGGCAGAGCTTCCGGATTCTCACCCTGAGAGAGCTGAGAGACGCGCAGACAGATATGTTTACCACAGTGTTTGTGGGCAATTCCGCCACCAGAGAGATGGCGGGACGGATGGTGACGCCGAGGGGATACCATCTGGAAAAGCAGGAAGGACGGTGATAGCATGGTTCATTTTGTGGGAGCAGGTCCGGGAGACCCGGAGCTGATCACGGTGAAGGGAAAACGGCTTCTGGAGGAGGCGGACGTGATTATTTACGCCGGCTCTCTGGTCAACCCCCAGCTTCTCTCCTATGGAAAGGCAGGGGTGGAGATTCACAACAGCGCGGAGATGACCCTGGAACAGGTGCTGGCAGTGATGAAGCGGGCGGAGGAAGAAGGGAAAATGACCGTCCGCCTGCACACGGGGGACCCGTCAGTGTACGGCGCCCACCGGGAGCAGATGGACGCCCTGGACCGCATGGGCATTCCCTATGACGTGACGCCGGGAGTCAGCTCCTTCCTGGCCGCTGCGGCCTCCTTAAAGAAGGAGTACACCCTGCCTGGGGTGAGCCAGACGGTCATCCTCACCAGAAAAGGAGGCCGGACGGAGGTGCCGGAGAAAGAAGATTTAAAGGCGCTGGCGGAGCACCAGGCCACCATGATCATTTTCCTCAGCGTGGGACAGATAGAGGAAGTGGCGGCGGATCTGGCGCCGTCTTACGGCTGGGACGCCCCGGCGGCTGTGGTGTACAAGGCCTCCTGGGCAGATGAGAAGATCGTCCGGGGCACGTTAAAGGATATCGGGGCGAAGGTGAGGGCGGCGGGAATCCGCAAGACGGCCCTCATCGCCGTGGGAGGCTTTCTGGGGGATGACTACGAGCTCTCCAGGCTGTACGACGGCACCTTCACCCATGAGTTCCGCAAAGGGATGGAAGGAGGAGCACAGACGTGGCAAAAATGATCATGGTCCAGGGAACCATGTCCAACGCCGGCAAGAGCTTCCTGGCGGCGGGGCTTTGCCGGGTGTTTCACCAGGACGGCTGGCGGGTGGCGCCCTTTAAGGCCCAGAATATGGCCCTCAACAGCTTTGTGACGAAGGAAGGACTGGAGATGGGCCGGGCCCAGGTGGTGCAGGCAGAGGCTGCCGGCGTGGAGCCGGAGGTGGCCATGAACCCCATTCTCCTGAAGCCCAACAGCCATACCGGGAGCCAGGTGATCGTAAACGGGGAGGTGCTGGGCAATTACTCCGCCCAGGAGTATTTCACCAGGCGGAAAGAGCTGATGCCGGTGGTGAAAAAGGCCCTGGACCATCTGGCGGAATCCTACGACATCATTGTGATCGAGGGGGCGGGAAGTCCGGCGGAGATCAATCTGAAGGAAAATGACCTGGCCAACATGGGCATCGCCCGGCTGGCGAAGGCACCGGTGCTCCTGGTGGGGGATATCGACCGGGGCGGCGTGTTCGCCTCCCTCTACGGCACGGTCAAGCTGCTGGAGCCGGAGGAGCAGGCCATGATCAAGGGGATGGTGATCAATAAGTTCCGGGGGGACGTGTCCCTGCTGGAGCCGGGACTCCGCATGATCGAGGAGCTGACGGAAGTCCCTGTGGTGGGGGTGGTTCCCATGGAAGCCATCGACATTGAGGATGAGGACAGCCTGGCGGAGCGGCTGAACCGCCGGGAGTGCACCGGCGGCACGGATATCGCCGTGATCCGCCTGCCCCATCTGTCCAATTTCACCGACTTTGACGTGCTGGAGCATCTGGACGGCGTGTCTCTCCGGTACGTGGAGAATCCGGAGGAGCTGGGACTTCCCGACGCGGTCATCCTTCCCGGAACGAAAAATACCATGTCGGATCTGGCCTGGCTTCAGGAGAACGGAATGGCAGACCGGATCAAAAAGCTGTCGGCGGCGGATGTGCCGGTGGTGGGCATCTGCGGCGGTTTCCAGATGCTGGGGAAGCGGCTGAGCGATCCCTACGGAGTGGAACACGGAGGCACTATGGCGGGCTTGGGTCTTCTGGACGCGAAAACTGTGTTTTCCAGAGAGAAGGTGCGCACCCGGGAGAAGGGAAAACTGGCAGACCAGCTTCCCGGCTGGGAGCTTCTGGCCGGCATGGAGACGGAAGGGTATGAGATCCACATGGGAGTGACCAGAAACTTAGGCGGCTGCCGGGAGATCATGCGGGGCCAGGGGGAGGAACGGCCGGTTCTCGGGCTGGGCAATTCCTCCGGCACCGTCATCGGCACCTATCTCCACGGATTTTTTGACGCCCCCGGCGTGGCGGAGCGGTTTGCGGCCCAGCTGGCGGATAGAAAGCGGGGGGAGATGGAAAAACCCCAGCCCATCCCCGTCGGCCGCGACTGGAAAGAATACAAGGAAGAACAGTATGACAGGCTGGCGGACCTGGTGAGGCGATCACTGGACATGAAAAAAGTGTACGAGATCCTGGACCAGGGCGTATGACGGAACAGCGGGACAGCAGAAGGAAGGAGCGCAGGTTATGTCCAGCAAATACGTACAGGTTTACAATACGCTGAAAAAGCAGATTGAGAGCGGAGAGTATGCCATCGGGGAGGAATTTCCTTCGGAGGCGGTTCTCCAGGAACAGTTTCAGGTGTCCCGGGATACGGTCCGCAAGGCCCTGGGAATGCTGGAAAACCAGGGGTATATCCAGAAATCCAGGGGCAGAGTGGCCGTGGTGGTGGAGCGGGGAGCTTACAATTTCCCCTTCGCGGAAATCTTGAGCTTCAAGGAGCTGAACGCCCATTTAAACCGCCGGACGGAGACGGAGGTGGAAAATCTGGAGATCCTGTCCGATCCGGAGCGGATCATGAATATTTTCGAGGACGACGAGGAGAAGGAGATCTACGACCTGCTCCGGGTGCGGAAGATTGAGGGAGAGCGGGTGATTGTGGACCACGATTACTTTAAGCGGAGCGTGGTGCCCAACCTTCCCCTGAGGGCCTGCCGGGATTCTGTTTACGCCTATCTGGAGGAGGAGAAGGGGCTGCGCATCGGCTTTGCCACCAAAGAGATTGTGGTGGAGGACGCCACGGAGGATGACAGGCGGTATCTGGACATGAAGCGGTACGACCTGGTGGTGGTCGTGCGAAGCTATACGTATACGAAGGAGAATGTTCTCTTCCAGTTCACTGAGTCCCGGCACCGGCCGGACTGCTTCAGATTTGTGGAAGTTGCACAAAGAAAGAAGATCTGATTTATCCATAGCGCCGAAAGTGTGAATCGGCGCTATTTTTTTGCCTTTTTCTATTGACTATCATATACGGATATGTTAGGTTATAGCCATAAATATACGTATAAGTTAAAAAACGGGGCGGGGCCGGCCCTGAAAATGTATGGAGATGGAGAATGTATGGAGATGGAGAGGAGAAGCAAAATGGCAGATTTTAAACAGGATGCCGGGGAACTTCTGAAGCTGGTGGGAGGAAGAGAAAACATTGTGTCCTTCACCCACTGCGCCACAAGAATGAGATTTGTGCTGGCAGATGAGAAGAAAGCGGATGTGAAGGGAATTGAGGCCCTGGATTCTGTAAAGGGAACATTTACTCAGGGCGGACAGTTCCAGGTGATTATCGGCAATAAGGTGGCGGTATTCTTCGATGAATTTTCCGCCATCAGCCACATGGAAGGTGTGGATAAACAGGAGGTAAAGCAGGCGGCAAAGGGAAATATGAACCTGCTTCAGCGGGCGGTGGCCAATCTGGCGGAGGTGTTCGCCCCGCTGATTCCCGCCATCATCGTAGGCGGCCTGATCCTGGGCTTCCGGAACATCATCGGAGACATCAAGCTGCTGGACGGAGGCACCAAATCCATCACAGAAGTGTCCCAGTTCTGGAACGGAGCCTACAATTTCCTGTGGCTGGCCGGTGAGGCCATCTTCACCTTCCTTCCCGTAGGCGTCACCTGGTCTGTGTGCAGGAAGATGAACGCGGATCAGATGCTGGGCATCGTTCTCGGAATCACCCTGGTATCTCCCCAGCTAATGTCCGCCAGCGATTACGTGGCGGCGGTGGAGGCAGGGGATCCGGTGAAAATGTGGGATTTCGGCAGCTTCCACATCAATATGGTAGGCTACCAGTCCCAGGTGATCCCGGCCATTCTGGTGGGAATTGTGTTTGCCCTGCTGTACCGCTTCTTAAAGAAACACGTGCCGGATATGATTTCCATGATCGTGGTGCCCTTCTTTTCCCTGATCCCGGCCATGATCCTGGCCCACACGGTGATCGGCCCCTTCGGCCGCATGCTGGGAGACGGACTGGCAGGCATCATTATGGCCGGCTTTAACTCTCCGGTCAACTGGCTGTTCAGCGGAATCTACGGCCTGCTCTATCCCCTGCTGGTGATCACCGGCCTGCACCACGCCATGCTGCCCATCGACCTGCAGACGGCGGCCACCATGGGCGGAATCTATACCTTCCCGGTGGTGGCGTTAAGCAACATTGCCCAGGCCACTGCCGTGGCAGCCTTCGTGTTTATCAACCGTCATGACGCCAAAGCCAAGGAAGTGGGAATTCCGGCCTTTATCTCCGGATACCTGGGAGTTACGGAACCGGCCATGTTCGGCGTCAACTTAAAGTATCTCTACCCCTTTGTGGGAGCTATGCTGGCCAGCGGCGTGATGGGAATCTTTTCCCGCCTGGCAGGCGTCATCGCCAACAGCGTGGGCGTGGGCGGCATCCCCGCGTTCCTGTCCATGAGGGGGGATAAGATTCTGATCTATATTGTCTGCATTGCGGCGGACATTGTACTGGCGTTTCTGTTCACCCTGCTTCTCTCCAGAACGAAGCTGAAGGACTACGGAAACCACTGATCACAGACGGACCGGCTTTTCTGACGGGCGCCGGGCGGCAGAGCCGGCGCCTTTTCAGAAGCCGGCACTTGAAAAAACAGGCAAAGGAATGACAGCGATGAATCTGGGAAATAAAATCATATATCAAATTTACCCCAAATCCTTTCAGGACACCAACGGGGACGGAATCGGCGACCTGCAGGGAGTGATCCGGCATCTGGATTACATCAAGGAACTGGGGGCGGACTATCTGTGGCTGACGCCGTTCCTGCTCTCCCCCCAGTATGACAACGGCTACGACGTGGCCGACTACCGGGCCATTGATCCCCGGTACGGAACCATGGAGGACTTTGACCAGCTGGTGGAGGAGGCGGGAAAACGGGGCATGTACCTGATGATGGACATGGTGTTCAACCACTGCTCCACAGAACATGAATGGTTTCAGAAAGCCCTGGCGGGGGATCCCTACTACCGGGATTTCTTTATCATCCGGAAGGGAAAGGACGGCGGCCTGCCTCCCACCAACTGGGTATCCAAGTTCGGAGGCAGCGCCTGGGGCTATCTGCCGGGCACGGACGAGTACTATCTCCACCTGTTCCACGTCAGCCAGGCGGATTTAAACTGGGAGAACCCCTGCGTGCGTCAGGCCTGCTGCGATATTGTAAGATTCTGGATGGACAAGGGGGTGAAGGGCTTCCGCTTTGACGTGATCAACCTGATTTCCAAGCCTGATGTCTACGAGGACGACCTGACGGGGGACGGCCACCGGTTCTACACCGACGGGCCCAGAATCCATCAGTTCCTTCACAAGCTGAACCGGGGGTCTTTCGGCCGGGATCCGGAGGTGATCACTGTGGGGGAGATGGCCTCCAGCGATCTGGAAAACAGCATCCGATACACCAATCCCCAGTCGGAGGAGCTGTCCATGATCTTTGACTTCCACCATTTAAAGGTGGACTACCCCTCGGGGAACAAGTGGGAGATCCAGCCTTTCCGATTCCACGATCTGAAGAACAATCTGTTTTCCTGGCAGCAGGAGATGGAGCGGGGCGGCGGCTGGCAGTCCCTGTTCTGGTACAATCACGATCAGCCCAGAATCGTGTCCCGCATAGGGGACGACGGGAAATACCGGGTGGAGTCGGCCAAAATGCTGGCCACAGCCCTGCACGGCCTGCGGGGAACGCCCTGCATTTACCAGGGGGAGGAGATCGGCATGACCAACGCCGGTTTCCATGACATCAGCCAGTACCGGGATATTGAGACTTTGAACGTGTACAATGAGATGAAATTAAAGGGAAAGACGGACGAGGAGATCTACCGGAGTCTGGGGCGCAAGTCCAGGGACAACGCCAGAACTCCCATGCAGTGGGATAATACGGAAAACGCCGGTTTTACCGACGGGACGCCGTGGATTGAGGTGAATCCCAACTGCGCCCGGATCAACACTCTGGACAGGGAAGATCCGGATTCCATCTTTCAGCACTACAGAAAGCTGACGGCTCTGCGGAAGGAGCTTCCGGTCATCAGTCAGGGGGATGTGACTCCCATTCTGGAGGAGGACGAGAACCTTCTGGCTTACCGGCGCCGCCTGGGCGGGGAAGAGCTGTGGGTGGTCTGCAATTTCTTTGGAAAAACCGTCCCCGTGCCGGAGGGAATTCTCCCGGAGGATGGGAAGCTGCTGCTGGACAGCTATCCGGACGGGACCTGGGACGGAAAGACTCTGCGGCCCTATGAGGCAGTGATGATTTATAAGAAATAGGGCCGGCGGCTCCCCCGTTTCTTGACTTTTCCCCCGCATACTGATAAAATAGTGGAAACTGGACAAGGTCCTTCACCTTCGGGTGAAGGGCCTTTTAAAAAATCATGACCCGAGGGAGGAGACCGGCCGTGAGACCGCAGGATATTGAGAACAAGAGCATGGAAATCATAGAACGGGAGCTGGGGGACCGGGCGTCCTCCTGGCCGGAGCGAGAGCTTCTGGTGGTGAAGCGGTGCATCCACACCTCCGCGGATTTTGATTACGCGGACAACCTGGTGTTTTCGCCGGGGGCTGTGGACACGGCCCTGAACGCCTTAAAAAGAGGGGTGACCATCGTCACCGACACTTCCATGGCAGCCGCCGGGATCAACAAGCGCTCCGCCTCCGCCCTGGGAGTGGAGGTGCGCTGCTTTATCTCCGACCCGGATGTGGCGGAGGAGGCGAAGATCCGGGGAGTCACCCGCTCTGTCGTCTGTATGGAAAAGGCGGCAGCCCTGGGACGGCCGGTGATCGCGGCGGTGGGCAACGCCCCCACGGCCCTGATCCGGCTGAGGGAGTTGGCGGATCAGGGGCTGTTTCGGCCGGAGCTGATCATCGGCGTGCCGGTGGGCTTTGTGAACGTGGTGGAGGCCAAGGAGATGATCCTTGAGACGGACATCCCCCACATTGTGGCAAAGGGGAGAAAAGGGGGCAGCAACATCGCCGCCGCCATTGTAAACGCCCTGCTCTACCAGGTATACCGGGAAATGTGAGACGGCCGGCGGAGGAAACGGATACCGGCCGCCCTGCAGGGATAATAACAAGAATCGAGGAGAACCATTATGAATACAAAACGGTCAGAAGAGTTGTTTAAAAAGTCGCTGGAGAAGATCCCGGGGGGAGTCAACAGCCCGGTGCGGGCTTTCCGCGCTGTGGGCCGCAATCCCCTGTTCATCGACCACGCCGCGGGAGACCGGATCACGGACGTGGATGGAAATGAATTTATCGACTATGTGTGTTCCTGGGGGCCGGGAATTCTGGGCCACGCCCATCCCCAGGTGATCCGCGGGGTGAAAGCGGCCTGCGACAAGGGGCTGACCTACGGAGCCCCCACGGAGAATGAGCTGATCCTGGCGGATATGATCTGCGAGGCCATGCCTTCCGTGGAGAAAGTCCGGCTGGTGAGCTCCGGGACGGAGGCGGTGATGAGCGCCATCCGCGTGGCCAGAGGCTACACCGGAAGGGACTATATTCTGAAATTTAAGGGCAACTACCACGGCCACTCCGACGGCCTGCTGGTAAAGGCGGGATCCGCGGCCCTGACTACGGCGGTGCCGGACAGCAGCGGCGTGCCGGCCTCCTACACCCAGAATACTCTGGTGGCTCTCTACAACGACAAGGAGTCGGTGAGAGAGCTGATGGAGAAGTACGGGGAGCAGGTGGCGGCCATCATCGTGGAACCGGTGGCAGCCAATATGGGCGTGGTGCTCCCAGAAGACGGTTTTCTGGAGTATCTGCGGAAGATCACGGAGGAATACGGCGCCCTGCTGATCTTTGACGAGGTGATCACCGGCTTCCGCTTAGGCTACGGCGGGGCCCAGGAATATTTCGGCATCCGTCCGGATATGACTACCATGGGAAAGATTGTGGGCGGAGGAATGCCCATGGCCGCCTACGGAGGACGCAGGGACATTATGGATATGGTGTCTCCTGTGGGACCGGTGTACCAGGCGGGAACCCTCTCCGGCAATCCCATCGCCACCACGGCGGGAATCGAGACCTTAAAGATCCTGAAGGCCCATCCGGAGTATTACAGCCAGATTGAGGAGAAGGCGGAGAAAATTGCCGCAGCTTTAAAAGAGCGGGGCAGACGCACCGGCATTCCGGTGAGCGTCAATCAGATCGGCTCCCTTCTCTGCGCCTTCTTTACAGACCGCCATGTGGGAGATTACGACAGCGCCACCTCCTCCGACTTAAAGGCCTACGCGGAGTACTTCGGCCATATGCTGGAGAACGGCGTCTACGTGGCTCCGTCCCAGTACGAGGCCATGTTTGTGTCCGCAGCCCACAGCGACGAGGACATTGAGCGCACCTGCCAGGTGATCCTGGAGGCTTAAAGGGCGGGGCCCAGGGACTTGCAATTTGGCGATAAAATAATTATAATGTAGAAATATAAATACGATTGGAAAAGGCGGAGTGTTATGTCAGATAATCAAATACCGGCCAAAGTAGATGTGGAGCTGGAGGCTCCGGCTGATTTTACCAGTCCGGACGTCCTGTATGAAGATTTAATCAAGACCATCCGCAGATACCATCCGTCAGACGATATCAGCATGGTGGAGAAGGCGTATCGCGTTGCGGCTGAAGCACATAAGGACCAGAAGCGGAAATCGGGTGAACCATATATCATTCACCCTCTTTGTGTTGCTATCATTCTGGCTGATCTGGAGATGGATAAGGAGACAATCGTAGCCGCCATCCTCCACGATGTGGTGGAAGATACGGTGATGACGCTGGATGAGCTGACGAAGGAGTTTGGCTCTGAGGTGGCCCTTCTGGTGGACGGCGTCACCAAGCTGACCCAGCTGTCCTGGTCCGCGGACAAGGTGGAGATCCAGGCGGAGAATTTGAGAAAGATGTTCCTGGCCATGGCCAAGGATATCCGGGTGATTTTGATCAAGCTGGCGGACCGCCTTCACAATATGAGAACGCTCCAGTACATGAAGCCGGAGAAGCAGAAAGAAAAAGCAAAGGAGACCCTGGAAATCTATTCTCCCATCGCCCACCGTCTTGGTATTTCCAAGATCAAGGTGGAGCTGGACGACCTGGCGCTCAAGTATCTGGAGCCGGACGTCTACTACGACCTGGCGGAAAAGATTTCCTTAAAGAAAGATTCCAGGGAGGCCTTCGTCCACCAGATCGTGGAGGAAGTGCGGGAACACATGAAAAATGCGGGCATCGATGCCAAAGTGGACGGCCGGGTGAAGCATTTTTTCAGTATCTATAAGAAAATGGTGAACCAGCACAAGACGCTGGATCAGATTTATGACCTGTTTGCAGTCCGCATCATTGTGGAGACGGTGAAGGACTGCTACGCGGCTCTGGGCGTGATCCATGAGATGTATAAGCCCATTCCCGGGCGGTTTAAGGATTACATCGCCATGCCCAAGCCCAATATGTACCAGTCTCTCCACACCACCCTGATCGGCAGCAGCGGCCGCCCCTTTGAGATCCAGATCCGGACCTACGAGATGCACCGCACCGCCGAGTACGGTATCGCCGCCCACTGGAAATACAAGGAGAGCGGCAGCGGCCAGGCGGCCGCCGGGCGGGAAGAGGAGAAGCTGAGCTGGCTGCGCCAGATCCTGGAGTGGCAGCGGGACATGTCGGACAACAAGGAATTTTTAAGCCTGTTAAAGAGCGATCTGGACCTGTTTGCCGACAGCGTATACTGCTTTACCCCCACGGGAGATGTGAAGAATCTTCCCAGCGGCTCCACCCCCATCGACTTTGCCTATGCCATTCACAGCGCCGTGGGCAACAAGATGGTGGGAGCGAAGGCGAACGGCAAGCTGGTGCCCATCGATTACGTGATCCAGAACGGGGACCGGATCGAGATCATCACGTCCCAGAATTCCAAGGGACCCAGCCGGGACTGGCTCTCCATTGTAAAGAGCACCCAGGCGAAGAACAAGATCAACCAGTGGTTTAAGTCGGAATTAAAAGAGGACAATATCAACCGGGGCAAGGAGCTGATCGCCCAGTACTGCAGGACAAAGGGCATCAACTGGGCGGAGATCAGCAAGCCGGAGTACATGGAAAAGGTGATGCGCCGGTATGCCTATAAGGACTGGGACGCGGTCCTGGCTTCCGTGGGCCACGGCGGCTTGAAGGAGAGCCAGGTGGTCAACCGGATGGTGGAGGAGGAGAAGAAGAAAAAGACGTTAAATGTCACCGACGACACCATCTTAAATGAAATCGGAGAGAACAACAAAGTTCCCGTGTCCAAAAAGTCCAAGAGCGGAATCGTGGTAAAGGGAATCCATGACGTGGCGGTGCGCTTTTCCCGGTGCTGCAGCCCGGTGCCCGGAGATGAGATCGTAGGTTTTGTCACCAGGGGAAGGGGCGTGTCCATTCACCGGACAGACTGCATCAACATCATCAATCTGCCGGAAGATGAGAAGGTCCGGCTGATCGATGCGGAATGGCAGCAGGATGAGAACGACAGCAGCGGCGAGCGCTATTCCACGGAGATTCAGATCTATGCCAACAACCGGATCGGCATGTTTGTGGATATTTCCAAGGTGTTCACGGAGAGACAGATCGACATTACCTCCATGAGCGCCCGCACCAGCAAGCAGGGGACGGCCACCATCACCGTCACCTTTGACACCCACGGGGTGGAGGAGCTGAACCGGCTGGTGGATAAGCTGCGCACCATTGAGGGCGTACAGGATATAGAGAGAACGGCGGGCTGACGCTGGAAGGATTCAGAGAAAAAGGAGATGCTGTAATATACCGGATTGCGGCATCTCCTTCTGTGTGTGAGGAGGAAACGTCATGGATATGAGAATCAAAACCATGGTGCTGGGCCATGTCCAGACCAACTGTTATCTGGTATATGAGGAGGGCTCCGGCCGGGGCGTGATCATCGATCCGGCGGACAACGTGCCTGCCATCTCGGCCGCCTGCCGGGAGGCGAAGGTGACGCCGGAGGCCATTTTGCTGACCCACGGCCACGGGGATCATATTCTGGCGGCCGACGGGCTGAGACAGGAGTGGAAGATTCCTGTGATCGCGTCGGAGACGGAGCGGGAGCTGCTGGCGGACCCGTCCCTCAATCTTTCCCTGGCCCTGGGAATGCCCCGCACCAGCTTAAAGGCGGACCGGGAGGTCCGGGACGGGGAAGTGGTGGAGGCGGCAGGCTTCCATTTTCAGGTGATCGCCACGCCGGGGCACACGAAGGGATCCGTCTGCTACCTGGAGAAAGAGGAGAAAGTGCTGTTTTCCGGGGACACCCTGTTTGAGCAGTCCCTGGGGCGCACCGACTTCCCCACAGGGAGCGCGAAGGAGATTGTGGAATCCATCACCGGAAAGCTCTTCGCCCTGCCTGATGACACCATGGTGTACCCGGGGCACGGAGACCCGACAGTGATCGGAAGAGAGAAACAGTACAACCCGGTAGCGAGGTACAGGAGATAAGATATGATAGGAATATTGCTGGAAGACAACGGATTTGAGCAGGATATCCGGGAACTGCTCATGGCTTTCTATCCCGGAGAAAAATTTGTCCACCAGAAGACGGAAGGAACGGAATTTGATGTGAAGGGAACGCCGGGGGCGGGAGTCTACCGCCTGGAGCTGGACGGGGACGCCGTGGAATTTCCGGTGCCGGAGGGAGACCGGCTGGAGACGAAGAACAGGATCAAGAGAAATCTCTACCGTCTGCTGGAAAAGCGCACCGGCCGCAGTCTGCCCTGGGGAACTCTCACCGGCATCCGCCCCACAAAGATTCCCATGACGAAGCTGGAGGAGGGCTGGAGCCGGGAGGAGATCGCGGACTTTATGAAGGAGACTTACTTTGCCGGGGACGACAAGATCGCCCTCAGCGTGGAGATCGCGGAGCGGGAGCGGGAGCTTCTGTCCAGGATTTCCTATGAGAACGGATACAGCCTCTATGTGGGCATTCCCTTCTGTCCCACCACCTGCCTGTACTGCTCCTTCACCTCCTACCCCATCGGAAAGTGGGAGAAGCGGATGGACGAGTATCTGGGAGCCCTGTTCCGGGAGCTGGAGTACACGGCGGACCGGATGAAGGGAAAGGTGCTGGATACGGTCTACTTCGGCGGAGGCACCCCCACCTCCCTGTCGGCGGAGCACCTGGATCAGGTGATCTCTAAGGTGGAGGAACTTTTTGATCTGTCCGGGGTTCAGGAATTTACGGTGGAGGCCGGACGGCCGGACAGCATCACCAGAGAAAAACTGGAGGTGCTGAAGCGCCACGGGATTACCAGAATTTCCATCAATCCTCAGACCATGAACCAGAAGACCCTGGATGTGATCGGCAGACGCCACACTGTGGATATGGTGAAGGAAAAATTCGCTCTGGCCAGGGAGATGGGCTTTGACAACATCAACATGGATCTGATTATCGGCCTGCCGGGAGAGCGGATGGAGGATGTGGCCCATACTTTGGAGGAGGTCCGCAGGCTTTCTCCGGACAGCCTGACCGTTCACTCTCTGGCCTTAAAGCGGGCGGCCAGACTGAACCTGGAGTGGGATCAGTACGCGGATATGGGCATGGTAAACACTCAGGAGATGATTGACCTGACGGCCCGGTTTGCCAGAGAGATGGGGATGGAGCCCTACTATCTGTACCGCCAGAAAAATATGGCTGGAAATTTTGAAAATGTGGGTTATTCCCTGCCGGGAAAGGCCTGCATCTACAACATTCTCATTATGGAGGAAATGCAGACCATCGCCGCCTGCGGAGCGGGAACCACCACGAAGGTGGTGTTCCCGCAGGAGAACCGGAGAGAGCGGACAGAAAATGTAAAAGATGTGGATCAGTACATCCAGAGAATCGACGAGATGATTGAGCGGAAGGAAAAACTCCTGTCCCAGATCGTCTAAAATACTTGCAAAAATAAGGATTCCATGTACAATAATATGAGAATGCCCCACAGGCGCGCATTCCCGATGAATCCCTGTGTCCGCTGACGCGGACACCGCGAACCGTGAAAGCTCTGGGATCGCTTTGCGCTGCGCGCCCATGCGATTCCGCCTGCATTGGCAATTCGGCCGATCGGGCTTTCACAGTAAAAACCAACAGAATGGAGAGAAAACATGGCGCTGAAAAAGAAGCCGGTCACCGGCATGAAGGATATTCTGCCTGCGGAAATGCAGATCCGCGACTATGTGTTGAACCAGATCAAGGAAACCTACAGAAGCTTCGGGTTTTCTTCCATTGAGACCCCCTGCGTGGAGCACATCGAAAATCTCACCAGCAAGCAGGGCGGCGACAATGAGAAGCTGATCTTTAAAATTTTAAAACGAGGGGAAAAATTAAAGCTGGAGGAGGCTCAGTCGGAGAGCGATCTGACAGACAGCGGCCTCCGCTACGACTTAACCCTTCCCCTTTCCAGATATTACGCCAACAATGCAGCCAATCTGCCCAGCCCCTTCAAGGCTCTTCAGGTGGGCAGCGTGTGGAGAGCGGACCGGCCCCAGAAAGGGCGGTTCCGCCAGTTTGTCCAGTGCGACATTGACATTTTGGGGGACGCCACCAGCCTGGCGGAGATCGAACTGATCACCGCCACCACCACGGCTCTGGGAAAGATCTGCCCCGACCGGAAATTCACGGTTCGGATCAACGACCGGGAGATCTTAAAGGCCATGGCCATGTACGCCGGTTTCCCCGAGGATTCCACGGACCAGGTGTTCATCACCCTGGACAAGATGGACAAGATCGGCATGGACGGAGTGGAAAAAGAGCTTCTGGAGCTGGGATACGCCGGGGAAGCTGTGAAAAAGTACGGGGAACTGCTCTCCGGCGTGCAGCATGACGCCGCCGGCGTCCGCGCCCTGGGAGAAACTCTGGCAGGCTTCCTTCCGGAAGGACAGGCGGAAAACCTGGCGGACATTATGGATACGGTGGCGGAGGTGGCTACCGCGGACTTCGGCCTGGAATTTGACCCCACTCTGGTGCGCGGCATGGGCTATTACACCGGCACCATCTTTGAGGTGTCCATGGACGGCTTCGGCGGATCCGTCGCCGGCGGCGGACGCTACGATAAGATGATCGGAAAGTTCACCGGCATGGAGACGCCGGCCTGCGGATTCTCCATCGGCTTTGAGCGGATTGTCACCATCCTCATGGACGCGGGATTTACAGTGCCTGCCGCCGCTCCGAAGACGGCCTACCTGTTTGAGAAGGGAATGGACAGAGAGCGGTTAAGCCAGGTGATGAAGGAAGCCACGAAGGAGCGGATGGCCGGTGGCCAGATTCTGGTGGCTCAGATGAACAAAAATAAGAAATTCCAGAAGGAGCAGCTCCAGAAGGAAGGCTATACAGAATTTAAAGAATTTTACAAAGACCCCCTGAAACGGTAAGGGAAGGGAAAGGAGAACAAATGGCAGAGTCAATGAAGGGTCTGAAGAGGACCCATCGGTGTGCTGAGCTTGGCACCGCCAATGTGGGTGAGAACGTCACCGTCATGGGCTGGGTGCAGAAACAGAGAAATAAAGGCGGAATTATATTTGTGGATCTGAGGGACCGCTCCGGCATCCTGCAGATTATCTTTGAGGAAGCAGACTGCGGCAGCGAGTATTTTGCCAAGGCCATGAAGTTGAGAAGCGAGTTTGTCATCGCTGTGGAGGGCAAGGTGGAGAACCGGTCCGGCGCGGTCAATGAGAATCTGGCCACGGGAGCCATCGAAGTGCGGGCGAAATCCCTGCGGATTCTGTCCGAGTCTGAGACTCCGCCCTTCCCCATCGAGGAGAACAGCAAAACGAAGGAAGAGCTTCGGTTAAAGTACCGCTATCTGGATCTGAGACGTCCCGATCTGCAGAGAAACCTCATGGTGAGAAGCCGTGTGGCCACCCTGACCAGAGCCTTCCTGGCGGAGGAGGGATTCCTGGAGATCGAGACTCCGACCCTGATCAAGAGCACTCCCGAGGGAGCCAGAGACTATCTGGTGCCCAGCCGTGTGCATCCAGGCTCTTTCTACGCTCTGCCCCAGTCTCCCCAGCTTTTCAAACAGCTGCTCATGTGTTCCGGCTACGACCGCTACTTCCAGCTGGCCAGATGCTACCGGGATGAGGACCTGCGGGCTGACCGTCAGCCGGAGTTCACCCAGATCGACATGGAACTGTCCTTCGTGGACGTGGACGACGTGCTGGATGTGAACGAGAGACTGCTGAAGAAACTGTTTAAGGAGATCTGCGGCTATGACCTGCAGCTTCCCATCCAGAGAATGACCTGGAAAGAGGCTATGGAGCGTTTTGGTTCCGATAAGCCGGACCTGCGCTTCGGCATGGAGCTTCACGACGTGTCTGACGTGGTAAAGAATACGGAGTTTGCCGTATTTAAGAGCGCTCTGGAAAAGGGCGGCTCCGTCCGGGGAATCAACGCCGAGGGACAGGGCCATATGCCCAGAAAGAAAATCGACGCCCTGGTGGAGTTTGCCAAGGGTTACGGCGCGAAGGGACTTGCTTATCTCTCCATCCAGGAGGACGGCAGCTACAAGTCTTCCTTTGCCAAATTCATGACGGAGGAGGAGTTAAAGGCTCTGGTGGCCGCCATGGACGGCAAGCCTGGAGATCTGCTTCTCTTCGCCGCTGACAAGAATAAAGTGGTGTTTGACGTGCTGGGCGCTCTCCGTCTGGAGATCGCAAGACAGCTGGATCTGCTGAAGAAGGACGACTTTAAGTTCCTCTGGGTGACAGAGTTCCCGCTCCTGGAGTACTCGGAGGAGGAAGGCCGCTACGTGGCCATGCACCATCCCTTCACCATGCCCATGGAGGAGGATCTGGATCTCATCGACACCGATCCCGGCGCAGTCCGGGCGAAAGCCTACGACATCGTGCTCAACGGCACGGAGATGGGCGGCGGCTCTGTCCGTATTCACCAGTCCGATATCCAGGAGAAGATGTTTGAAGTTCTGGGCTTTACCAAGGAGAGAGCTCAGGAGCAGTTTGGGTTCCTTCTGGAGGCGTTTAAGTACGGAGTTCCCCCTCACGCAGGTCTGGCCTACGGCATGGACCGTATGGTGATGCTTATGGTGGGAGCTGACAGCATCCGGGACGTGATCGCATTCCCGAAGGTGAAGGATGCCTCCTGTCTGATGACGGAAGCTCCCGCTCCCGTGGACGCGAAACAGCTGGAGGAGCTGGGAATCGAGATCCTGCCCCAGGAAGATCAGGCTCAATAACAAACGAATATCGGCCGCATCCGGACAGCAGCAGTCCGGCGGCGGAAGAATAGCCGGTCCCGGCAGATCTGAGGAGTAAAATCCCGGATCTGCCGGGATTTTTTGCTTTATAGGAAACGCTGTTCCTGCCCTTCCCGGCCCATGCGCGAAAGGCATTTGTCCCGATACCGAACAGGTATTAGATTTTTGACGGAGGCAGAGGTAGAATGGATTCAGATTCACAGGAAAAGAGAGGAAGAGAAAAGATGACGGATTTTTCCAGTTTAAAGAGGATGATTCTGCCGCTGTTCGGGGAACAGCTTCTGGTGGCGCTGGTGGGAATGGCAGACGTGTTTGTGGTGGGATTTGTGGGGGAGGCCGCCGTGTCCGGTGTTTCCCTGGTAAACTCATTCAACACCATTTTCATCAATCTGTTTACTGCCCTGGCTTCCGGGGGAGCGGTGGTGATCAGCCAGTATATCGGCAGAAATGAAGCAAAGCAGGCGGGAAAGGCAGCCAGCCAGCTCCTGGCGGCATCGGTGCTGTTTTCCGCGGCGGTGACCATCCCGATTCTGGCGGCCAACGCCTCTCTCATGAGGCTGATGTTCGGCCAGGTGGAGGCGGACGTCATGGACGCCTGCGTGACCTATCTGAGGATTTCCGCCTATTCCTATCCGGCCCTTGCCGTTTACAACGCCGGGGCGGCCCTCTACCGAAGCTTTGGAAAGACCAGCACGACCATGTATATTTCCGTGGCAGCCAATGTGATCAATGTGGTGGGAAACTGTATCGGCGTGTTCGTCCTCCATGAGGGGGTGGCCGGGGTGGCCTGGCCTTCTCTCATCTCAAGGACCTTCTCCGCAGTGGTGATCACGGTGCTGTGCTTTTCCCGGGCCAATCCGGTACAATATGGAAAACAGTGGATTTTCCGCCTGGACGGGGAGCTTCAGAAACGGATTCTGCGGATTGCGGTGCCCAACGGGGTGGAGAGCGGGATCTTTCAGCTGGTGAAGGTGGCCTTAAGCAGCGTGGTGGCGCTGTTTGGAACCTACCAGATCGCCGCCAACGGCGTGGCCCAGAGTCTCTGGAGTATGGCCGCCCTGGTCTGCGTGTCCATGGGTCCGGTGTTCATCACGGTGATCGGCCAGGCTATGGGGGCCGGGGATGTGAAGGGGGCGGAGGAGAGCTTCCGGAAGTTGATGAAGATCACGGTGATCTTCGCGGCCGTCTGGAACGCTCTGATCTTTGCGGTCACCCCGGTGGTGCTCCACTTCTATTCCCTGTCCGATGAGACGAAGCGGCTGACCATTCTTCTGGTGCTGATCCACAATATCTTCAACACGGCGGCGTTCCCCTTTGCGGACCCCCTGGGAAAGGGACTGCGGGCCGCCGGGGATGTGAAGTACACCACCGCAGTCTCCCTGTTTACCACCATAGGGGTCCGGCTGGTGTTCTCCTGGATTTTTGCCGTAGGACTGGGGATGGGCGTCATGGGAATCGCCTTAGCTATTATATCATATAGTATAAAACGGGTAAATGGTAATAGAGACATATATGCGTATAAAAGTAAAGTATGAATAACTTTCAAATCTTGAAATTAATATCAGTCAAAAAGCTCTTTCCTCAACAAATTTCATCCGTGTTCTTGGAAAAATTTTTGTACTGACGTGGTGAACATCCATACATTTTACAGAAAAGAGATGAGAATGTACTTGTATTGGAAAATGATAGAAGCTTTGCAATGTCGGCTCCGATCATCATATTTTAGATAAAATGTTTTGTATAGTTCTACAGGTTGGCTGGAGCTGAGAAAATAATTTTGAAATATTGTACAAAAATAAAAAAAGAAAATTGTAATATA
>NBJMR02800__coassemble_1371_pt1 | contig 52972 bp, 49 predicted proteins | sample NBJMR02800__metabat2_low_PE_040 | metagenome-assembled genome bin NBJMR02800 | reverse complement strand
TTTCTTCCGAAAAGAGAAAACAACGGGGAAGAATCATCGACACCGATTGACAAGGGGAAAAATGGACTTATTGTAAAAGTTTTTCCGAAAATTCATAAAAATACTGCAACAAAATCGGAACTGTTTCGTCTGTACCTTCACGCAGGTGTCGAAATTTGCGATGGAATTCCGTTGCAACTGCCGAAAAATGAAGTCTATAATACACCTAACGAAGAGGAAAAAAGAGGAGGAAACAAAAATGACCGAGATCAACATTGCAATTGCCGATGATAATCCTCAGACTTTGAGTCTGCTTGGAGATATACTGGAACAGGAGGAGGGATTTCATGTCGTGGGAAAGGCGGAAAATGGGGAAGACGCCTACAATATGATTGTGAAGACAAGGCCGGACGTGGTGCTGCTGGATATCATCATGCCGAGACTGGACGGAATTTCTGTGATGGAAAAGGTACGCAAGCAGAGCGGACTGGAAAAGATGCCGTCCTTTATCATGGTGACGGCTGCCGGCAGTGAGAGCGTCACGTCGGAGGCCTTCGCGAAAGGAGCCAATTACTACATCATGAAGCCCTTCAGCAAGGAAGCGGTGGTGGATAAGGTGAGAAGACTGGGGATGGGAACGGACGCCAAGGAGCTCTCTCTGGCGGGAGTGCGCAAGGTGAAGCCCTATGTGAACCGGGAGGAGTACATCGCCCAGAACTTAGAGCACGATGTGACTCAGATGCTCCACGAGATCGGAATTCCCGCCCATATCAAGGGATACCAGTATCTGAGGGACGCCATTGCCATCTCCGTTCAGGAGCAGGATATGCTGACTTCCGTCACAAAGATCCTCTACCCCAGCATCGCAAAGAAGCATCACACCACGCCCAGCCGGGTGGAGCGGGCCATCCGCCACGCCATCGAGGTGGCCTGGAGTAGGGGCAAGATGGACACCATCAACGAGATCTTCGGCTATACGGTGAGCAACGGAAAGGGAAAGCCCACCAACTCGGAATTTATCGCCCTGATCGCCGACAAGATCCGCCTGGATTACAAGCGGCTCCCGTGACGGCGGCCGCCTGGCTCTGCCCGGCTTAACCGTCGCTCTTTTCTGAAAAAAAGGCTTTCTAATTTCCCTCCGGTATTGTATACTATAGGTATGTAACCCGCGGTCTGAACGGGGGTTGGGTAAAAGGAGGGTTATCTTGTGAAAAAGATATTGTTTGTTGCTTCTGAGGCGGTGCCGTTTATCAAGACGGGAGGTCTGGCGGATGTTGTGGGGTCTCTGCCGAAATGCTTCGACAAAGAGTATTATGATGTGAGAGTCATGATCCCGAAGTACCTCTGCATCAAAGAAGAATGGCGCAATCAGATGACCTACATCAATCATTTCTACATGGACTATCTGGGGCAGAGCCGGTATGTGGGCATCCTGCAGTATGTTTACGACGGAATCACTTATTATTTCATAGACAATGAAGGATATTTCTGCGGCCCCAAGCCTTACGGGGACTGGTATTTCGATCTGGAGAAGTTTTCCTTCTTCTGCAACGCGGCTCTGTCCGCGCTTCCTGTCATCGGCTTCCAGCCGGATGTGGTTCACTGCCACGACTGGCAGACGGGCCTGATCCCCGTTTATCTGAAAGACCGGTTCCACGGCGGGGAATTTTTCCGGAATATGAAGTCCGTGATGACCATCCACAACCTGAAATTCCAGGGTGTATGGGACGTGAAGACCATCCAGCGCTTCTCCATGCTGCCGGATTACTACTTTACGCCGGATAAGCTGGAGGCGTACAAGGACGGCAACCTGTTAAAGGGAGGCATCGTGTACGCGGACGCCATCACCACCGTGAGCAATACCTATGCGGAGGAGATCAAAACTCCGTTTTACGGCGAGGGCCTGGACGGCCTGATGAGAGCCCGGGCCAACAGCCTGCGGGGGATTGTAAACGGCATCGATTACGACGAGTTTAACCCGGAGACGGATAAATTTATCGCCCAGAATTACAACGCGAGGAATTTCCGCAAGGAAAAAGTGAAGAATAAGACGGCTCTTCAGCAGCAGCTGGGACTGCCAGTGGATGAGAAGAAGTTTATGGTGGGCATTGTGTCCCGCCTGACGGACCAGAAAGGCCTGGATCTGATCCAGTGCGTGATGGACGAGATGTGCACCGACGACATGCAGCTGGTGGTTCTGGGAACCGGTGACGAGAAGTATGAGAACATGTTCCGTCACTACGACTGGAAATACCATGACAGGGTTTCCGCCCAGATCTACTACTCCAACGAGATGTCCCACAAGATCTATGCGGGCTGCGACGCATTTCTCATGCCGTCCCTGTTTGAGCCCTGCGGCCTGTCCCAGCTCATGGCTCTGCGCTACGGCACAGTGCCCATCGTTCGGGAGACCGGCGGCTTAAAGGATACGGTGGAGCCATACAATGAGTATGAGAGCAAGGGCACAGGTTTCTCCTTTGCCAATTACAACGCCCATGAAATGCTGGGAAGTATTCAGTACGCCAAATACGTTTATTATAATAAGAAACGGGAATGGAACAAGATCATCGACCGGGGCATGGCGAAGGATTTCTCCTGGAATACTTCCGCCCAGAAGTATCAGGAGCTGTATGACTGGCTGATCGGATATTGATGTCAGAGACTGACAGACAGGAGAGCGACAGACATTGAACAGGACAAAACAGATGTATGAGGAGGACCGGGAATATCTGGATTGTGTGGAAGATATTCTGGAACATCCGGTGTTCCGGTCCATGGATCAGTATATTCAGCACGGGGAGACTACCTGTAAAGATCACTGCATCCAGGTTTCCTACCGGGCCTACCAGACCTGCAGAAAGCATGGATGGGACTGGAGGGCGGCTGCCAGGGGCGGCCTGCTCCATGACCTGTTTTTGTATGACTGGCATGTTCCGGCCAAGGTGAGGGGACATTATCTTCACGGGTTCACCCACCCCCGCACGGCTGCGGAAAATGCAGAGAAATACTTTTCCGTTTCAGAAAAAGAGAAACAGGTCATTCTGCGGCATATGTGGCCTCTGACTCTGGTTCCCCCGGCGACCATGGCCGGAATGGCGGTCATGTGGGAGGATAAGGTGTGCGGCCTTCTGGAAGTGAGAGCTCACATCGGCCGGAAATGGACGGATCTGTTCGGAAGGAGGACCGTATTTTAAACCGGATTTGCGGATCGGAAATTACGGGAGAAGAACATGACATTTTGGATGGAATTACTGAACAACCAGGTGCTGATGAGCGCGGTGGTGGGCTGGGTGGTGGCGCAGGTGCTGAAAACCATTATCGACTGCGCCTTAAACAAGGGGTTTTCCCCGGAAAGGCTTTACGGTTCCGGCGGGATGCCCAGCTCCCACTCGTCCACAGTCTGCGCTCTGACCACATCGGCGGCTTACTGCTACGGCCTGGGATCGGCGGAGTTTGCCATCAGCTTTGTGCTGGCGGCGGTGGTGATGTACGATGCCATGGGCGTCCGCCGGGAGACGGGCAAGCAGGCGAAGCTGCTGAACATGATTATGGAACAGGACTTTTTCAAATTTGACAACGAACTGTTCCAGAAGCGGCTGAAGGAGTTTGTGGGTCATACCCCCCTTCAGGTGGCGGCGGGGGCTGTACTGGGGATCGTGCTGGCGATCGGTATGGAATATTTGTACGTCTGAAAGAAAAAAAGAAAGGCTGTGGAAATCTCCATGGCCTTTGCTTTCGTTAAGAGAGGAAGAATTATGAGAAGACCTATGAGAATTGTGCTGGCGTCCGGATCCCCCAGACGCCGGGAGCTGCTGGAGCAGATTGGAATCCGGGCGGAGGTGATTCCCAGCTCGGTGGAAGAAAAAGTCACCTCCACGGTGCCGGAACAGGTGGTGCTGGAGCTTTCCGGCCAGAAGGCGGAGGACGTGGCGGCCGGAATTGACGGAGACGGCGTGCTGGTGATCGGAGCGGACACGGTGGTGTCGTCGGAAGGGCGGATTCTGGGCAAGCCGGCTTCTGAGGAGGAGGCGGAAGAGATGATCCGGTCCCTGGCGGGAAAGAGCCACCAGGTGTACACGGGAGTGACTCTGATCTGGAAGGAGCCGTCCGGGGAGACGAAGCGGTCATCCTTTGCGGAGGGGACGGATGTATTTGTCTATCCCATGGAGGAGGAGGAGATCCGTGCCTATGCCCGGTGCGGAGAGCCCATGGACAAGGCGGGGGCCTATGGAATTCAGGGACGGTTTGCCGCCTATGTGGAGAAAATAGAGGGAGATTACAGCAACGTGGTGGGGCTTCCGGTGGGACGGCTTTACCAGGAGATAAAGAAATTAACAGGAGGTTGGAAGGCATGATCAAACTGATAGTGACTGACATTGACGGAACTCTTCTTCCGGAGGGAACCCATTCTCTGGATCCGGAATATTTTGAGGTGATCACCAGGCTGAGAGAGAAAGGAATTCAGTTCGCTGCGGCCAGCGGAAGACACTGGAAGAGCATAGACCTGCTGTTTGGCCCGGTGAGGGACAAGATCTTTTACATTGCGGACAACGGGGCGTATCTGGGAACCAGCAAGCGGGAGCTGTTTGTCCACACTCTGCCGATGGATACGGCCATGGACATCATCCGGGACGCCAGGAACCTGGAGGGCGTGGAGGTGGCGGCCAGCTGCGCCAATGAGGCATACATGGAAGTCAAGGGGAGAACCTGGAAATGGCTTCAGGAAGGCTATCAGTACAATATGAAGCTGATCGACGACCTGACTCAGGTGAAAAGCGGAATCATCAAGCTGGCTCTGGACTGCCCCTTCCACGTGGATCAGATTGCGGAGGAATACCGGAAAAAGTACGGAGACAAGGTGAGAATGGCCGTGTCCGGGGACACCTGGCTGGACATCATTCCTATGGAGGCCAACAAGGGCGTGTCAGTCCGGGAACTTCAGGAGAGTCTGGACATCCGTCCGGAGGAAACCATGGCTTTCGGAGACCAGCTCAACGATCTGGAGATGCTGGAGCGGGCCTACTACAGTTTCGCTGTGGGAAATGCCAGGGAGGAAGTGAAGAAGGCGGCCAGATTCCAGGCGGACCGCAATGACCGCAACGGGGTGCTGAAGGTGCTGAAAGCCCTGATCTGAGAGGGGAAAAAACAGATACTGGCAGTGGAATTTCCGCGGAAAGTATGGTATCTTCTTAGTATATATGAAAAAAGGAGTTTTCGCGGATGAGATTTTTAAATAGATGGAAGGGGCTGGCAGCCGCGGCTGCGGCGGCAGCTCTGCTGACGGGCTGTCGGGGCGGGATTCCCATTGTGTCCCAGGTGAGGGAGATCGAAGGGTATCCCCTGCGGCAGGCCATGATCGTGGCGGCTACGGAGAAGAACCGCTACGAGGACGCTTACACAGATCAGCTCTGGCAGACCGTTCTGGATGAAGACGGAACCACAGTTCAGACCTTCTTTCTGGAGCAGGTGGAGGAATTCCTGCGGGAGCAGAAGACGGTGACTTTGCTGGCGGAGGAAGAGGGAATCCAGCTTAACGGGGAGGAGCAGAGACTGGTGAGCCAGCTCTCCCAGGAGTATTTCCAGGGGCTGACGGCGGAGGACGTGGCCTATATGGGCATCACTCAGGAGGATGTGCAGACCATGTACAGCGACTACTGTCTGGCCAACAAGGCGGTGGCAGAGCTGACGAAGGATATGGACCTGGAGGTGAGCGACAGCGAGGCGAAGGTGATTGATATTCAGCAGATTGAGGTGGCGGATGAGGAGACGGCGGATACGGTTCTGGCTCTGACCCAGGAGGAAGGGGCTGATTTTGCCAGGATCGCCGGGGAGTACTCCATAAACTCCCAGATCGACCGCCAGCTGGCCAGAGGAGAGGCGGACGCGGCCCTGGAGGAAGGGGCCTTTGCCCTGCAGGAAGGACAGGTCAGCGGAGTGATTTCCTGCGGCCAGACTTTCTACATTGTGAAATGCGTCAGCGATTACAATGAGGCGGCCACCCAGGAGCGGAAGGCAGCTCTGGAGCTCCTGAAAAAGGAGAGGGGCTTTAAGGGCATTTATGACGAATTCGCGGCGGATCACGTGGTGACCTTCGGGGAGGACTTCTGGGACGGCGTGGATTTTTCCGGGGACGGCTGCACCACCACCAGCTTCTTTGAGCTGTACCGGGAATATTTTCCGGAATAAAGCGGGGACGGAGATTCCCGGGGGAAGGATACAGATATGGTAGCTTTGAGAATCGGGGATATCAGAGGGTTTACCTCCCGGCTGTTTGTGCGGGAGACCTTTGACCGGCTGCTGGTGCGGGAGGCCCAGGTGGTGACGTACAATGCTTTTACCATCGACGGACGGATCCGGCAGGGATATTACACGAAAGACGAGATTGAGGCAGAGGGGATCGGGGAGTTTTCCCGGTGGAAGGCGGTCCGTCCCCTGTGCTTTGCCCTGATCAGGGGGAAGAAGCTTCCCGGAAGCTTCCGCATAGAATTCGCGGCGGATCCGGAATATACGGAGCAGTTTGTGCAGGCAGCCGGCGGCAGCTGGCGGGCCGATATGGTAAAAGGTCTTTATCTGGGGGTGCGCTATGAAAACGGCGGACTGCTCTGCGTCACGGGATTGTCTCTGACGGTCTTTACCATGGATAAGTCCCTGGAGTACCAGTGGGACGAGGCGGTGAAAGCGTTCTTGAAAAAGAATGAGATCATATTTACAGAAGAATAGGAGCAGGAGGAACAATATGAAGGTATTAAATTATGGGTCATTGAATATTGACAATGTGTACAGTGTGGATCATTTTGTCAGAGGGGGCGAGACTCTCTCCTCGTCAAAGATGGAGATTTTCAGCGGCGGAAAGGGGTTAAACCAGTCCATCGCCCTGGCAAAGAGCGGAGCTGAGGTATGGCACGCCGGAGCTGTGGGAGAAAGCGACGGGGAGTTTCTGCTGGACATGATGAAGGACGCGGGAGTGAATGTGAGCCTGGTATCCCACGTGGAGGGAAAGACCGGCCATGCCATTATCCAGCGAGACGGTGACGGGCAGAACTGCATTCTGCTCTACGGAGGCGCCAACCAGAAGATCACCAGAGAGCAGGTGGATCAGGCCATGGAACATTTCCAGGCGGGAGATTTTCTGATCCTTCAGAACGAGATCAATGAGATCGCTTATATTATGGAAAAAGCCCATGAGAAAGGGATGAAGATCGTCCTCAACCCCTCTCCCATGGATGAGAAAATTGGAGGATATCCCCTGGAATATGTGGATTATTTCCTGTTAAACGAGATTGAGGCGGGGGATATCTGCAGGGAGCAGGGCGAAGGGGAAGAACTGTTAAAGAAACTGTCCGCCATGTTCCCGAAGGCGAAGATCGTGCTGACTTTGGGAGGGGACGGCTCCATGTACAAGGACGGGGATCTGGTGCTGAAGCAGCCGATCTACCGAGTTCCGGTGGTGGACACCACGGCGGCGGGAGACACGTTCACCGGATTTTTCATCGGCGGCTTGATGCAGGGGGAGGACCCGAAGACTGCCCTGGACCACGCGGCAAAAGCGGCCGCCATCGCCGTGTCCCGGCCGGGAGCGGCGCCGTCCATTCCGGACAGAAGCGAGCTGGAAAAGGAACTTTGATAAAAAGGTGAAAAGTAAAATTGAGTCCTGCAGGGCATTGCCTTTGCAGGACTCAATTTTTTCACGGATGAGGTTTTAGATGAGAAAAATTCCGCCTGAGATCAGCCAAGCACTATCTGCTCGCTGTCCGTAATGTGCAGATTGGTGCGGTAGAAGGCGGTGAGGGCGTCCACCATGTACTGGGAATCCCGGATGCCCGCCGTCTCGTAGGAGGAGTGCATGGACAGCTGGGGCAGGCCGATGTCCACGGTGTGCATGGACACCTTCTGGGAGGACAGATTGCCCAGGGTGCTGCCGCCCACGCTGTCGCTGCGGTTGGCGAAGTACTGGACGGGAACTCCGGCGTCCCGGCAGAGGCCGGCGAACACGGCGCAGCTGATGCCGTCGGTGGTGTACTTCTGGTTGGCGGAGAATTTGATCACAATGCCCTTGTTCATCCAGGTGCAGTTCTCAGCATCCGTCTTTTCCGGGTGATTGGGATGGACGGCGTGGGCGTTGTCGCAGGACACCATAAAGCTGCCGGCCACCGCCCGGCGGTAGTCTTCCCCGTCAAAGCCCAGGCCGTCGTTGATCCGCTGGAGTACGTCCCGGAGGAAGGTGGAGCAGGCTCCCTGCTTGGTGCCGGATCCCACTTCCTCGTTGTCAAAGCAGGCGTAGACGGTGACGCAGCGGTCGTTTTCCGCCTGAATCATGGCTTTCAGGGAAGTGCAGGCGCACTGAAGATCGTCCAGCTTCGGGGAGGAGATGAATTCTTCCTTTGCCCCCCAGATGGACGGGGCAGTGCGGTTGTACAGATACATGTCCATGCCCAGAATGGACTGGGGATCCACCCCGAGCTCCTGGGCAATCAGCTCCCGGTAGCTGTCTTCGCCGCACTCGCCGGCGGAGAATAAGGGGAGCATATCCACCTGCTTGTTGAAGGCAAAGCCATCGTTGATGCTCCGGTTCATGTGGATGGCCACGTTAGGAATAATGAGAAGATCCCGGTCAAAGGCCACAAGGCGGGAGGTGACGGTATTTCCCTCCCGCACCAGCACCCGGCCGGCCAGGGACAGGGGACGGTCCATCCAGGAGGAGCAGATCATGCCGCCGTAGCCCTCCGTGTTCAGCTGGAGATAGCCCCCTTTTCCTTTCAGCTCCGCTTTCTCCTTCACCTTAAAGGTGGGGGAATCGCAGTGGGAGGAGGTCACCTGAAAATGATAATCGTCCAGGGTCTTCCCGACGCGGAAGGCGATGAGGGAGGAGCCGTTTCTGGTGGTGAAGTAGGAGCCGCCCTTTTTTATGGACCAGCGGTCCGTCTCCCTGAGTTCTTCAAATCCGTTTTCTCTCAGCTGTCTGCCGATCTCCTGAATGGCGTGAAAGCAGCTGGGGCTTTTCTGGATAAAATCCAGCACTTCTTTTGCAGTTTCCTTGTACATGAGTAAAATCTCCTTTCTATAAACAGCAGGCGGCCTGCGGGCCGCCTGTCGGTGTTATAAATTAGGCTTTTTTCTTTTCCCGTTTTTTGATTTCCGGGAGAATCAGACCAAGGGCTGTGAGCACGAAGGGGGTCACCACGTTCATGGCGGTAGCTTTCACATCTCCGGCCACATACATTCCGAAAATGCAGCAGAAGGCGGTAACGAAGAAGCACCAGCCTCCGGCTAAGAGGGACAGGCCCTGGTTTTTGGTGAACTGATATTCCGGGTTAAATTTGTGGAGAGACCGGCGGAGAGCCAGGTAAGCCACAAATACCCACAGGTAACGAAGGGGCATGGTCACAGAATTTAATTTGGTCAGCTGTGCCAGCACTGCGGCAGCGCCGGGAACGAAAGACTGGAACAGGATAATGCTTCCGGAAAGAATTACCACCATAAGAATTCCGTTGGTGTAGGCGCCGTACTTATTTTTCTTTAACAGTCCGCTGGGAATGAACTGACGGGAGTCCTCGTTGTCCAGCAGCATCCGCAGGGGAGCGTCGATGCTCAGCACCAGCACGGCGAACTGTCCGATCATGTTGCAGGCTGCGTAGATGATCATGAGCAGGTTGCCCACGTGATAGTATTCGCCCAGACGCTGGAATGCCCAGTAACCGCCGTTGGATACATAGGAGTTGAAGCTCTCCGTGCTCTCATTGATCAGAGCCGGATCAAACATCAGGCCCATGGCTACCGTTCCCAGAATCGCGCAGACCATTACCATCACTGCCAGAGCAATCATGCCCCGGGGGAAGCCTTTAGAGGGATTTTCTACCTTATTTACATAGGGAGAAATCTTCTCGCAGCCGCCCACAGCAAAGACCAGAATGGACAGAGAGGTAAAGTATCCCAGGTTGAAGTTGGGAATCAGGTTCTTCAGGGAGAAGTCCATGGAGACGAAGTCCGCGCCGGGGTTGATGGCCGGAGCGGCAAACATCATCAGGATATACAGGATGGACATTACGAACATACTGGTTCCCGCGATGGTGGACAGCTTCTTTAAGGGATTTAATCCCCGGCTGGCTACCCAGCAGAAGAACAGCAGTACGGCCAGCGTGGCCAGCTGCACCCACAGAGTGGGGAACGTGTCGTAGGTTGTTCCGTTCTGGAAAATCATCCAGCTTAAGGCCTTTAAGCCGCCGCTTCCCTTGCTGGCGATGTAGGTGATGTGACAGGCCCAGTAGGTCCAGCCGGCGTAGTAGGCCCACTTCGGACCGATGGTCTCATGGATCCAGGAGCTGACGCCGCCGCCGGAATTTTTAAAAGCGGAGCCCAGCTCGCCCACCATGAGAGCGTAGGGAACGAAATACAGGGCAAACATCAGGATCCAGCTGAAGATTACCTGGATTCCGTTGAAGTACACAAAGCCGTTGATGACGTTCCCGAAACCCCACACGGTGGAGAACGCCATGAAGGCCAGGGTGTACCACTTGATTTTTTTTGATTGTTCCATTGTGTACCTTCCTTTTCCTTATTGTAGAGTTATGCTGTGTCCGGAATGCCGCCGACAGGGCTGTGTCCCCCGGAACGGGCGGCCGCAGCATAAGGCTTTGAAATTATAGCATAAACTCATCTGATATGCCAGCATTTCCAAAAAGATGCTATTTTATTTTTCCTAGTACTTGACAATACAAGGTACTGGATATAATATGGTATCAGAGAGGTGAGGCTATGAACGCACAGTTTAAAAAGGGAGTGCTGGAGCTGATCGTGCTGCTCTCGGTGACCAGGCGGGATATGTACGGGTATGAGCTGGTGAGTGAGGTTTCCAAGGTGGTGGATGTGAATGAGGGGACTATTTACCCCCTTTTGAAGCGCCTTACCAATGAACGGTATTTTGAAACCTACCTCAGGGAATCCACAGAGGGACCTCCCAGGAAGTACTATCACCTGACGGCAGCGGGGATCCTCTACAAGGATCAGCTGAAAAAGGAGTGGCAGGAGTTCAGCAGCCGGGTCAATGGATTTATAAAGGAGAGTGACAGGGAATGAAGAGAGAAGAGTTTTTAAAGGCCCTGGAAGAACGGCTCCAGGTCCTCAACCGCCAGGAGCGGGAAGATATTGTCAGCGAGTACCGGCAGCACATTGAGCTGCGGATGGAGAGCGGACTGACGGAGGAGGAAGCCATCGGGGATTTCGGCGATCTGGATGAGCTGGTGGCGGAGATTCTGGACGCTTACAGCGTCAATCCCGATTATGGAAAGAGGCAGAGGATGCCGGGAAAAGAAAGTGCGAAAGCGGCGGGGGAGGCGGTGCTTGCGGGAACCCGGAAAGCCGGCAGCGCGGGAATGCGGGCGGCGTCGGCCCTGAAAGGATGGATCCTGAGAGTGTTAAAGGGAGCGGCCGGGCTGGCAGGCCGTCTGTGGACGCTGCTGCGGGGAGGAGTCTCGGCGGTTTCCCGGAGTCTGCGGCCGGGACGGAAAATGGCTTTGGAAGCTCAGACCTGGGAGCGGCGGGAAGAGACGTTTCGGGGGAACCTGGATACGGGGGAGATCCCGGCCTTGCGGGAGATCCCGGCTCCAGGGCAGAATCCGGCCCCGCGGCTTCCGAAGATGGGGACAGACCGGCTTTCTAAGCGGCTGTTTCGGGCGGTCTTCCGCCTGGCAGTCCTGTGCATACAGGTTCTGGGAACGGTGTTTGTGCTTCTTCCCATGGCGGCTGTGGATTTTATGGGGGTTCTGCTGTTCGGCGGTCTGCTGGTGCTCTGCGTCATGGGTTATCCGGCGGCCGGGCTGACGGTGGGAGCCTTTGGGGGAATCCTCAGCTGCACCGCCCTGATTCTTCTGGCGGCAGACCTTTTATTTCCGGGAAGAAGGAGCAGAAAACCGGCGGGCGGCCCGGCCTCACAGCCGGAACGGGGAGAGGAGGAGAGAGCACATGAAGCGTAGGCTGGTGTTATTTGGATTTTTTCTGGCAGGCGCCCTTCTGATGGGAGTGGGAGGCGGAATCGCCTTCGGGGAGTATTCTTCCTTCCGCTATCTGGGGGAGACCAGGGTGGGACGGGAACATATGGTCACGGAAACGCTTTCCGTGACCAGGGATCCGGAAAAACCTTTTTCCATCGAAACCGGAGGCTGGAACTGGCAGAACGTCCATGTTGAGACGGACTCCACCCTGCCTGACGATACCCTGGTTTTTCAGGTGGAATACAATGAAATGGCAGTGACGCCCTATATCGAGCGGGAGAAGAGTGGGATGAACCGGGAGAGCTTTTTCCTCTGGAGTGACGTGAACGGGGATCTGGAGGTTTTGTGGGAGTGCAAGGATGAGCTCCTGGAGGATTTGAAACAGCGTTCCTTCCACTCCTATGAGGTCTCTTACTGGGGAGACGTGACCGTGCGCATGTCTGAACAGGCCGCCGGCCTCCTGGAGAACCGGGATTTCTTCCATTGAACTTTCCTGCCGCCTGTGCTAGAATAGAGGACAATGCAGCACAGAAAAGCGGAGGAAAGAGATTGAAAGACGAAAAGATTGTGCTCTGCGGAGCAAATGCTTACAATCAGAAATATTATTTTAATGACGAGTTTGACAGCCTTCCGGAGAGCGTGAAGAAGGAGCTTCAGATCATGTGCGTGTGGTTCGTCCAGGAGGTGGGCGGCGTGCTGATTCTGGAATTTGACGAGGACGGAAATCTGGAGCTTCGGACGGAAGCCGACGAGTACGACGGGAGCATCGACGAGATCGGCAGTTACTTGAAGATCAAGCAGATCCGGGAGGAGAGAAGGGAGCTTCTGGAATCCCTGGAGCTCTATTTCCGGGTGTTCTATCTGGGCCTGGACCCGGAGGACGGCGGGAAGGAGCAGCAGTGATGGCGGGATTTCAGATCGGAACGGTAAAAATAGAAAACCGGCTGGCGCTGGGACCAATGGCAGGGGTAACCGACCTGCCATTTCGTCTGCTCTGCAGGGAGCAGGGCTGCGGACTTCTCTACACAGAGATGGTCAGCGCCAAGGCCATCCTTTACAACAACAAGAATACAAAAGATCTCCTGCGGGTGCTTCCCCAGGAGCGGCCGGTGGCGGTGCAGCTGTTCGGCTCTGACCCGGAGATCATGAGCGCCATGGCGGCCAGGATCGAGGACGGGCCCTATGACATCATCGACGTCAATATGGGCTGCCCGGTGCCGAAGGTGGTCAACAACGGAGAGGGATCGGCCCTCATGAAGAATCCGAAGCTGGTGGAGGAGATCTTCACCGCTATGGTAAAACGGCTGAAAAAGCCGGTGACGGTGAAGATACGGAAGGGCTTCAACGACGAAAACGTCAACGCCGTGGAGATCGCGAAGATCGTGGAGAGCTGCGGCGTGGCGGCCATAGCCGTCCACGGGCGGACCAGAGAACAGTACTATTCCGGCAGCGCGGACTGGGAGATTATCCGGAAGGTGAAGGAGGCCGTATCCATCCCGGTGATCGGAAACGGGGATGTGCGCACGCCCCAGGACGCCGCCCGGATGCTGGAACAGACCGGCTGCGACGGGGTGATGGTGGCCAGAGGCGCCCAGGGCAATCCCTGGATCTTCCGGGAGATCAACCATTACTTGGAGACGGGCGAGCTGCTGCCCAGGCCCGGGGCCCGGGAAATCTGCGAGACAGTGCTCCGCCACGCTTCCATGCAGGTGGAGCTGCGGGGAGAGCTGGCGGGAATCCGGGAGATGAGAAAGCATGTGGCCTGGTACACCACCGGACTGCCCCACTCGGCGGCCCTGAGAAACGAGGTAAACCTGGTGGAGGACTATGAAAGTCTGGAACGTCTGATCCGGGGAAGATTTCTGGAATGCCTGGAGGAGAGGAAAGACTGACCGTACAGGAAGAATGAACCGTCAGAGGCCCGCAGGGCGGCGCCTTCAGAATTCTTGACATGGGAAATGGTTTAAGATATAATACTGTGAATGCGAGAAGGTAGCCCGCCGTATACTGTATAGGGTTGCAGTCCGGCAGGCGAGAAATAAAAAGTAAGGAAGGAAGCAGAAAAAATGGCAGAGAAAAAGAATATTCTGACCTATGCAGGTCTGAAACAATATGAGGATGAACTGCAGAATCTGAAAGTGTTCAAGAGAAAAGAAGTGGCACAGAAGATCAAAGAGGCGAGAGAGCAGGGAGACCTGTCTGAGAATGCAGAGTACGATGCGGCCAAGGATGAGCAGAGAGACATTGAGGCCAGGATTGAGGAACTGGAGAAGCTGTTAAAGAACGCGGAGGTCGTGGTTGAGGATGAGATCGACCTGGACAAGATCAACGTGGGCTGCAAGGTGAAAGTAAGGGATCTGGAGTTTGACGAGGATATGGAGTTCTCCATCGTAGGATCCACCGAGGCCAACAGCCTGCAGAATAAGATTTCCAACGAGTCTCCCGTGGGCCAGGCCCTGATCGGCAAAAAGGTGGGCGACATCGTGGATGTGGAGACGCAGATGGGCACCATCCAGTATCAGGTGCTGGAGATTCAGCGGGTATCATAAGCCGGTGGACAGCAGAGGCACCGGAGGAGAGACTGTGGATATTTTAGATTATTACAAGAAGCTGGTGGAATTTCTCGGGCTGGTCATGGGTGAGGACACAGAGGTGGTCCTAAGGGACTGCCGCAAGCCTAACCACGACATTGTGGCCATCGCCAACGGCCATGTGAGCGGCAGGACCATAGGAGCGCCTATCACCGATTTTACCCTGTCCGTGCTTGCCAGTGAGCAGTGGAAGGAACGGGACTATGTGGTCAATTACCTGGGAAAGGCAAAGCCCAACAAAAAGCTGCGCTCCTCCACTTATTTTATCCGGGAGAACGGGGAACTGGTGGGACAGCTTTGCATCAACATTGATACGACCAGGTACCAGAAACTGAGCGAGGAGATTCTCCATCTGGGCGGAGTGGATCTGCTTCCCCAGGAGGAAGACGGTCTGGTGTGCGGGAAGACGGTGGAGACTTTCTCCAACGACGTGATCCGCGATCTGCTGGAGCGGGCGGTGATGGAGACCATGGGCTCCTGCGAGGAGATTGTGCGGGAGAGGCTGACCCAGGAGGACCGCATCGCCATTGTGGAAAAGCTGAACCGCAGCGGCCTGTTTCAGTTAAAGGGAGCTGTGGGCGAGGCAGCGGAGTACCTGTACTGTTCAGAGGCCAGCATTTACCGGTATCTTTCAAAAATATCAAAGGGAAAAAACTGAAGATCTGCTATGTTTGAAATTGTGTCGGCAGGGACGCCGGAAACAGGATGTCCCGGGCCGGCACTTTTTTATTTTATAGGAAGTTCCGATTTTGATTCCATCAGAATTTTATCATAATAATAATTTATTATTAATATAATTGACTTTTATTACGCAACAGAGTATAATTTAGTAGAAACATACAAAAACAGAGAGAAGAATATTCACATTTTTAAACAAAATAGGGGATAAGTAGCAAAAATTTGTCAGATTCAGGGGAGAATGGAGGAATAGTATAGTGATACAGGAGTTATTTGGAGTGGATGGAATTGTTTCCGCGTGCGCGGTCATCCTGTTTTTGGTTATGGTGTACGCCATGAACCATCTGCCGAAGAAGAAATTCAGCTTCGCGGCCCGGGTGCTTATGGGGGCCGGCTGCGGAACGGTGTTCGGCCTGGCGGTGTACGCCCTGGGAGCGGCGGGATTTGGGCTGACCCCTTCTTCGGTTTCGGGAACTGCTCAGTGGTTTTCGGCGGCGTCCAGGATCTATCTGGGGCTGTTCCGGGTGCTTATCGGGCCGGTGATCTTTATCTGCACGGCTCATCTGGTGATCCACACCCCGGCATTTAAGGTGACGCCGAAAGAGGTAAAGGTGAAAAAGCAGGTGAATACTTTTATGGTGGCCTTATCCTGCGGCGTGGGACTGGTGTTCGGAATCCTGTTCCATGTGGGAAGCGTTGACGGCGGCTTCGGGGCGGTGCAGGCGGGAGGAGAGAGTCTTCCGCAGATTCTGCTGGGGCTGATGCCGGTCAATCTGGCGGCGGACCTGCTTTTGGGAAAAGCGGCGGCGGTGTTTATCGCCGGAGGACTGGCGGGGATCGCGGCCAGGAGAATGTCAGGAAAATATATGGATACGGTGAAGCCGTTCTTTGATCTGACGGACGCGGCGTTTTCCATTATGGGAAGCGTGTGTAAGACGGTGATTGCCTGGAAGCCTGCGGGGGCGGCGGCCATCATGGCGGCCCTGACGGCGGTGTCCGGGCCGGAGATCCTCTGGAGGATCGTGAAGTTTCTGCTGGTGCTCACCCTGGCGGCGGCGGTGATGCTGGTCATTCAGCTTCTGCTGTCGGCAGCCTGCGGCGTGGGCCCTGGGGCGTTTTTCAGGGCGGGAGGCGAGGCCATGGTGAAGGCCTTGAAGACCAGATCCGGTTCGGCCTGTCTGCCGGAAACGCAGAAAGCCCTCTCAGAGGGGCTGGGCCTGAAAAAAGAGATTACAGATGAAGTATCTGCCTATGCCATTTCTTCCGGGATGCAGGGCTGCGGAGCCCTGTTTCCGGCCATGGCTCTGGCATTTACGGTGCATATGGCCGGGGGAACATTTACCCCCGGGATGATTGTGACGGCGCTGATTGTAGTCACCGTGGTCTCCTACGGGATCACCGGGGCGCCGGGAACGGCCACCATGGCGGAGTTCGCGGCGGTGATGGGCACGGGAATGGAAGGAGCTGTCTCCGGGCTGGGAGCGATGATCGCCATTGACCCCATCGGAGATGTGCCCAGAACGCTGATCAATGTAACCGGCTGTATGACAAATGCGATTATCGCGGAAAGAAGGTTGAAAGAATGAAGGTAGTGATCATTGGCGGAGTGGCTGCCGGCATGTCGGCGGCGTCCAAGCTGAAGAGAAACCGGAAAGACCAGGTGGAGATCATGGTCTATGAGAAGGGCGGCGAGGTGTCTTACGGAGCCTGTGGCATCCCCTTTTACATTTCCGATCATATCAAGCAGGGAAAAGATCTCATCGCCCGGACGGCGGAGGAGTTTTCCCAGAGCGGGATTCCCATCAAAACCTACCACGAGGTGCTCCATGTGGACACGGACAAGAAGACGGTGCTGGTGAAAAACCTCCGCACCGGCGAGGAGTTCACAGACACCTACGACAAGCTGGTGGTGGGCAGCGGTGCGGCGGTGCGCCATTTCCCGCCCTTTGATAAGGAGTATGAGAACCTGTTCGAGATCCGGGATGTGGCGGACGGCACCAGGGTGAAGACGGCCCTCTTTGACGAGAAAAACCGCCATGTGGTGATTGTGGGCGCCGGCTTTATCGGGCTGGAGGTCTCCGAAGCCTGCCGCAGATACGGAAAAGAGGTCACCGTGGTGGAGCTGGCGGACCGCATTCTGTCCTCCTTTGACCAGGAGGTGAGCCGGGCTCTGGAGGAAGAGCTGGAGAAAAACGGTGTGACGGTAAAGACCGGCTGCAAAGTGGTGGATCTGAAGGTGGAAGACGGCCGGATCGCCGCTGCGGTTGTGGAAGCCGGGGACGGAAGCCGGGAAGAGCTTCCCGCGGACATTCTGATCAACAGCGCGGGAATCGCCCCGGCCACCGCCTTTATCGACTCGGTGGAGAAGGCGAAAAACGGGGCCATCCTGGTAAATGAGCGGATGGAGACCAGCGCGGCGGACGTGTACGCCGCCGGGGACTGCAGCATCATGCGCTCCGCCATCACGGGAGAGTACACCTACGCTCCCCTGGGCACCAACGCCAACAAGCAGGGCAGGATCATCGGGGACGTGCTGGGGGGAGTGACGCCCAAGCCCTTTAAGCTCATCGGAAGCTCCGCCCTGCGGCTCTTTGGCCTGGACGCGGCGAAGGTGGGCCTTTCCGAGAAAGAAGCTGCCGCCCACGGCCTGGATTACAAGGCCCACACCATCACCGGCAACAGCTACGCCTCCTACTACGGGACGGAGAAGCTGAACATCAAGGTGATCTATGACCGGACGTCCAGAAAAATTCTGGGGACCCAGACCTGGGGACAGGGAATCGTGGTGCCCAGGGCCAATTACTACGCCATCGCCATCTACAGCGGCCTGACTGTGGATGAGATGGGATTTATGGATCTGTGCTATTCTCCGCCGTTTTCCGGCGTGTGGGATGCGGCTCTGATCGCGTCCAACACGGCGAAATAAGGGGATGAACAGATCAAACAGGGGATAGATAAGAAAAAGAAAAGGAGAAAGATGTATGGAAAAGACAACTGCAAAGAAGAAATCCCTGCTTCTTCGGTTTCTGGATAAGATCGAAGCGGCGGGAAACAAGCTTCCTCATCCCATGACCATTTTCTTCTACCTGTCCGTGCTGGTAGTGGTGGTGTCGGGAATCGGCTCCCTGATGGGGTGGAGCGCCACCGGCGAGATGTACAATTCCAGCACCGGCGTGGTGGAGGAGACCACGGTAAACATTGTAAACCTGTTCAGCTTTTCCGGCCTCCGGTATATGCTCACCTCCGCGGTGTCCAACTTTACCGGCTACGCGCCTTTGGGCTTTACCCTGGTGATCATGCTGGGAATCGGCGTGGCGGAGCACTCCGGATGGCTCAACGGCCTGATCCGCAAGGTGGTGGAGATCACCCCGGAATTCTTGGTAACTCCCATGGTGGTGTTCATCGGCGTTATGACCAACATCGCGGAGAACGCCGGCTACGTGGTGTTCATCCCCCTGGCGGCCATGATTTTCCGGGCCTACAAAAAGCATCCCCTGGCCGGCGTGGCGGCGGGATTTGCCGGCGTGTCCGGCGGCTTTTCCGCCAACCTGATCATCGGTTCCACCGACACCATCCTGTCCGGATTTTCTGACGCGGCGGCAAAGACCCTGGATCCCTCCTACAGCGTCAGCGCCCTGTCCAACTGGTACTTTATGATCGTGTCCACCTTTGTGATCACGGCCATCGGAACCTTTGTGACGGAAAAGATCATCATCCCCCGCCTGGGCTCCTACAAGGAGAACGGGGACGGAACCCTGGTGGAGCCCAGCGAACATATGACGGAGAAGGAAAATCACGCTCTGAAAGTGGCCAACTGGGTGTTTGTGGCCATTGTGGCTCTCTACGTGATCGCCTGCATTCCTCAGAATTCCTTTATGAGAAATGCAGAGACCGGCAGCCTGATCGAGGATTCCACCCTGTTAAACTCCATCATCCCCCTGTTTACCCTGCTGTTCTTTATTCCGGCTCTGGTTTACGGAAAGATCTGCGGCGTGTTTAAGAGCGATAAGGACGTGGTGGGGGCGTTCAGCAAATCCATCGCTTCCGTGTCCGGCTTTGTGGCTATGGCCTTTGTGGCGGCTCAGTTTACCAATTATTTCACCTACACCAATATCGGACGGATTCTGTCCTTTAAGGGAGCGGAGCTGCTTCAGAGCATGAACATTCATCCCATCGGCCTGATGGTGTGCTTTGTGATTCTCACCGGCTTCATCAACCTGTTTATGGCGTCTGCCTCCGCGAAATACGCCATCTTTGCCCCGGTGTTTGTGCCCATGTTCATGAGAATGGGGCTGTCCCCGGAGGTGACTCAGGTGGCCTACCGCATCGGCGACAGCTCCATGAACATCATCGCTCCAGTGCTGGCCTGGATTCCCTACATCCTGACCATCATGAGAAAGTACGACAAGGACAGCGGCTGGGGAACTCTGGTGTCCTCCATGATCCCCTACTCCATCGCTTTCCTGATTGGCTGGACCATTCTGCTGGTGATCTGGATGGTGCTGGATCTGCCCCTGGGACCGGGAGCGCCGGTATTTTACGGAATGTAATTATCCTGAACAGATAGGAGGAAAATACTGATGTTTGAAGAGAGAATCAACCGGGTACTGGGAAAAATGAAGGAGCGGGGACTGGAGCAGATGCTCATCAGCGATCCGCCTTCCATTTTCTATCTGACGGGAAAGTGGATCCTGCCCAACGAGCGTCTGCTGGCCCTGTACCTGACTGCATCTGGAAACCATAAGCTGTTTGTGAACAAGCTGTTCAAGGTGGACGGGGACATCGGCATGGAGAAGGTGTGGTTTACCGACACCGATCCCGGCTGCCAGATCATCGCGTCCTACACAGACCATGAGAAGCCCCTGGGCATCGACAAGAAGATGGCGGCGAAATTTCTGCTGGAGCTTATGGATCTGAAGGCGGGCAGCAGCTTTGTAAACGCCTCCGAGTGTGTGGACGGCGCCCGCCGGGTAAAGGACGGGGACGAACAGGCGAAGATGATCTACGCCTCCCAGATCAACGACCAGGCCATGGCGGAGTTCCGGGGCCTGATCAGAGAGGGAGTGACAGAGCTGGAGGTGGCCGCCGGCATGAACGCCATCTACAAGCGGCTGGGAACCCAGGGCCCGTCCTTCGGTCCCCTGGTGAGTTTCGGCGCCAACGCGGCGGAGGGCCATCACAAGCCGGACAACACGGTATTAAAGCCGGGAGACTGCGTCCTCTTTGACGTGGGCTGCAGGGTGAACGACTACTGCTCCGACATGACCAGAACCTTCTTCTACCAGAGCGTGACGGAGAAGCAGAGAGAGGTCTACGAGGTGGTGAAGAAAGCCAACCTGGCGGCCCAGGCGGCCATGAAGCCTGGCATGAGATTCTGCGACATCGACAAGGTGGCCAGGGACATTATCACGGAAGCGGGATACGGCCCCAATTTTACCCACCGTCTGGGCCACTGCATCGGAATTGAGGTCCACGACGCTGGAGACGTGTCCGCCGCCAACCAGGACGTGGTGGAGGAGGGCATGATCTTCTCCTGCGAGCCCGGCATCTACCTTCCGGGAGAGTTCGGCGTGAGAATCGAGGATCTGATGCTGATCACCAGGGATGGAGCCATGAGCTTAAATAAGGATTCCAAGGAGCTGGAGATTATTCCGTAAAGTCTCCTGAATGAAAAAGAGTTGGAAACTGACAAAAAATTGTATTACATGCCACAAAAAATCTGCCAGAAAAGTTTTTATTGGATATATATAAAAAAATTCCGCGGATCTATAATGAAAGCAGATTAAAAGAAAGGAGCGTGTAATATGAATCATCAGTTTCCAACTCTTTTCAGTCCGTGCAGGATTGGCAATGTGGAGATTAAAAACAGAATCTGCAAGGCTCCCCAGACTACTGGACTGAGCCATATGGATGGCACCGTGTCTTCCCGCCTGGTGAGGTGCTATGAAGATCTGGCAAAAGGGGAAGTGGGCATGATCATCGTGGAATATGCCTTTGTGGACAGGGACTGCAGCAAGTCTGCGTCCAATCAGCTGGGAATCTGTGACGATGAGTATATCGTGGGCCTTGGATGGCTGGCAGATACCATTAAAAATTATGACTGCGTGCCCTGCATTCAGATTGAGCACTGCGGCAGACAGCGGTTTCTGGGGCCGCCCATGAAATCCGCATCTCCCAATCCCTGGCCGTTAATGTATGAACGGTACGGACAGGCGGCAATTCCAAGTGAGCTGACTATTGAAGAAATACACCAGTTGATTGAAGATTTCGGAAGGGCGGCTCTGCGGGCGAAAACCGCCGGATTCCAGGTGGTGGAGATCCACGGAGCTCACGGATATCTGATTACCAATTTTCTTTCTCCTTTTACCAATCAAAGAAAAGACTGGTACGGAGGAAGCAGAGAAAACCGTTTCCGCTTCCTGGAACAGGTGTTTAAACGGTGTAAAGAGTATGTGGGAGAAGATTTCCCCATTATTGTACGACTGAGCGGAACAGACTATGAGCCGGGCGGAATGACGATTGAAGATACGATTTATTACGCGAAACGTCTGGAAGAGCTGGGATGCGCTGCCATTGACGTGAGCGGCGGAGACCATCATCAAATGATCCATCAGGTGACCCCCATGCAGATTCCCAGAGGCCATAATGTATGGGCGGCGGAGGCCATTAAAAAGGAAGTAAGCATTCCGGTATTTGCCACTGGTTCCATCACTCAGCCGGAATTCGCGGAAGAGATTCTGGCCAGCGGGAAGGCGGATTTTATCAGCATGGGAAGACCGTTGCTGGCAGATCCTTACTGGGCGAAGAAGGCTATGGAAGGCCATCCGGAAGATATTTCTCCCTGTATCCGATGCAATGAAGGCTGCCTGGACCGGGGCAATCATCTGGGAAAATCCATCAACTGTACCATGAATCCTCTTCTGGGATTTGAGGATGCCCTGGCATTGAAACCGGCGGAACATCCAGGGAAAATCGCTGTGGTGGGCGGCGGCCCCGCGGGGCTGAAAGCGGCAGACGCGGCGGCTCTGAGAGGCCATCAGGTTACCCTGTTTGAGAAGAGAAAACTGGGAGGTTATCTTCACGAGGCCTCCTATCCGGAGTTTAAAGCGGATATTCGGGATGCACTGAATTACCTGATCACCCAGGTAAAAAAACATGGGGTTACCGTTGTGGAAAAAGAGGCGGTTCTGGAAGATCTGGATGGATTTGACGGCGTGATTGTAGCTACGGGAGCTTCGCCCGCAGGACTTGCTGTGCCGGGGGCGGATCGGCCAAATGTGACGCTGGCGGTAGATGTGCTCTGTGAAGAAGCACCAAAGCCGACAGGAAAGATTGTGGTAATCGGAGGCGGCCTTATTGGAACGGAGACCGCAGTTCTCTTTGGCCAGAATCCGGATAATCAGGTAACTATCGTGGAGATGCTTCCAGAGATTATGAACGGCTGCAGCGACAGTGATCATACCATATACCGGGAGATGATCCGAGAACACCATATTCAGGTGTTCACTTCTTCCAGAGTGATGGAAATCACAGAAGAGGGAGTTATCATTGAGAGAAAAGGAAAACGGGAACTTGTGAAAGCCGATCATGTATTTCTGGCTACCGGCATGAAGTCGAACCGGGGTCTTTACGATCAGCTGAAGGAAAAAGGGTGCCGCGTGATCAATGTGGGAGACAGCCTGAATACAGGAAAAATATATGACGCGGTACATACAGGCTATAAGGCCGGATGGAAGATCTGACAGACAGAAAGGGGAAGCTGCTTTAAAGCAGCTTCCCGTATTTTTGGCAGAGCTGTTCCAGACGATTAAAATCCAGAATCCGGAATCCCACTCCTTCTGTAGCGATGGCTCCCTCATCTTTCAGAAAACGGCAGATGCGGGCGATGCTGGCCCGGGAACAGCCTATGACGGCTGCCAGCTGCTGCTGGCTTAAATGAATGCGGTATTCTTTCTGATCTCCCCAGTTTGCCTTCAGAAAACTGAGGAGACGGACGCTTACGCTACTGATGCTCTGGCTGGCGGCATCAAAACAGAGCTGGCGGAGCACCTTGCAGTAATAAAGAGCGACGGCTGCGGCAAAATCAGGATTTTCTCTAATTAAGGCTTCCAGCACCGTATTTTGAATAGGCATGAGCCAACAGTCGGTCAGACATTCAATGGTCATCAGAGAAGGAAGACCGGGCATCAGGCAGTCCAGCCCTGCTAGGCTGTCTTCTCCCAGAATGGCCACCAGCCGCTCGTTTCCTTCATAGTTGCAGGCGTATACTTTCAGCTGGCCGCGGCACAGATAGTACATCCAGTTTTTAGTCTCTCCCTGGCGGCAGACGGGCATTCCACGGCTCATTTTCATGGGGGGAGGGCAAATGTTTTCAAACAGTTTGCGGTAGGGCTGCATTTCACCTTCAAAATAATATCGGATTTCAGAAAATGGTTCCTGCTTGTCCATGGCGGATCCTCCTGATGTTGTTGTCAATGCTGTTCCCGGAAATGGCCGGCTCGGGCCGGAAGGGAAATTTTAAAATAATTAAACCATGGAGGCCGGGAAAAGTAAAGCCGAATCTGGAAAGATTTTCAAGGATTTCATGGAAAACAGAAAGACTTCGTTGTATAATCAAAGACAACAATAAAATTTCTGAGAGGTGGAAATATGTTTGCAGATTATCATGTTCACACAGAGTTCAGCGATGATTCCCGCTACCCCATGGAGGATGTGATCCGGGACGCGGTGAAGATGGGGATGGATGAGATCTGTATCACAGATCACGTGGACTACGGGGTGAAGGTGGACTGGGACTGCGGCCAGGAAATTCAGTACCGCAAGGGCGATCCCCTGGCAAATGTGGACTACCCCAGATACATGGAAAAGATCCGCGCCCTGAAGGAGGAGTACCAGGGGAAGATCACCATCCGCACGGGAATGGAGTTCGGTGTGCAGATGCACACCATCCCGGAGTTTGAGGCCCTGTTTGCCCGCTATCCCTTTGATTTTATCATTCTCTCCATTCACCAGGTGGAGGACAAGGAGTTCTGGACCCAGGATTTCCAGCGGGGAAGAACCCAGAAGGAGTACAACGAGCGGTATTATCAGGAAATGCTGGATGTGGTGAAGGCTTACAAAAACTACAGCGTTCTGGGCCATCTGGACTTGATCAAGCGGTACGACGAGGCGGGGATCTATCCCTTTGAGAATGTGAAGCCCATGATCGAGGAGATCTTAAAGATTGTCATCGCCGACGGAAAGGGGATCGAGCTCAACACCTCCTTCCACCGCTACGGTCTGTCTGACAGCATGCCTTCCCGGGAGATTTTAAAGCTGTACCGGGAGCTGGGCGGCGAGGTCATCACCATCGGAAGCGACAGCCACAAGCCGGAACATCTGGGAGCTTACATCGACGAGGGCCATGAGATTTTAAAGAGCCTGGGCTATAAACAGTTCTGCACCTTTGAGAACATGAAGCCCATCTTTCATGATTTATAAAACATTGGACGGCGCGTTTTTCCCCGGAAAGACAGCGCCGCCGCGCTTGACAAGGAAGCGGCGTTTACGCTATAATACTTTGAATGCTGACAAGAAAAAAATGTCGTAAATCATTTAAAAATAAAGGAGTGGAAACAGTGGCAGAGCAGAATCAGGGAAAGGCTCAGGAGGAGTTAAATCACGTGCTTCAGGCCCGCCGGGACAAGCTGGCGGAGCTTCAGGCCGCGGGAAAGGATCCGTTTGTGATCACCAAATACGAGGTGACGGCTCACAGCAGCGATGTGAAGGAGCATTATGAGGAGCTGGAGGGCAAAGAAGTGTCCGTAGCCGGCCGTATGATGTTCAAGCGGGTGATGGGCAAGGCGTCTTTCTGCAACATTCAGGACTTAAAGGGACGGATCCAGGTCTATGTGGCCAGAGACAGCATCGGCGAGGAACCCTACAAGGAGTTTAAGAAGATGGATATCGGCGATATCCTGGGCGTGAAGGGAACGGTGTTTAAGACGAAGACCGGCGAGATCTCCATTCACGCGGAGGAAGTGACGCTGCTCTCCAAGAGCCTTCAGGTTCTGCCGGAGAAGTTCCACGGCCTGACGGATACGGATACCCGTTACCGCCAGAGATACGTGGACCTGATCATGAACGAGGATGTGAAGGAGACTTTCATCAAGCGCTCCAAAATCATCGCAGCCATCCGCCGCTATCTGGCGGGAGAGGGCTTTATGGAGGTGGAGACCCCCATGCTGGTGGCCAATGCCGGCGGTGCGGCGGCAAGGCCTTTTGAGACCCATTTCAACGCTCTGGATGAGGATCTGAAGCTGAGGATCTCCCTGGAGCTGTATCTGAAGAGACTGATCGTGGGCGGTCTGGAGAAGGTGTACGAGATCGGCCGGGTATTTCGGAACGAGGGACTGGACACCCGGCACAATCCGGAATTTACCCTGATGGAGCTCTATCAGGCCTACACCGATTACCACGGCATGATGGATCTGACGGAGAACCTGTACCGCTACGTGGCCAAGGAGGTGCTGGGCACCACCACCATCGTCTACAACGGCATTGAGATGGATCTGGGCAAGCCCTTTGAGCGGATCACCATGGTGGACGCGGTGAAGAAGTACTCCGGCGTGGATTTCAACGAGATCCACACCCTGGAGGAGGCGAGAGCTGCCGCGAAGGAGCACCATGTGGAGTATGAGGAGAGACATAAGAAGGGAGATATCCTGAACCTGTTCTTCGAGGAGTTCGTGGAGGAGCATCTGCTTCAGCCCACCTTCGTTATGGATCACCCCATTGAGATCTCCCCGCTGACCAAGAAGAAACCGGAGAATCCGGAGTACGTGGAGCGGTTCGAGTTCTTTATGAACGGCTGGGAGATGGCCAACGCCTACTCCGAGTTAAACGATCCCATTGACCAGAGAGAACGGTTTAAGGCTCAGGAGGAGCTGTTTGCCCAGGGCGACGAGGAGGCCAACCACACGGACGAGGACTTCTTAAACGCTCTGGAGATCGGAATGCCGCCTACAGGAGGAATCGGTTTTGGCATCGACCGGATGTGCATGCTGCTCACCGACTCCGCGGCCATAAGAGATGTTTTGCTCTTCCCCACCCTGAAGAGTCTGGGCGGAAACGAGGGATCCAAGAAGACTGCTTCCGGAAATGAAGCCGCTTCTGATAAGGCGGCGGAGGCTTCCGCGCCCCAGGTGAAGCTGGATCTTTCCAAGGTGAAGGTGGAGCCCCTGTTTGAGGACTTTGTGGATTTTGATACCTTCAGCAAGTCAGATTTCCGGGTAGTGAAGGTGAAGGACTGCGCGGCGGTGCCCAAGTCCAAAAAGCTTCTTCAGTTTACCCTGGACGACGGAACCGGCACGGACCGCACTATCTTAAGCGGAATCCACGAGTACTATGAGCCGGAGGAGCTGGTGGGAAAGACCTGCGTAGCCATTGTCAACCTGCCCCCGAGAAAGATGATGGGCATCGATTCCTGCGGTATGCTGATTTCCGCGGTGTACGAGTATGACGGAAAAGAGGGTCTGAATCTTCTCATGCTGGACGATCAGATCCCGGCAGGAGCGAAGCTGTACTAAAGCGGACAGAAAATCATTTTAAATTGTTTGTAATCAGAAGACACTTTTCTAAAGGAAATTTTGGAAAAGTGTCTTTTTTTAACAATACTGAAACAATTATGTGGTATGGTAAATAATATTCATGGGCCGGAGAATAAACGGAGGGAAGAAGAAACAGGAGGAAGAGGCGAGTGATTCAAATTCTTGTAGTGGATGATGATGTGAAATTAACCCAGAGTGTGTGTACGTATTTAAACGACAGCGGATACGAGGCGAAAGGCTGTCTCAGCGCTGAGGCGGCTTACGACGCGATGTACAACAAGCTGTATGATTTAATTATCTCCGACATTATGATGCCGGGAACGGACGGCTTTGAGTTTGCGAAGACGGTGCGGGGACTGAACAAGACCATCCCCATTCTGTTTATATCGGCGAGGGACGATCTGCCGGCGAAACAGAAGGGGTTTGATCTGGGCATCGACGACTATATGGTGAAGCCCGTTGATTTCAGTGAACTTCTGATGCGGGTCCGCGCCCTGCTGCGCCGGGCAAACATTGAGGAGAGCCGTAAAATCACCGTGGGGGACACGGTCCTGGACGCCGATGCCAGGACGGTCACCATCAGGGGAGAAGAGATACCGGTGACCACGCGGGAGTTTAATATCCTTCACAAGCTGCTGTCCTATCCCAACCACGCATTTTCCCGATCCCAGCTTATGGATGAATTCTGGGGAGTGGAGAGCGATACGGGGCTGCGGGCGGTGGATGTGTATATTACAAAGCTGCGGGACAAATTTTCCGCCTGCAGTGACTTTGAGATAAAGACGATCCGGGGGCTGGGATATAAGGCGGTGCTGAAATGACAAGGCGGGAAAAGAAACGGCTGGAGACCCGTTTTCCGCCGTCGCTGTTTGCCATTTATCTGGGAATCCTGCTTTTGATGTCCGGTATCCATACGGGGTTGGTCACTCTGGTCAATGAGTACCAGTGGAATTCGCTGATTCAGATCGCCATCCCGGTGGTTTACTGGACGCTGGTGTCTGCGGGGCTGACCATATTTACCCGCCATAAAATCATAAAAACCTACGACAGGCCCATGAAGGAACTGGCGCGGGCTGCAGATCAGGTGGCGAAGGGGGACTTTTCCGTCTACATCCCGCCCCTTCACACCAGCAACCACCACGACTATCTGGATCTGATGTTCCTGGATTTCAACAAAATGGTGGCGGAGCTGGGAAGCATTGAGACCATGCGGACCGATTTCATTGCCAATGTATCCCATGAGATCAAGACCCCTCTCGCGGTGATTCAGAACTATGCCCAGCTTCTGCAGAAGCCGAACCTGACCAGGGAAGAGGAGGAAACGTACACGGCGGCGATTCTGGACAGCACCCACCGCCTGTCCGCCCTGATCACCAATATTCTGAAATTGAACAAACTGGAAAGCCAGCAGATCACCCCCCAGTTTGAGGCCTACGATCTGTGCCGCCAGTTAAGCGACTGCGCCCTGGGCTTTGAGTCGGTCTGGGAGAATAAGGACATTGAATTCGAGGCGGATATGGAGGATCGGGCGACGATTTATGCAGACGAGAGTCTGATGGAGCTGGTGTGGAACAATCTGCTTTCCAATGCGTTTAAATTTACGGAGCCGGGGGGCAGCGTCACCCTGAGACAGACGTCGGATGGGGACATGGTTACCGTGGAAGTGTCCGATACGGGCTGCGGAATCTCTCAGAAGGCCAGAGAACACATTTTTGACAAATTTTATCAGGGAGATACCTCCCATGCGACGGAGGGGAATGGCCTGGGCCTGGCCCTTGCGCTGCGGGTGCTGCAGATCATGGGAGCGTCCATAAAGGTGGAGAGCGAGGAAGGAAAAGGAACCACATTTATTGTGCAGATTCCTGTGAGAGTAAGCGAGGAGGATAAAATCACTGTATGACAGCTCAGAATATGAACAGCGGCCCCGGATATATGAGCTATGAATATCGGGAGGTCATGGTGCCGAAAGAATTTATTTCTATTTATATGGACAGTTACCCCTGCTTTGGGTGGGAAGCGGATCCCAACAGACAGGTTCCGGAAAACAGCTCGGGAGCGGAATGGGAGAAAAATCTAAATGCCCATAACAGCCAGACCCTTTATTTCCGCAGAAACCGCAGTATCTCCAATAAGGCGGAGCTGACCCGCCTGCAGCGGAATTTTGACAGCTGCGTCAAGGAGATCGAGACGTTAAACCGGTCGAAAACCACGGCGGCTCTGACTGTTTCCCTGCTGGTGGGAATTCTGGGGACGGGGTTTATGGCGGGATCGGTGTTTGCCGTGACAGCGGAACCTCCCATGATCTGGCTGATGATCCTGCTGGCGGTTCCCGGGTTTATAGGCTGGATACTCCCTTACTTTTTGTATCGGACCCTGGAGGACAGAAAGGAAGCGGAAGTCCATCCTCTGATTGAACAGAAATACGATGAGATTTATGCAATCTGCGAAAAAGGAAATAATCTGATTTACATGTAATAAAAACGGATGCTGTGATTGGGCAGTATCCGTTTTTTAATATTTCAGAAACAAAAATCAAATAGAAAGCAAATATTTCAGAGGTACCTTATACCTGCAAGTGAACAAAAGCTCATAAAAAAGTCAAAACAGGAGGAAAGATTCATATGAAAAAGAGCAGCTTTGTCGCGTTAATTTTGGGAACAATAGGAATTGTATTTTTTGCCCTTGGAATGTGTATGGCGTTGCTTCCGGAATGGGGAATGTTCAATCAGGGAGTCATCTGCGGAGTCCTGGGGCTGGTTGTGCTGCTGATCACAGTGATGGTCTGGAGAAAGATGGAAGGAAAAGCTCCCATCAAACTGAATGCAAAGACGATCGGCGCAGTGCTCGTGGGAGTCATGGGAGCCTTATTATTGGGCGTAGGCATGTGTCTCTCCATGATTTTCGGAAAGATGATCCTGGGAATTGTCATTGGACTGGTGGGAATTATAGTGCTGCTGATGCTGATTCCGCTCTTAAAAGGGGTAAAATAAGGGCACAGAGGGAAAATGATGTACCGTAAGATCCGGGGCTTCCGCAGATTTCTAAGACATGAGTTTTCACAGAAGGCGCAGGCCGGCTGCAGAAGATATATTTTAGAGGAGGTTTATTATGAAACAGTCAGAATTTAAAAAGGCAAACGAGACCATTGCCGGGGAAGTGACAAAGGGCTATAAGGCGATTGAAACCGGCGTGGTGGGCGGCTATAAGAAAATCGAGGACGGAGTGGTGTCCGGTTATAAAAAAATGGAGGAGAGCGTGGTGGACGGATTTGGAAAGATTTCCGACCAGTTTGTGGACCGCTTTCTGACAAAGGATGGAGAGACGGTGGAGGAGGCGAAAGCCCGGCTGGCGAAGGAGCAGGCCGAGAGAGAGGAGAAGCAGAGGCGCTGACGGAGGCCGGGCGGAGGGCTGCGCCGCCTGGCTGGAGGAGCAGCTTCGGCAGGACAGACATAATTGTTGTATATGATTCAGACACAGAGACAGGTTTTTTGAAAAGCCCCGTCTCTGTGTTTTTTGTTCACAGATGGGGATTTATTCGGTATAATGGGGGTATGTGAAACCATACGTCTGCGCGCTGGATGAAACCATATAGTGTGCAGCAACTTACAGGGAGGTTTTTTATGGAAGTGCGGGTGCTTCGGTATTTTCTGACAGTGGCGAGGGAGGAGAGCATCACAAAAGCGGCGGAAGTTCTCCACATCACCCAGCCTACTCTCAGCCGCCAGCTGGCTCAGCTGGAAGGGGAGCTGGGGGTGACTCTGTTTTCCCGGGGTACCCGGAAGATTTCCCTCACCAGCGAGGGGATGCTCCTGAAGCGCCGGGCGGAGGAGATCCTGGAGCTGGTGGACAAGACGGAGCAGGAAATGGCCCGGCAGGAGGAGCTGGTGGAGGGAACGGTGGCCGTTGGCTGCGGAGATCTTCTGGCAGTTCAGACCCTGGGGGAGCTGATTCGCTCTTTCATTCAGAAATATCCCAGGGTCACCTTTGACCTCTACACGGCTACGGCGGATCATATTAAAGAGCGGATGGACCGGGGCGTGACGGATATCGGGCTTTTGCTGGAACCGGTGGAGATGGACAAATATGAGCACATCCGCCTGAATCGGAAGGAGAGCTGGGGAGTGGCCATGAGACCGGATGATCCGCTGGCCGGGAAGGAGAAGATCCGTCCGGAGGATCTGAAAGGCCGTCCCCTGATTCTTCCCAGACGGCTCAGCCTGCAGAGTGAGCTGGCCAGCTGGTTTGGAGAGGATTACAGGGATCTTCAGGTCCGTTTCACCAGCAATCTGAACTCCAGCAGCAGTATTATGGTGTGCGCCGGTCTGGGATATTCCCTGGCGGTGGAGGGGTCCCTGGCGTTCTGGGATCGGGAAAAGATCGTGTTCCGTTCCCTGTCTCCGGCTCTTTCCGCCACCAGCGCGCTGGCGTGGAAGCGGAATCAGCCCTTTGCCCCGGCGGCGGAGAAATTTATCGCCCACGTCCGATCCTCACTGACCCAGAGAGACGGACAGGAACTATAATATTTAAGAATGGAATCACCAGCGGAAGGGAGGCGGCACATTGGAACTGTCGGAGCTGACGGCGTACGCAGAGGAAAAATTTCATATTCGGGAACAGCGCAAGTGGGCGGATTTTCCCGGTTTTTCCGTTCTGGCAGATCCGGGTACGGGAAAATGGGCCGCTCTCCTCATGCGCCAGTGGGATTTTGATACCGGGACGGAGATCCAGAGATGCGATATCCGGTGCGGCCGGCAGGTTCTCTCAGAGATGAGGAAACCCTATCTGTCCCTGCCTTACCGCATGAGAGGGGAAAACTGGATCGGAGTCCGGCTCGACGACGGCACCGATCCGGAGGTGGTCTTCCGCCTTTTTGACCGGGCGGTTTATTCCGGCCATGAGCGGGGATATACCATTGTGCTGGATCAGAATGCTGGAAAGGACGGCGGGCCATACCGGGTGGAGGCGCCCCGGGAAAATGAGACGGTGTACCGGGATGTGGCCCTGCCGCCGATGGGAAGAAAGCCGGGGAGGACGGGGCCCTTGGTTCCGGACCGGATCCGCAGAATGATGAAGCTGTACCGGCGCGGGGATGGTTCCTTTCAGGAAAAGTGCAGGAATTTTTACCGTCAGGGGAAATTCATGGAGGATTACGAGGATGACGTTCCCTGGAACGAAGAATACCGGCACTATTTTCCCACCTACCACGATCTGAATATCCGGCAGCTTAGGGGCTATTTCACCTGGCGGTCCGGGGTCAGAAAGGGAAATTACACGCCCATTGCCCTGTCTTTCGCCTATCTTTACCTGTACGAGCTGCTGAATGGGATCGGGACGGGATCGCCGGAGGAGGCTCTCCAGAAGATGGAGGAATTTGCTGCCGGCTTTCTGGATTCCGGTATGGGAGATCCGGGGATGGCAAAAAATCTGCGCCGCTGGATGGTGGAATACGGAGTGATTCACAATGTTTCGCCGGAGCTGTTCCGCAGGTATGCCGACCCGGCCACAGTGGAAAATGACCGTTTTCTGGAAATCCTGAGAGATCCGGAAACATCCACGGACGAGGAGATCTTCTTCGCCCTCTGCGGACTGGGCGGAAGGAAACTGGAAGAATCTCCGGTGATTCAAAAGGACGGGGAGAAGGGACGGCGGTTGTTTGCGGCGGTCTGGCGGCAGGTGTCAGAGACATACAGCCGGGACGGCCGGGATTTTTTTGCTTCCTGCTTTGGAGAGCGGAAAGCCTTTTCCTGGTATCCTCTGGCCAACGCCGTTTACTGGGAGGAAAGACCCCATCCGGACGCCGATTATGTGCTGGACGGGTGCAGATCGTACTGCTGCCGGAACGGAGTGTGGAAGGAAGTGCGGTATGACAGGCTGTATTTTAACCGAAGTCTGATTCAGGGCCTGCTCCACGCGGCGGATCTGGGACTGCGAAGATATCTGAAGACCGGCCGGTATCTCCGCAGGAATCCCCAGGAGGACTGGGCGGAGGCCTGTGTGGAGGCGGTTCTGGAGGCGGAGCGCCGTGAGGAGATGGAGGCGGCGAAGCCGAAGATTGCCATAGACTTTTCCGGGCTGGAGCAGATCCGCCGGGATGCCGCCTTTACCAGGGACAGCCTTCTGACGGAGGAAGAGGAGGACTGGGCGGAGAGAAGGCCGGAGGAGCAGGGCGGGCCCGCAGAAAAGCTGAAGGAACCGGCGGGAGAGCAAGGCGGGCCCGCAGGAGAACCGGAGGAACTGGCAGGAGAACTGGGCGGGTCCGCGGCGGAGCCGAAGCTCCCGGGCCTGGATGGGCTGCACACCAGGATTCTTCTGGATCTCCTTGAGGGGAAGTCCCCGGAGGCGGAGATGAAAGCGGCCCATCTGATGCCTTCTGTGGCGGCGGACAGGATCAACGAGGCCCTGTTTGATGAGATCGGCGACAACGTCCTGGAGTGCGACGGGGACGCCATCACGGTTGTTGAAGATTACAGAGAAGATATCCTGCAGATGCTTGGAGGTGACGACAGATGAATCAGGATAATAAAAAAGTGCCGAGACGAATTGCTCAGGCCATATTGAATTCTTTAAAGGGCGGCGTGGTCCCCAGGATCGGTCTGCCCTATATTGCCGTCGGGAGGAAGAACGAGATAGAAGCCCTGCTTCACGATGTGGATATTATCGCGGAGGGCGGCGCGTCCTTCCGCTTTATCGTTGGAAGATACGGGTCTGGAAAAAGTTTCCTGATCCAGACGATCCGCAACTACGTGATGGATAAGGGGTTTATTGTGGCCGACGCAGATCTCTCGCCGGAGCGGCGGCTCCAGGGGACCAGGGGACAGGGCCTGGCGACCTACCGGGAGCTGATCCGCAATCTTTCCACAAAGACCAGGCCGGAGGGCGGCGCCCTGACCCTGGTGCTGGACCGGTGGATCAGCAGCGTACAGACGGAGGCGGTGGAGGAGACCGGCCTGACGCCGGGTGATCCGGGGCTTACAAAGGCGGTGGATCAGAAGATCTACCAGGTCACCTCCGCCGTCAGCGAGCTGGTCCACGGATTTGAATTTGCCAGACTTCTGTCCCTGTATTACCACGCCTATGTGGACGGGGACGATGACACGAAGGGAAAAGTGGTGCGGTGGTTCCGGGGGGAATATGCCCTGAAGCGGGAGGCGAAGGAGGAGCTGAGTGTCAATATCATCATCACCGATGACGACTGGTATGATTATCTGAAGATCTTTGCCGTATTTTTCCGGCTGGCCGGATATACGGGAATGATGATCATGATCGATGAGCTGGTGAATCTCTACAAGATCCCCAACGCCATCACCCGCCAGTACAATTATGAGAAACTGCTGACCATGTACAACGACACGCTCCAGGGGAAAGCCAGATATCTGGGAATTATTATGGGGGCCACGCCCCAGGCCATCGAGGACAAGCGGCGGGGGGTGTACAGCTACGAGGCGCTCCGCTCCCGCCTGTCTGAGGGAAAATTTTCCAGGCCGGGGGCCAGGGATCTGCTGGCTCCGGTTATCCGGCTGGAGCCCCTGACGCCGGAGGAGATGCTGGTGCTCTGTGAGAAGCTGTCCGCCATGCACGCCGGTCTCTACGGCTATGAAAAGAAAATCGGGACGGAGGAGCTGGCCCAGTTTATCAAAATGGAATACGGGCGGATCGGCGCCGATCAGAATATTACGCCCCGGGAGGTGATCCGGGACTTTATTGAGCTTTTGGACCTGCTTTACCAGAATCCGTCCATGAAACTGGAGGAGCTTCTCCAGTCCGACGATTTCACCTTTGCCAAGTCGGAGGCGGTTTCCGACCAGACGGATAAAAATTATATGGAGTTTACCTTATGAATGTGTTTGAGCGATATGCCCCGTTTATTCAGGACTATATATACCGGTCCGGATGGCAGGCCCTGAGAGGGGTGCAGAATGCCTCCGGAGAAGCCATTTTCGGCACAGAGGACAATGTGCTTCTGGCCGCGTCCACGGCGTCGGGAAAGACGGAGGCGGCATTTTTCCCCATTCTGACCCTGATGGAGGAGGATCCCCCCGCCAGTGTGGGGGCGCTCTATGTCGCCCCCCTGAAGGCGCTGATCAACGACCAGTTCGGACGGCTGGATGAACTGTGCGAGGAGGCGGGGATCGCCGTGACCCGGTGGCACGGCGACGCGCCCCAGTCCCGGAAGCGGAAGCTTCTGCGCAGGCCATCCGGCATTCTTCAGATCACGCCGGAGTCCCTGGAGTCTCTCATGATCAACAAGCACATGGAGATTCCGGCTCTGTTCGGCGATCTGCGGTTTATCGTCATCGACGAGATCCACTCCCTGCTGCGGGGAGACCGGGGAATGCAGACCTTCTGTCTCATAGAACGGCTCTGCAGAACGGCGGGCTGCAGTCCCAGGAGAATCGGCCTCTCCGCCACCATCGGAAATCCGGAGGCGGCAGGCCGGTTTCTGGCGGCAGGCAGCGGCCGGGGGACGGTGATTCCCCGGTTTGAGGGGGAGAAGGAAGTGTGGCGTCTGTCCATGGAGCATTTTTTCAACACAGACCCCCAGGCGGACGAAGGAAAGGAAGATCTTCCGGAGACGCTGGTGCCGGAGCCGCCCACGGACAGGGCGCCGAAGGCGGCCGATCCTGGGGTGGGATATATTTTCGAGCATACCCGGGGGAAAAAGTGCCTGATTTTCACCAACTCCCGGGAGGAATGCGAGGCGGTCTGCCAGAGCCTGCGCCAGTACTGCGAGGCAAACCATGAGCCGGACCGTTTTCTCATCCATCACGGAAATCTTTCTGCCTCCTACCGGGAAAGCGCGGAGGAGGAGATGAAGGACGATGACTCTCTTATGTCCGTCTGTGCCACCGCCACTCTGGAGCTGGGAATTGACATCGGCAGGCTGGAACGGGCGTTTCAGATCGACGCGCCCTTTACTGTGTCCGGCTTTCTGCAGCGGATGGGGAGGACCGGCAGGAGGGGAAATCCCTCGGAGATGTGGTTTGTGATGCGGGAAAACCATCCGGAGCCCCGTGCCATGCTTCCGGATATGATTCCCTGGTATCTGATTCAGGGCATCGCCCTGGTGCAGCTTTATATGGAGGAGCGGTTTGTGGAGCCGCCGAGAACAGGACGGCTGCCCTACAGCCTTCTCTACCACCAGACTATGAGCACCCTGGCTTCCTGCGGGGAAATGACGCCGGGGGAGCTGGCCTCCCGGGTGCTGACTCTTTCCTGCTTTCACCGGATATCCCAGGAAGATTACCGGACGCTGCTGCTGCATCTGCTGGAGATTGACCACATTGCCAGGACGGAAAACGGCGGCCTGATCGTCGGCCTTACCGGGGAACGGATCGTAAACAATTACAAATTTTACGCCGTGTTCCAGGAAAACATCGAGTACTCCGTTCGCTCCGGCCCGGAGGAGTTAGGTACCATCGTGAAGCCGCCGCCCGTGGGGGACAAGATCGCCATTGCCGGGAGAGTCTGGCTGGTGGAGGAAGTGGACCACAAAAAGCGGGAGGTGCTCTGCACTCTGGTGAAGGGAAATATCCCGGCTTATTTCGGAGATGTGGCGGGGGATATCCACACCCGGATCCTGGAGAGGATGTACGGCGTCCTGAAGGAGGAGAAAAGTTATCCCTATCTGATGCGCCGCGGGGCGTGCCGGCTTCTGGACGCCAGAGAGAGCTTCCGGACGTCCGGGATAGAGGATCATCCCCTGGTTCATCTGGGAGGAAATATGTGGGCGCTGTTTCCCTGGCTTGGCAGCTATGCCTTTCTGGCTCTGGAGCGTTTTTTAAAGATCCGCTGCGGAAAGCGGCTGGGATTGAGGGGGTTAAGCCCTTCCAGGCCTTACTATATGCAGTTTACCATGAAGGCGGGGGAGGCGGATTTTTACCGGATCACGGCGGAGGAGGCAGAGAAGGACTTCGATCTTCTGGAGCTGGTATACCCGAGAGAGGTTCCGGTTTTTGAAAAATATGACGAGTACGTGCCGGAGGAGCTGGTGCGGAAAGGATTTGCCCTGGGCGTGCTGGATGTGGATGGGATGAGGCAGAGAGTTCTGGGGTGGGCGCGCCGGGAAATGCCGGATCGGCGGCCGGCCTGCCGGGAACGGTGACGTTTACGGCGGCATGGTTTTTGCGGATCTGCCGGCAGGAAAAGCCTGCCGGCAGAGGGCAGACGGTCATTCGCCCGCGGATATTTCAATGTAGGCTCCGTCGCCGTAGGGATCGGCCAGAACCAGAGTCTTGCTGCCGGAAACAAAGAAATAGGAATCTTCATAGGTTTCCGTTGGCTCGCCAAACAGCTGAGTCAGACTCTGGGCGTAGTCGTCCAGGCTGGACTGGCCCAGATTGACGGTGGCCTGCTCCAGCAGGTCGGCGCCTTCCTGGTACAGATTAAAAGTGAGGGAAACATCGGCGTCTTCGCCGAGAAGCGGGAGAGTGTAGCTGCGTTCCAGAATCAGCCCCTCTCCGTTTTTCATTTCCTCCCCCTGGCCCAGAACCGCCGTGACCTCGGAATCGGTTTTTCCCACCAGATCGGTCAGCTCTTTCAGATCCACACTGGATTCAGAGGGGCTTTTCGACTCATTTTGGGCGGATTCTGTGCTTGTTTTGCCGCTGTCCGGCTGTGCCGCCGTGGTCTCAGAGGCCACTGTGGGGGCGGCGGAAGTTTCCTGCGGGCGGCTCTGGCACCCGGGCAGGGCCAGAAGGCAGAGAGATACCATGAGACTATAACGTAATTTCATATCGATCCTCCTAGTCGATTCAATTAATAAATAATAAATGGATTCCATATATCTGCAGATATGTCTGGGCTGTCAGTATAGCACAGAGATCTGGGAAAAGAAAGAAAATGGGCCAAACCTTCAGATTTCTTAAGAAAGTTCAGAAAAGCGGTCCGGTGAGGGCTGATTGAGGCCGGTCCGGGATCCAATGGGTCTCAGGGTATGGATCTGGAACGGAATTTGTGCTATTGTATGGAATGATGATAGAAATTGGGCAGCGGAATTTTTCTGAACACTGCCGGTTTTCAAGGAGGGATCCAATATGTGGATGTTGTATGCGGTGGGTTCCGCTTTTTTTGCGGGGGTCACGTCAATTCTGGCAAAATGCGGAATCCGGGAGACGGATTCTCATGTGGCCACGGCCATCCGCACTGTGGTGGTGGTTATTTTTTCCTGGCTGATGGTGTTTGTAGTGGGCTCCCAGGGGGAGATCAGGCAGATCAGCGGGCGTACCATGCTGTTTCTGGTTCTGTCCGGCCTGGCCACGGGAGCCTCCTGGCTGTGTTATTACCGGGCCCTGCAGCTGGGAGACATCAATAAAGTAACGCCGGTGGACAAGTCCAGCACAGTCATTACCATTCTGCTGTCGTTTCTTGTTCTGGGAGAGGGAATCAGCTGGGGAAAAGCCGGAGCTACGGTTCTGGTGGCCGCCGGCACATTTTTGATGATCGGAAAAAATAAGCAGGACAAATCCAGAGCGAGCGGGGGAAAAGGGTGGCTGTTTTACGCCGCCCTTTCCGCCGTCTTCGCCAGCCTGACTGCTATTCTGGGAAAAATCGGAATCTCCGGCGTGGAGTCCAACCTGGGAACGGCCATCCGCACGGTGGTGGTGCTGATCATGGCATGGGGAATGGTCCTTGTCACGGGAAAAGCCGGCCAGGTAAAGCGGGTCAGCCGGCGGGAACTGGTGTTTCTCTGCGTTTCCGGCGCAGCCACGGGAATTTCCTGGCTGTGCTACTACCGGGCGTTAAAAGATGGGGTTGCCAGCGTGGTGGTGTCCATTGACAAGCTGAGCATTCTGGTGACCATTGCCTTTTCCCGCCTGGTATTCGGAGAAAAGCTGTCTCCAGCCGCCCGGGCAGGACTCGTGTGCATGGTGGCCGGGACTCTCCTGCTGGCATTTCTGGCTTAGGAGATCGCAGGGATCTTCAGCGGGAATGCCTGATTGGGAACGCATTGGTACCGGTTGATTATTTTTCTTCCGTATGCTACCATGAGTTCAGACAGGCGCTGGAAACAGAAGGATTATGGAGGTAGAGTATGACGGGAACGAAAGAGCGGCTGCTGGAGCTGCTGGAAAAGAACCGGGGACAGTATATTTCCGGGGAGGAGGCGGCAAAACAGCTGGATATATCGAGAACAGCGGTGTGGAAGGCAGTGAACAGCCTGCGGAAAGAAGGCTATGAGATCTGCGCCGTTCCCAACAAGGGCTACAGCCTTTCCAGCGGAACGGATATCCTGTCTGTCCAGGGAATCCGCAGATATCTGAGACCGGCAGCGGCGGGGCTGCAGCTGGAGGTGCTGCAGGAGGTGGATTCCACCAACAACCGTCTTCGGGAACAGGCGGCCGCAGGAGCGCCGGAGGGCACAGTGATCGTCGCCGGGCGGCAGACCGCGGGAAAGGGAAGACTGGGCAGAAAGTTTTATTCGCCGGAGGGCACAGGCGTGTATCTGAGTCTGCTGCTTCGTCCGGAGACGTGGCCGCCGGAACGGGCAGTGGGGATTACCACCATAGCTGCGGTGGCCGGCTGTGAGGCCATTGAGGTGCTGGGAGGAAGGGACGTTCAGATCAAATGGGTCAATGACATATTCATGGACGGAAGGAAAGTGAGCGGAATCCTGACGGAGGCGTCCATGGGGCTGGAAAACGGCCATCTGGAGTATGCGGTGGTGGGGATTGGATTTAATGTCTATCCCCCGGAGGGCGGCTTCCCGCCGGAGCTGAAAGATATCGCCGGAGCTGTATTTCCAGAGCAAAAAAGCGATGGGAAGAACCGGCTGGCGGCGGAATTCCTCAATCGGTTCATGGACTATTACGGCCATGGGGATGGGAAGAATTACGTGGAAAAATACCGGGAGCGCAGTCTGGTGATTGGGAAGGAAATCCTTGTGTTAAAACGGGATGGCAGCAGAAAGGCGAAGGCTCTGGATGTGGATCAGGACTGCCATCTGCTGGTGGAATATGAGGACGGGACGAGGGAGAAACTTTCCTCGGGAGAGATTAGTGTGCGTGTAGCACGGACAGACCAGTGACAGCAGTGTTCTGGGAACGAAATAACGAGGGGAGAGACCAAAAGGATATGGTCTCTCCCCTCGTCGTCTTCTCTCACACCTTAACCGGTCCGTTTTCCGCCGCGTATGTCCATTGTTCCTCCCCGGTCTGCCTTACCCGCAGGTCGCAGGGAACGCTCTGGGACGGGTCGGGATGGTTCTCCCACAGACCATAGAGCTGGGGGAGAAACTGGGGCCACCGGCTGGCCTCATATTCCGAGTGGTCGGTGGCGCTGGGGGGCACCAGCTTTACATCGGGGTCAGCGGCCAGCATTTCCTTTACAAAATGGGGCGGTTCATGGATGGTGGTGGAGGCCACCGCCGCGGTGATGTGGAGGCTTCCGCCGTCACAGTCCTCCCACATATGTACGGTCATGTCCACAAACTCTCCCAGGTCGTTGAAAGTGCCTTCCACCAGCACGTGGGAGAGGGCGGTGGTAAATGGAAAGTAATCCAGGCCCAGGCGGTGGATTTCAATGCCGTTTCCCCCGAAAACGGGATGTCCCTCCCCCACAGACTCGGAGATCATGTGGACAGACTGGAAAAATCCGTACTGGGAAGGGAATTTTACCCAGTTGAACCGCTTGTGGGAGCCGGGAGCCCAGAGATAGTAGCACTTTTCCATGTTGGCCCAGAACCAGTCCAGCATTTTGGCGGTGACGCCGGGGAGAAAGTGCTGACACTGAGACTGGAGCTCCCATTTTTTCTCTCTGGCCATCTGGTTTAAGACGAGCTCCGGAATGGGAGGATTGGGCCGGGGAAGAGGGGTGTAGGGAAGAGTTTTTATTTTCGTGTTTTCCTGAAAGGGCATATAGGTCTGCCCCGCGTTTGGCTGATACTGAAACTGTTCGCTCATATGGTTTACCTCCTGATTGAATTTCTGGATAGATCTGTAACGATTAAAGCACGAAGATGGAAAAAAGTAAAGAGGTGCCGCGCCCGGCCAGGTCTTTCACGAGCCTGGCACCCGTGGTATAATGGCAGGGTAATCATGATGGAAAAAGGGAGAGAAATGAAAAATGAAATACGTGGTGAGAGTCTGTGCCTTCGCCGTCCTGTTTCTGACGGCCAATCTGCCTGCACTTTTGCATCTGGGGCTGCCCGGGGCGGCGGCCGTGGGCGCGGCAATGCTGTTTCTGCTGATCCAGGCGGTTCCGTCTGCGGAAAACCGGAAGCTGCCGGCCCGCCGGCTGAGGATCCTGGGGGACGGGTGTGAGCTTCTGGCTCTGTTTCTGGCTTCCGGGACGGCATCAGTGATCTTTGAGATCGCTCTGTTTGTAAGGCTGGCCCCGGGGGAGCGGGGGATCTGCCTGTGGAATCTGGCGGTGCTGATGCTGGCGGAGGCGGTGGTGTTCTGGAACGGCATTCTCCGGGTGTACCTCACTTCCTTTCAGCTGGGATTGAAATGGAGGATTGTGGGGATTGTCTGCGGCTGGATCCCGGGAGCCAATCTGGCCGCCCTGTGGAAGATCATTTCCGTGGCTTCCCGGGAGGTGGGGTTTGAAAGCCAGCGTATAATCAGAAACCGGGAACGGAAAGAGGAACAGATCTGCAGGACAAAGTATCCCCTTCTTCTGGTGCACGGCGTGTTTTTCCGGGATTTCAAATATTTTAACTACTGGGGAAGGATTCCCAGAGAACTGGAAGAGAACGGGGCGGTGATCTACTACGGCAACCATCAGTCGGCCGCCTCCGTGGCGGACAGCGCCAGTGAGCTGGCCGCACGGATCCGTCAGATCACAGAGGAGACCGGCTGCGGGAAGGTGAACGTGATCGCCCACTCCAAAGGCGGTCTGGACACCCGTTTTGCCGTGAGCTGTCTGGGAATGGACCGGTACGTGGCGTCTCTGACCACCATCAATACCCCTCACCGGGGATGTGTGTTCGCGGATTATCTGCTGGGAGTGATTACGGACAGCGTTCAGAAAAAGGTGGCAGCGGGCTACAACGGGGCCTTGAAACGTCTGGGAGATGAAAATCCTGATTTCCTGGCTGCCGTGGGAGATCTGACCGCATCTTCATGTGAAAAGTTTAACGAGAAGGTGAAGGACTGCCCGGGAATTTTCTATCAGAGCGTGGGATCCAAACTGAACCGGGCAGGGGGAGGACGGTTTCCCTTAAATTTCTCCCACCGCCTGGTGAAGTATTTTGACGGGCCCAACGACGGCCTGGTGGCGGAGAGCTCGTTTCCGTGGGGAGAGAAGTTTACCTTTCTCACCGTCCGCGGAAAGCGGGGGATTTCCCACGGAGACATGATCGATTTAAACCGGGAGAACATCCGGGATTTTGACGTGCGGGAATTTTATGTGAAATTGGTGGAGGACCTGGGGAAACGTGGATTTTAGGGAATGGACGGGCTGTCGGGGCAGATTCGGCCGCAGGAGGCCGAACGTCTTTCCCGGATCAGCTGGGAGAGACGCTGCTCATCGGTGATCATCAGACAGCCGTCTGTCCGTTGGATCAGTCCCATCTGTTTCAGTTTTCCGGCGATGCGGCTGACTGTCACGGGATGCATGTCCAGATATCTGGCTGCTTCCGTAAACGTGAATGCTTTTGGAATGATGCTCTTTCCATTCCGCCGGATACGGCAGCTCAGCAGCCATTCACAGAACATGGTTTCCTTGTCCACATCCTGAATATGCTGGAATTTATTGATGATTTCCAGATAATTCAGACATGTGGTTTTCAGCACCGCGTTCAGGAACCGGGGATCTTCGTCCATAAGACGGGAGAACACAGGTTCCGTCATCACGTAGTAGGTGCAGGCAGTTTTTGCCGTGATCCAGAACGGCGTGGGGGCGCAGAGCAGATTCATCATGTTCTGAAAGCGGTATTTCCGGGCCAGGATTTCCGCGAAACCGATGATCCGCTGTTCGCCGAAATAGAGAAAAATTTTTTCCTCCCCTTCCCGGCTGATGGAGGTCAGGGCGGCAATCCCTTCATCCAGATAGTAGGCCTCACTCATGGTCCGGGAAAGGGACGGATCGTAGATATACTGATGCTTCTTTTTTTCTTTTCGGATTCCCCACCGGAGAAACAGTTCCCGAACCTCTTTTTCTTCCATATAAATATCCCCCTCAGACAGAAACGATTTTACAGACACCGTTACTATAGCACAGGAATAACATTTTTTCCACAGATTCCAGAATTCTTAACCGCCGCTATTGGTATGAGAAAAAAAGTGTGTTAATATTATAACAAATTTTGCAGCTGGAGGTTTTTCTTATGCCAAAGAAAAAAGTGGAAACCGTGTATATTCATTTTATTGTCGGCCTGGCGATCATGCTTCTCATCCGGTGGATGCCGGTGGAGCTTCCGGCGATTACCCCGGTGGGAAAACAGATTCTGGGAATTTTCATCGGAACCTTATATCTGTGGACCACAGTGGATCCGGTGTGGTCCAGTGTGCTCAGCATTTTTATGATCGGTATTTCTGACTACGGAGCTATGGGCGGAGTGCTGAGCACTGCGTTCGGAAATCCCACGGTGGTGCAGATGTTTTTCCTGATGATCATTATGAACAGTCTGCAGGTAACCGGATTAAGCGCCCACATCGGCCGGTTTTTCCTGACCAGAAAGATAATCATCGGGCGTCCGTGGGTGTTTACCGCCGTACTGTTTGTGGGTTCTGTGCTTATGGCGGCGTTTGTGGGATGCTTCGCGCCCATTTTCCTGTTCTGGCCCATTCTCTATGGAATCTTCCAGGACATCGGCATGAAGCCGGGAGAAGAGTATCCCACCCTGATGCTGATCTTCATCGTGGTGGCCTGCGCCATTGGATTCCCGGTGCCGCCCTATATGAGCAACGGCCTGGCCCTGATTTCCAACTACGCCACCATCACTCAGAATATTCTGGGACACAGTGTGGTCATTGACAATGGACAGTGGCTTATGGTGGCCCTGATCTATGGAGCGTTCTGTACAGCGGCGGTGATTCTGTTTACCAAATATGTGCTGCGGCCGGATGTGAGCAGATTAAAAAATCTGACGCTGGAACAGCTGAATAAAAATCCCCTTCCGCCGTTAAACCGCCGGCAGAAGATGGTAGCGGTGGTGATTGTGGCCCTTTTAATGTCCATGCTGCTCCCCAGCCTGTTCCCCTTCCTGCCGGGAATGTCCTGGCTCAGCGCCAACTCTACGGGTATGGCCATGTTCTTTATCGTGGTGCTGTGCGTGCTGAGAGCCGATGGAAAGCCTCTGATCTCCATCGGGGAAAATATGAGCAACTTTGCCTGGGGAACGTATTTTCTGGTGGTGTCCGCCATCCTGATCGGAAGTGTGCTGACCAATGAGAGCACGGGAGTGATCGCGTTTTTAAATACGGTTCTGTCCCCTGTTTTCCGGAACATGTCGCCGGCAGTGTTCACCGTGGTGGTGCTGTTCGTGGGCTGTGTGCTGACCAACGTCTGCAACTCTCTGGTGATCGGCATGATTCTGCAGCCGGTAATCGCCACCTACTGCCTGACCGTGGGGGCGAATTCCGCGCCCATTGCCGCTCTCATGAGCATGTTCGTTCTGTCCTGCGCCATCGCCACCCCTGCGGCCTCTCCCTTTGCGGCCATGCTGTTTGGCAACAAGGAATGGCTCCGGTCGAAAGATATTTACAAATACGACCTGATGTTTGTGGCCATTGAGATGGTTCTGGTATTGGTGGTGGGAGTGCCCCTTGCCAATCTGATCATTAAATAATATGAAATATTTTGGGAAGCCGGGCTGGCAGCCGGGCTTCTCTTTTTTTGCACGGCGTGCTTCAGGACAGCTTATCCAATATGGGAGACTATCAAAATCCAGGGGAAATAGGTAAAAATTAGGTATGGCGGAAAGCTGTCTATTGAAAAACAAGTGTATTTTGTATATAATGTAGATTATTGTCGAAAATGAGAGCAGAACGTGATTTTGGCATAAAAAATGGCAGGGAGATAAGAATGTGGAAAATGTGGTGCTGACGACGGAGAGCGGTTCCGACCCTTCTGGGGAAGTGATCAGGGAGACGAACCTGCAGGTCATTCCCATGGGAGTGGTGATTGGAAACGAGCTGAAAAAAGACGGAAGTTTTCCGGTGACAGAGGTGTTTGAGGAGTACCGCAGGACGAAAAAGGTGCCCACCACCTCCGCTGTAAATCCCCAGGAATATGTCCGGTTTTTCCGGGATCTGCGGAGGGAACGGCCGGAGGCGGAGATTTTTCACATCTCCTACACGTCGAAGGCCTCGTCCACCTATGGGAATGCCCGGATGGCGTTAAATGAGCTGGGGGACGACCGGATCCATCTCATCGATTCGGAGAATGTGTCCGGCGGAATCAGCCTTCTCCTTCTGAAGGCGGCGGAGATTCTCCGGGAGGCGCCGGACTGGGAAACAGCGGCGGAACAGATCCGCCGGTATGTGAAACGGGCCCGTGTGGTGTTTCTGCCGGATACCCTGGAGTATCTGAAGGCCGGCGGACGGGTTTCCAATGCGGCTTACCTGGGAGCGTCCCTGTTAAACATCAAGCCCCTGATCCGGATTGAGGACGGAGAGCTGAAGGCCTCGAAAAAATACAGAGGATCCATGGAAAAGGTGGCATTTCAGGTGCTGGATGACTATTTCCGGGAATTCCGCCTGGAGAGGGAGCGGCTGATTCTCTTCTATGTGGAGGGATTTTCCCTGGATCTGCTGGAACAGATGAAGGGGGAGGCTCTGCGCCGGGGCGTTCAGAAGGTGTACACATTTCCCATCGGCTGTGTGATCTCCTGCCACGGCGGTCCAGGCGCCTTCGGCATCGCCGGATTTGAGGAGGAGTAGGATATGGAATGGCTGGCTGGAGGAGCCGCGTTTGCCCTGTTCTTTCTCTATGACTGGAACCGGGTATTCTGGAAAAAACGGTGGATGAACGGTTTTTTTATGGCCGGCTGCGTGATTCTTGGGGCTGTGGGCGCCGTTTTTATATGGCAGGGAATCCAGGCGGGACGGGGAATGAGGCTGCTGTGGCTGATTCCGGCGGCGGTCAGTCTGGGGGCCCTGATTTATGCCCTCTTTTTTGCCCTTCCCTTTGAGGATACCTACTGCAGGGAGGCGGCTGAGGCGAAGGCGTGCCGGACGGGAATCTACGGCAGGAGCCGTCATCCCGGAGTTGTTCCTTTTTTCTTTTGTTTTTTGTTTCTGGGGCTGGCAGCAGGGGGAAGGCAGCTGGCGGCGGGGATGGTTTATTCCCTGCTGAATCTGCTGTATGTGTGGTACCAGGACCGGATTATTTTTGTGAGAGAGTTTTCTGATTACGAAGCGTACAGAAAAGAGGTGCCATTTCTCTTTTCCGTGGGAAGAAAGGCAAAAAGATGACATTTGAGGAAAAGCTGAAGAACAAAGAATACGATCAGATCTGGCAGGAGTACTGCGGATTTCTGGATCTGTCCATGGATGAATACATGACCATCCAGAACCGCCTGCTGAAGGAGCAGATAGATCTGTGGTGTTCGTCGCCGCTGGGACAGAAAATCCTGAAGGGGAAGATGCCCAGGACCATAGAGGAATTCCGACGGATGGTGCCTCTGACCACCTACGAGGACTACGCGGACGTGCTTCTGATGAAGCGGGAGGAGATGCTTCCGGAGAAACCGATCATCTGGATTCAGACCACCTGGGAGGGGGGAAAGCATCCCATCAAGACTGCTCCCTATACCAAGGGAATGCTCCAGACCTATAAGACCAACGTGCTGGCCTGTATGATTCTCTCCACCAGCCGGGAAAAGGGGCAGTTTGACATTGAGCCGGGGGATACCTTCCTCTATGCCCTTGCGCCCCTTCCCTATACCACGGGACTGATTCCCCTGGGATTAAAGGACGAGATCGACGTGGAATTTCTGCCGCCGGTGTCTGAGGCGGTGAATATGACTTTTTCCGAGCGGAACAAGAGAGGCTTCAAGCTGGGAATGAAGAAGGGAATCGACTTTTTCTTCGGCCTGGGAAGCGTGGCCTACTATGTGAGTCTGAGCGTGGCGGCCATGTCCGAGGGAGGAAAGGGCGGCTCCAAGCTGAAAAAGATGATGTCCATGTCCCCGTCCATGGTGCTCCGCTATCTGAAGGCGAAACAGCTCTGCAAAAAGGAGAACCGGGAGCTGAAGCCGAAGGATCTGTTTACCCTGAAGGGTTTTGTGTGCGCCGGCACGGACAACCGGTGCTACAAGGATGATCTGGAGGACCTGTGGGGCGTCCGTCCCATCGAGGTATTTTCCGGGACGGAACCCAGCTGCATTGGAATCGAGACCTGGAGCCGGAACGGGCTGTACTTTTTCCCGGATACCTGCTTCTACGAGTTTATGCCGGAGGAGGAAATGCGGAAAAATATGGAGGATCCCTCCTATCAGCCCAGGACCATCTGCATGGACGAGGTACAGGCGGGGGAAGTGTATGAGATCGTGCTCACGGTGCTGAAAGGCGGAGCCTTTGCCAGATACCGGGTAGGAGATATGTACCGGTGCCTGGGTCTGACCAGCAGGGAAGATGAGACCAGGATTCCCCGGTTTGAGTACATCGACCGGGTGCCGGATATCATCGACATCGCCGGCTTTACCAGAATATCCCGCAATTCCATTGAAAATGTGATCCGGCTGTCGGGCCTGGGGATCCAGGACTGGACGGCCCTGAAGGAATTTACGCCGGATAAGGGGCGGCCCTATCTTCATCTATACGTGGAGCTCACGCCGGAGGCGGCGGTCCACTCGGCTGTGAGCAAAGAAATCTTAAAAGACCACCTGACCATCTATTTTAAATATGTGGATCAGGATTACAACGATCTGAAGCGGATTCTGGGAATGGACCCGCTTCAGATCACAGTATTAAAATGCGGCACCTTTGAATACTATCGGCGGTACAGAGGAAAAACGCTTCGGCGCATCAACCCGGACATTCACGATGTGAAGGAAATGGTGAGGATGCAGGAGGAGATGTACGAGCAAAGGAGAGGTCAGAGATGAGCAGTTATGTATTTATATCATTGTCAGCCCTGTACTTCTACGTGTTTTTCCTTGTAGTGTTTCTGCCTGCGAAGAAAAACAGGCTGATCGTCAATTTTATGATGGTGCTGATCACCATGATCCTGTGGACGGGAGGCTCCCTCCTCATGAGGATTCAGTTTCCTCCCACCTACCGGCTCTGGTATCACGTATCCCTGGCCGGCATATGGATGCTTCCCTACGCCTATCTCTGTTTTATCCGGGAATTCTGCTGCATAACGAAAAAAAGCGGCTGCCGGGTCTGGGGAATCCTGCTGGCGGCGGGAACGGTGATCAACTGCCTGACGGAATGGTTTCTGCCCGCTCCGGAGATGGTGGGCAGGGGAACGGACGTCTCCTTTGTGTACCACATGGGGTGGCAGGTCTGCATTATGTACGGGCTCTGCGCCGGAGCTGTGGTTTACATGTTTCTCATGGTGAGAAAGGCCAGAAAACGGGATCCGGAGAGGGCGGGAAAACTGAACGCCCTGCTGTTTGGAATCGTGATTCTGCTCCTGGGAAATGTGGGAATTTCCGTGTTCAACAATTTCCCCCTGGATATTCTCGCCGGCCTGTTTAACGCGGTGATTATGTTCTACAGCCTGTACTCCCTGCGGCTGTTTACCCTGACGGCCATCGGCTCTATGGCGGGCTGCTATGTGCTGGCCATCGGCATCAGCGTCATGGCCTTTTACAACCTGGCCCAGACCATGAACGACTACATCCAGAGGAAAATTCCATTTCTGGATTCCGTCAGCGTCATGGTGGTTGTGGTGATTACCATTGCGGCCACCTGGGTCATCTATCTGATGATGAAAATGCTCTTTGACCGGATCTTCATCGGCGAGGAGGCCAGCAGGACGGAGCAGCTGAGCCAGTATACCACGGCGGTTTCCTCCAGTCTGCGGATGAATGAGATTTTCCAGGCCATGATTTCCATGCTGGAGACCACTCTCGGCATAAAAAAGGCCTATATCTGTCTGGGGGATGAGGACGGCCGCTATCCCATGGTTTACAGCAGCAGTCCTCTGGACGACCGCAATTTCTCCATGAGTCCGGATCATCCCCTGGTGGAAATCATGAAGCGGGAGGGAGACTGCCTGCTTCTCCGGGATTTTAAGCGGACGGTGGAATACAAGTCGCTCTGGGAAGAAGAAAAATCTCAGCTGGAGAAAATGAAAGTGGAGTGCTTCATGCCCCTGAAGGACAGCAGCGAGCTGGTGGGGGTGGTGTTCCTGGGCCCGAAGGAAGGGAAAAAAGGACGCCGGGAGCGGCTCAGCAACGAGGATCTGTCGTTCCTGCGATCCATCCAGTCGGTGAGCTGCATTGCGGTCAAGAACTCCCGGATGTATGAGAAGACCTACCGGGAGGCCTGCACGGACCGGCTCACCGGGCTGCTGAACCGGGAGTACTTCCTGAAGCGGGTGGACGAGTGCTATGAGCGCTGCAAAAATACGTCCCTGGCCCTGATGATCATCAGCGTGGATGATTTTAAGCTGTACAATCAGCTTTACGGCGAGCGGGAGGGAGACGAAGCCCTGCGCCACATCGCTCATATTATCCGGGGAACGGTGGGGGAGAGCGGATATGCGGCCCGCTACAGCGGAAAGGAATTTGCCGCAGTGCTGCCGGACTACGACATATTTTCCGCCCGCAACCTGGCGGAGAATATCAGCATCCAGATCAACGACATCAACCGGCAGCGGGGCGAGGTGGACAAGTACCTGCGTGCCCTGACGGTGAGCTGCGGAATCTGCGCCATTCCCTATGCGGCCACCTCCGTGAAGGAGCTGATCCGGGGCGGCGAGATGGCGGTCTACCAGGTGAAGAAGACGGGAAAGAACGGAATCATCGTTTACTCCGACCAGTTTGTCAGCGAGAAGTCGGGAATTCTGGAGCGGGAGCGCCACAGAAGCAAATATCAGGAGTACGCGCCCACCATTTACGCCCTGACCGCTGCCATCGACGCGAAGGACCACTACACCTTCCAGCACTCTAAAAACGTGGCCTATTACGGGGAGGCCCTGGCGAGGGAAGCGGGAGGCAGCGAGGATTTCCAGGAGATTGTGAAGGAGGCCGGCCTGCTCCACGACATCGGAAAGATCGGCATCCCGGAAAATATTTTAAACAAGCAGGGACAGCTGACGGCGGAGGAGTATGAGGTGATGAAAAACCACGTGGCTTCCTCCGTGGAGATCATCCGCCACCTGCCCATGATGGATTACGTGATCCCGGCGGTTATCGGCCACCACGAGAGGTACGACGGAAAGGGCTATCCCCGCCGCATTGCCGGAAACGACATCCCCCTGGCGGCGCGGATCCTCTGCATTGTGGATTCCTTTGACGCCATGGTTTCCAAAAGGTGCTACAAACACCAGATTCCCGTGAGCGAGGCCATGGAAGAGCTGGAGCGGGGTGCGGGAACCCAGTTCGACCCGGAGCTGGTGCCCATGTTCTGCCGGATGATCCGGGAGGGACGGATCACTCCCATTGTGGATGAGGAGCATCCGGAAAACGGAGGCGAGTGAGATGGAGCTGCATCTATCATAATGAGATCGACTGGCCCATGGATAAAAAAATCCAGCCAGCCGGTCTCTTTTTTTGTGCATAATATTGCTTGCGCACGCAATTAAATAGAACTATAATAAATACAGATCGAAAAAAACAAAAGGAGTGAGACATATGGAGATTCTTCGCTGGATGGGGATCGCGGACCGGTATAAAAAGATGTGTCTGGACCGGAAACTGGCGCCTCTGGGGTTAAACAGCAGTCAGCACATATATGTGCTGAAGGTGTGCCGGGAGCCGGGAATCACCCAGGACCAGTTTCTGGAGAGCTTTTCGGTTCATCCCAGCAATGTGACCCGGGCGGTGGCCGCCCTGGAAAAAGGCGGTTTTCTGCGGCGGGAACAGTATGAGGGGGATAAGAGAACCTGCCGGCTCTACCCCACGGAAAAGTCTCTGGGGATTTTTGAGCAGATCCGCAGGATCAGCCGGGAGACGGAGGGGGAGATGACAGAGGACTTTACGGAGGAGGAGGTCCGCCAGCTCAACGACCTGCTTCAGAGAGCGGCGGAAAACCTCCACTCCTGTCTGTATCCGGGAAAAGAGAGATTTTGGGAGAAAAGGAGAGAGGAAAGAAATGAAAAGTGAAGCTGCTGAAAATCCATTGGGTTATGAAAAAATTTCCACACTGTTAAAGGAATTTGCCATTCCCAGCGTCATCGCCATGCTGGTCAGCTCCCTCTACAACATCGTGGATCAGATCTTTATCGGCCAGGGCGTGGGCTATCTGGGGAACGCGGCCACCAACGTGGCCTATCCCCTGACCACCATCTGTCTGGCCATTGCCCTGCTCATCGGCATCGGAAGCGCGTCCCGCTTTTCCCTTTATCTGGGAAGCGGCATGAAGGAAAAGGCGGCGGACGTGGTGGGAAACGGCGTGTGCATGATGTTTCTGTTCGGTATTCTCTACGCTGTGCTGGTGGAGCTGTTCCTGGATCCCCTGCTGACGGCCTTCGGAGCCACTGCGGACGTGATGCCCTACGCGGTGAGCTATACCAGAATCACCGCAGTGGGAATGCCGTTTCTGATCGTGACCAATGCTGTGTGCAATCTGGCCCGGGCGGACGGCAGTCCCAAATACTCCATGGTCTGCATGCTGGTGGGGGCGGTGTTAAACACCATTCTGGATCCCATTTTTATTTTCGTATTTCACCAGGGGGTGGCAGGAGCCGCCATTGCCACGGTGATCGGACAGTTTTTCTCCTTCCTGATGGCTGTGAGATATCTGTGGAATTTTAAACAGGTAAAACTGGAGCGGAAGAATTTTCGCCTGAGCGCGAAGGAGTGTCTGACCACTGCGTCCCTGGGAATGAGCAACAGCCTGAATCAGGTGGCCATCACTCTGGTGCAGATCGTGCTGAACAATTCCCTGACTTACTATGGGGCCAGGTCCGTGTACGGCATGGAGGCGCCTCTGGCGGCCTGCGGCATCGTGATGAAGACCAATGCCATTCTGCTGGCGGTGATCGTCGGCATTTCCCAGGGATGCCAGCCCATTATCGGATTTAACTACGGCGCTGGAAAATATGAGCGGGTCCGCCGCACGTACCGTCTGGCCATCTGCTGCAATCTGGTGATTTCCGCCGTGGGCTTTGGCCTGTTTCAGTTCTGCCCGAGACAGATTCTTTCCCTGTTTGGGAGCGGAGACGCTCTCTACTATGAATTTGCCGTCCGTTTTATGAGAACCTATCTCTTCATGGTGATTGTCAACGGTGTTCAGCTGATCTCCTCCAACTTCTTTGCCGCCATCGGGAAGCCGGTAAAGGGGCTGGTGCTGTCCATGACCAGACAGGTGCTGTTTCTGATCCCCCTTCTCGTGGTTCTTCCCATGATTTTCGGAATCGACGGGATCATGTTCGCCGGTCCCACCGCCGACTTTGCCGCTTTTGTGGTGACCAGCCTGTCCATCATGGGGGAGATGAGGCGGATCCGGGAGATGGAGACTACAGCAGCCGTACGTCCCGCTTTTCAAACCAGATAATCCCTTCCTCCTTCAGCTTATAAAGCTCCACTGTCATGGCGCTGCGGTCCACGGAGAGATACTCCGCCAGCTGCTGCCGGGAGAAGGGGATGGTGAAGGAGGAGGAGCGGGCCAGCCGCGCCTGGGAGGAAAAATAGGAGAGGAGCTTTTCCCGGATGGTTCTGGGGGATGTGCACTCGATCTTCCTTGCCAGGCGGAGGTTGCTCTCCGCCAGGGTGGTCAGCAGGTTGCGGATCAGCCGGGAGTGAAAGGGACAGGCAGAGGAGCAGATGGTCAGAGCCCGGCTGGCATTTAAAAACAGGACGGAGACGTGCTCCGCCGCCGTCGCCGTAAAGGGGAAAGGAGAGTCCGGGAGGCAGGCGTAGGCTTCCCCGAAACACTCACCCGGGCCGACGGAGGCCATGAGCGTGCGCCTTCCCCAGTAGTCTTCCTTTACAATGTGTACCTGCCCGGACAGCACCAGGCCGATCTGGGCGATGGGAGATCCTTCCGGAAAGATGATTTCATCTTTCTGGAATTTTTTCTGTCTGGGGGAGAGGCAGGCCAGCATGGAGGAGATTTCTTCCGGGGAGATGGAATGAAAAATAGGCGCC
>NBJMR02800__coassemble_1353_pt1 | contig 58892 bp, 49 predicted proteins | sample NBJMR02800__metabat2_low_PE_040 | metagenome-assembled genome bin NBJMR02800 | reverse complement strand
AACACAATGCGGTCCGCCGTTGATTCTCTGACCTCCCACCTTCGAAAGCTCTATCAGATATGGGAAAAAGTTGTGTGAATTACAGGGAGAATCATATGAAAATCGCAGATTTCGGCGTGAACAGAAAAGGAGAAACGTCAAAACTTTATACTCTGGAGAATGGCGGGGGAATGGAAATCGCAGTGTCTGACTTTGGAGCCACGCTCCATTCTCTGATGGTTTTAGATCGCAGGGGGATCAAACGGGATGTAGTTTTGGGATATGACAGTCCATCAGAATATGAAGGCCCTTCCGGGACTTTTTTCGGAGCAACTGTGGGGAGAAATGCCAACCGTATCGGCGGCGCTGCTTTCTGTCTGAATGGGAGAACGTATCACCTGGATCAGAACGATGGCAGGAATAATCTGCACAGCGGGTTCGATTTCTGGAGCTTTCGAAGGTGGGAGGTCAGAGAATCAACGGCGGACCGCATTGTGTTTGGACTTCACAGCCCGGATGGCGATCAGGGCTTTCCGGGAACAGTTGATGCCGAGGTGGCTTATCAGCTGACAGAAGACAATCGCCTGGTGATCAGTTACAGAGCCAGGACGGACGAGGACACTCCCCTCAATCTTACAAACCACAGCTATTTTAATCTGAATGGGCATGATTCCGGACCGGTGCTGGGTCAAACACTCTGGATAGACGGAGACTACTTCACGGAAACGGATGAAGAATTAATTCCCACAGGGATGCTTTTGCCGGTGGAGGGGACACCTATGGATTTTCGGAAGGAAAAGCCGATCGGGCAGGACATAAGAAAAGACTATCCGGCACTGGTCATGGGAAAGGGATATGATCACAACTGGTGCCTGAAAAATCAGGGGAAGTTCGCGAAGGCGGCGGTGCTTTCCTCTGCTGACAGCGGCATCACAATGGAGGTATACACAGATCTCCCCGGTATTCAGATTTATACCGGAAACTACCTGAACCAGGAAAAGGGAAAAAAGAACGCGGTTTATATGGAAAATCAGGGAATCTGCTTTGAAACGCAGTATTTCCCGGATGCAGTGAATCACAAAAATTTTCCCTCTTCTATCTGCAGGAAAGGGGAACTATATCAGACAAAAACTGAATTTCGTTTTGTAAAAGGGTGAGCTCATTCGATTTCGCAGGAAAAGAGCAGGACGGTCTGCATTTGCGGGCAGACACAGGAAGGGGAAATATGGGAAAATATATAATTGCACTGGATCAGGGGACCACCAGTTCACGCTGTATTTTATTTGACAGAGAAGGAAAGATCTGCAGTGTGGCGCAGAAGGAGTTTACACAGATTTATCCCCAGCCCGGATGGGTGGAACACGACCCCATGGAAATCTGGTCTTCACAGCTGGCGGTAGCAATGGAGGCAATGGGAAAGATCGGCGCCCACTACAGTGATATTTCTGCCATCGGGATCACAAATCAGCGGGAGACAACCATTGTATGGGACAAGGAAACAGGGGAACCTGTATATAACGCGATTGTCTGGCAGTGCCGGAGAACCGCGGACCAGATTGAACAGCTCAAGAAGGCTGGATGGGGAGAGAAGATCCGGGAGCGGACTGGGCTTATTCCCGACGCGTATTTTTCCGGAAGCAAAATATCCTGGATTCTGGATCATGTGGAAGGAGCGAGGGAACGCGCGGAGCGGGGAGAACTCCTTTTTGGCACGGTAGATACGTGGCTGATCTGGAATATGACGAAGGGATGCATTCATGTGACGGATTACACAAATGCTTCCCGGACGATGCTGTTTGACATTCACAGGATGTGCTGGGATGAAGAAATATTAGAGTATTTCCGCATCCCCAGATCCATGCTGCCGGATGTAAAACCTTCCAGCTGCATTTACGGGTATACTTCTTCTGATGTGATGGGAGGTAAGATTCCCATTGCCGGTGCGGCCGGAGATCAGCAGGCAGCTCTGTTCGGCCAATGCTGTTTTGAGCCTGGTCAGATGAAAAATACATATGGTACGGGGTGTTTCCTGCTGATGAATACGGGAACTCAGGCGGTACATTCAGAACAGGGCCTGCTTACCACTATCGCGGCCAGCTGCAGAGATGAAGTCCATTACGCTTTAGAAGGAAGCGTGTTTGTGGCAGGGGCGGCGGTTCAGTGGCTCCGGGATGAAATGCGCATGGTTCGTTCGGCCTCCCAGACGGAAGAATACTGCATGGAAGCAGCGGACACAGGCGGCGTTTACGTAGTTCCAGCTTTTGCGGGACTGGGGGCGCCTTACTGGGATCAGTATGCGAGAGGAATGATCACCGGGGTGACACGGGGCACCAGCAAAGAGCAGTTCATTCGTGCCACGGTAGAGTCCATGGCTTATCAGGTTCATGATCTGGTGGAGGCGATGCAGAAGGACTCAGGAATTCAATTAAAGCATCTTAAAGTGGATGGAGGCGCCAGTGCAAATAATTTTCTGATGCAGTTTCAGGCTGATATTCTGGGAGCGTCCATTATTCGTCCGGAATGCATTGAAACGACTGCCTTGGGGGCCGCCTACCTGGCCGGCCTGGCTGTGGGATATTGGAAGAATAAGGATGAGATATGCAAAAACTGGAAAGCAGCCCGGGTGTTTGAAAGCACAATGGGGGAGGAAAAACGTCAGCGGCTTATCAGGGGATGGAAACGAGCGGTAAAATGTGCGATGTACTGGTCGGAAGAAGGAGCGGGAAAAGAATAGAGAGATCAGGAGATTGACGTCTGATAATGGAGGAACAGCTATGAAAGAAACAAAGTATAATGTAGTCATCATCGGTGCGGGGGTGTCGGGCTGCTCCGTGGCAAGGGAGCTTTCCCGGTGGGATCTGAAAATCGGTGTTGTAGAGCGGGAAGAGGACGTATGTTCCGGTACGTCAAAGGCCAACAGCGCCATTGTCCATGCAGGTTTTGACGCGGAACCAGGCTCTTTAAAAGCCCGTTTTAATGTAGAGGGGAACCGGATGATGGAAAAACTTTCCCAGGATCTGGATGTTGAATTCAAAAGAAATGGATCCCTGGTACTCTCTTTTCATGCAGACGCGCATTCAGCTTTGGAAAATCTTTACAACAAAGGACAAAAAAACGGGGTGCCGGGCCTGAAAATTATTTCCGGAGACGAGGTTCGGAAAATAGAGCCCAATGTGACAGATGAGGTAGTAGAAGCACTGTATGCTCCCACCGGAGGTATAATCTGCCCTTTTGGATTGACCATAGCGATGGCGGAGAACGCCTGTGACAACGGAGTGGAATTTTTGTTCAACAGGAAGGTGCAGAAGATCCGCAGAGCTGAAACCGGTTATATTCTGGAAACGCAGAATGGGATGATACTGGCAGATGTCGTAGTAAATGCGGCGGGCATCTATGCCGACGAGCTTCACAATATGGTCAGCGAAAAGAAGCTCCATATCACACCGAGAAAAGGAGATTACTGTCTGCTGGACAAAGAAGCGGGGACTCATGTGTCCCACACGATTTTCCAGCTGCCGACCAGAATGGGAAAGGGCATTCTTGTGACCCCCACCATCCACGGCAATCTTCTTCTAGGTCCGACGGCCAGAGACATTGAGGATAAAGAGGCCACGGCAACTACGGCGGATGAACTGTCGGAGATTATGGAGAAATCCTGCCTCGGAGTGAAAAAGATTCCTTTCCGTCAGGTGATCACATCTTTTTCCGGCCTGCGGGCTCATGAGGAGGGAGATGATTTTATCATCGGAGAGGCGGAGGATGCTCCGGGTTTTTATGACGTGGCAGGTATTGAGTCTCCCGGACTTACCAGTGCCCCGGCCATTGGAGCCTGGCTGGCTGGTGAAATAGCGAAAAAAACAGGGGCAGTCCCGAAAGAAAAATGGAATGGAAAAAGAAAAGGATTTGTCCGGCTGGCAGAGCTGAACTATGAAGAACGGGCACTTTTAATTAAGAAACGACCGGATTATGGCGTGATTGTCTGCCGCTGTGAGGGAATCAGCGAGGGCGAAATCAGGGATGCCATCAACCGCACGCCGGGAGCAGTTTCCTTAGATGGCATTAAGCGCAGAGTCCGCCAGGGAATGGGAAGGTGCCAGGCTGGATTCTGCACGCCAAGAACAATGGAAATTCTGGCAGAGGAGAGGGGTATCCAAATGGAGGACATCTGTAAAAACGGACCTGGCTCACAGATGCTGGAAGGAAGGAATAAAGGGGGCAGATGAAATGACAGAGCATGAGATCGTAATCATAGGCGGGGGTCCTGCCGGCCTGGCAGCGGCTGCAGCGGCAAAAAAATCCGGGGTTTCAGATATTCTGATTTTAGAGCGTGACAGCTGCCTGGGAGGAATATTAAACCAGTGCATTCACAATGGATTTGGGCTGCATACCTTTAAGGAAGAACTCACTGGACCGGAGTACGCGGCCAGGTATATCGATATGATTCAGGAAGAAAAAATCCCCTTCAAACTAAATACGATGGTGATTGATATCAGCAGGGATAGAGTCGTGACGGCTGTCAACAGGGAAGACGGGCTGTTTTCTGTAAAAGCCGGGGCCGTGATACTGGCCATGGGGTGCCGGGAGAGGCCGAGAGGTGCGCTGAATATTCCCGGATACCGGCCGGCAGGAATCTATTCGGCGGGGACCGCCCAGCGGCTCATGAATATGGAAGGATGCAGCGTGGGACGAAAGGTCGTAATTCTGGGAAGCGGGGATATCGGCCTGATCATGGCGCGGCGAATGACCCTGGAGGGGGCTGAGGTCAAAGTGGTGGCCGAGCTGATGCCTTATTCCGGAGGTTTGAAAAGAAATATCGTTCAGTGCCTGGATGATTACGGAATTCCATTAAAGCTCAGTCATACCGTGGTGAATATCCATGGAAAAAGACGGGTGACGGGAGTCACTTTGGCACAGGTGGGAACAGACCGGAAAATGATTCCCGGTACGGAAGAATACTATGCCTGTGATACCCTGCTGCTTTCGGTGGGGCTGATCCCGGAAAATGAACTTTCCAAAGGCATGGGAGTTTCCATCAGTCCGGCAACTTCCGGTCCGGAAGTAAATGACTGCCTGGAAACCAGCGTAAAAGGAGTGTTTGCGTGTGGAAATGTGCTCCATGTCCATGATTTGGTGGATTACGTGTCAGAGGAAGCTGCCCGGGCGGGAGAAAATGCGGCGGCCTACGTACAGCGGAAGGAAGAATTTTCTCCTCTGAAACAGGTGAAGATCTGTGCGGAAAACGGTGTAAGATACACGGTTCCGCAGATTTTGGATGTGGAGCATATGCGGGATACGGTCACAGTCCGCTTTCGCGTGACAGATGTATACAAAAACCGGGCGGTCGCTGTGTACTGTGACGGAAAGCCGCTTCAGAAAAAAAGAAGGAAGATCCTGGTTCCTGGTGAGATGGAACAGGTAGAATTGAAAAAGGCAGACTTGGAAAACTTTCCGGATTTGAAGGAGATCGTCATACGGACAGAGGTGATATAAGATGGAAAAGAGAGAACTGATATGTATTGGATGTCCTCTGGGATGTCCCCTCAGCGTGGAGATGGAAAATGGAGAGATTTCGGTAACGGGCAACACCTGCAGGCGCGGGGAGGATTACGCGAAAAAAGAAATCCTTCACCCTGCAAGAACAGTTACGTCCAGTGTGCCTGTGACAGACGGTGTTTTGAAAATGGTATCCGTGAAGACAGAAACAGATATTCCGAAGGACAAAATCTTTGACGTGATGGATGCCATTCACAGAATCAGGGTAGAAGCTCCTGTGGCGATCGGTGACGTGCTGATCGCAGACTGTGCGGGAACCGGGGTCTCCGTGGTAGCAACGAAAAACGTAGAACGCAGGTAGGCAGGCTCTGGGCCTGCTTTCTATGGCGCTCGGTATGTCGAATTCTTAACAAACAGTTTGACATTGCCCCGCTCTGTGGTTATAATAATTCTTAACAATGTTGACTTAAAAATAACAGACAGAGGAGCGATGCAAAAAGTGGAAAAGCAGATATCACGGGCGGTGATTGCCAGACTGCCCAGGTATTACCGATACTTAGGAGAACTGCTGGAGGACGGGGTGGAGAGAATCTCCTCCAATGAGCTGAGCCAGCGGATGCACGTGACTGCCTCCCAGATCCGTCAGGACCTCAACAATTTCGGCGGCTTCGGACAGCAGGGCTACGGCTACAACGTAAAGCATCTCTACGCGGAGATCGCCAAGATCCTGGGAATCGACCGCCAGCACAACCTGGTGATCATCGGGGCCGGCAACCTGGGACAGGCCATCGCCAACTATGCCAATTTTGAGAAGCGGGGCTTTGTGATCAAAGGAATGTTTGACATCAACCCCCGGCTCATCGGACTGGTGGTCCGGGGAATTGAGATCCGGGGCGTGGAGGAGCTGGAGCAGTTTATCCGGGACAACGACGTCCAGATCGCCGCTCTCACCATTCCGAAGACAAAGGCGCCGGAGATCGCCGACCGGGTGATCCGGGCCGGCGTGAAGGGCATCTGGAACTTCGCCCATGTGGACCTGACAGTTCCGGACGACGTGGTGGTAGAGAACGTCCATCTGTCCGAGAGCCTGATGCGGCTTTGCTACCGGGTATGCAGTATGCAGGACAAAGAGAGCGGGGAGAAGGATAAGGAAAAGTGATGATCATCGGCGTCGGTACAGATATGGTTGAGATCGGAAGAATTGAAAAAGCGTGTGAAAAACCGTCCTTTCTGACCCGCGTTTATACGGAAGAAGAATGCCGGCAGGCCGGGGGAAACTGTACCCGGCTGGCCGGCAGTTTTGCTGTGAAGGAAGCGGTGGCGAAGGTGATGGGCACCGGCTTCCGCTCCTTCTGGCCGTCGGAGATCCAGGTGCTCCGGGATGAGCTGGGAAAGCCCTATGTGGTCCTGCTGGGCGGGGCAGAGAAGGCGGCGAAAGAGCGGGGAATTACAAGGATCCACGTGTCCATCACCAATACGGCAGTCTATGCCATGGCCTTTGCCGTGGGGGAAGGAGAAGAGTTATGAGATATCTGGTAAAGGGAACTCAGATGAAGGAAATCGACCGCTTCACCATCACCCAGGTGGGAATCCCGTCCCTGGTGCTGATGGAGCGGGCCGCCCTGGCGGTGGCCGAGGAGGCGGATCGGGCAGCCGGGCCCGGCGGACGGATCCTGGCAGCTGCCGGCCTGGGCAACAACGGGGCCGACGCGGTTGCGGCCGCCAGAATGCTGAAGGAAAAGGGTCACCCCGCTGCGGTCATCCTGGTGGGAGACCGGGAGCGGGGAACGGAAGAACTGAAGCTTCAGCTGAGCATTGCGGAACGCCTGGGAGTTACGGTGGAGCAGTTCGGGGATTTCATCCCCGGAGGCTGCGAGGTGCTCATCGACGGGGTGTTCGGCGTGGGGCTGAACCGGCCGGTCACCGGGCGGTATGAAGAATTTCTCCGCTTTCTCAGCGAAATCAAGGCTGGGACGGTGGTGGCCGTGGACGTGCCGTCGGGAATCAGCTCCGACACCGGGGTCCTGCTGGGGCCTGCCATCCGGGCGGATGTGACGGTGACCTTCGGCTATGAGAAGCTGGGGACCGCGGTCTATCCGGGCAAAGACTACCGGGGACGGCTGGTGGTGGCGGACGCCGGGTTCCCGGCGGAGGCGGCTGAGAAAGCGGGAGTGTCCGCCTTCACCTTCGGCCGGGAGGATCTCTCCCGTCTGCCCGCCCGCCCCGCCTATTCCAACAAGGGAACTTTCGGAAAAGTTCTGGTGGTGGGGGGCAGGAAAAATATGGCGGGAGCTGCCTACCTGGCCGCTCTGGCCGCCTACCGGACGGGAGCCGGGCTGGTAAAGATCCTCACTCCCGAAGAAAACCGGGAGATCCTGCAGACTCTCCTGCCGGAGGCGGTGCTGATTCCTTACAGGGAGGAAGCCCTGCTGGAGGAGGGCGGACTGACCCAGGAGGAAGTGGAAGGACTGTGCCGGGAGGCATCCGCCGTGGTGCTGGGACCGGGGCTGGGCCGGGATGAGGGAGCCGTCAAGCTGGTGCGGGCTGTCCTCAGCGCCGCCTGCTCCCCCCTGGTCCTGGACGCGGATGGGCTGAACATCGTGGCTGAGGAAGAGGATCTGACCCGGTATTTTACGGAAAATATTGTGGTCACTCCCCATGTGCTGGAGATGGCCAGGCTGCTGCACACCTCCGTGAAGGAGGTGCAGAAGGATATCGCCGGAACTGCCGCCGGATACGCGGACCGCTATGGAATCACCTGCGTGTTAAAGGACGCAGCCACCGTGGTGGCGGGAAAGGACGGCAGTCTCTACGTGAACAGCAGCGGCTGTTCCGCCATGGCCAAGGGCGGCGCCGGGGACGTGCTCTCGGGAGTGATCGCCGCCCTGCTGGCCCAGGGAATGGAGGAACCGGAGGCTGCCGCCCTGGGAGCGTACATCCACGGCCTCGCCGGGGAAACGGCCGCCGCCCGGCTGGGAGGACGGGCCGTGCTGGCCAGGGATCTGGCAGATTCCCTGGAAGGACTGGCGTAAGCCGGTAAAAACTGAAAAAAGGAAGTAGACAGAGACATGAACAAGATGGAGCAGTATGAGAGAGGTTATGTAAAAATAGATCTGGGTGCCATGGAAGCCAATATGCAGGCCATCAAAAAACGGGTGGGATCCGGCACCGGGATCATGGGGATCGTCAAGGCGGACGGCTATGGCCACGGTGCGGTCCCGGTGGCAAAGACCATTGAGCCATATGTGGAGGGCTACGGGGTGGCCACCATCGACGAGGCCCTGATCCTCCGCCGCCACGGAATCCAGAAACCGATCCTGGTGCTGGGAGTCACCCCCCAGATGCGGTTCGACGATCTGTTAAACTGCAATATTTCCCCGGCGATCTTCCAGTATGAGAAGGCGGAACGCCTCTCCAAGCGGGCCAGAATCCTGGGGAAAAAGGGCACCATCCACATCGCGGTGGACACTGGCATGAGCCGCATCGGCCTTGCCCCCAACGAAGCTTCCGCCGACATGGTCAAAAAGATCAGCCGGCTCCCGGGCATCGAGATCACCGGAGTGTTCACCCACTTTGCCAAGGCGGATGAGGCGGACAAGGAGAGCGCCAGCCATCAGCTGGCCCTGTACAGTCATTTTCTTGATCTTCTGAAGGAGCGGGGAGTGGAGATTCCCCTTCGCCACTGCGCCAACAGCGCCGGCATCATCGACATGGACGACTCCCATTTCAACATGGTCCGGGCTGGTATTATCATGTGCGGTCTCTACCCGTCGGACGAGGTGGAAAAGGAAAAAATCTGCCTCTCCCCCGCTCTGGAGTGGAAGAGCGAGGTGGTCTATTTAAAGACGGTGCCTGCCGAGACTCCCGTGAGCTACGGTTGGACCTGCTTTACCCAGCGGGAGACGGTCATCGCCACCGTGCCCGTGGGCTACGCCGACGGCTATCTGCGGAATCTGTCCAACAAGGCCGACGTGTTGATCCGCGGAAAGCGGGCCAGGATCCTTGGAAGGGTCTGCATGGACCAGATGATGGTGGACGTGACGGACATTCCCGGCGTGGAGGAGGGAGACACGGTCACCCTCATCGGAAAAGACGGGGAAGACCAGATCACAGTGGAGGAGCTGGCAGAGCGCAGCGGGGGCTTCCACTATGAAATCATCTGCGGCATCGGCATGCGGGTTCCCCGGGTGTATGTGAAAAACGGGGCCATCGTGGGAACCAAGGACTATTTCGGGGACGAGTATTTCGGTTTTGACTGAAGAAACGGTCCCGCTTCTCCGTCATAAGATATAGCAGAGAGTCATTTCCCGGCGGAAAGATCTGCCAGGAATAGATTTTCGGAAACCGGTCAATACTGGTGATAGAAAATCAAATGACGGAGTGTGAAAACGTGATCATCAGACGAGGGGATATTTATTATGCGGATTTGCGGCCGGTGGTGGGCTCCGAACAGGGAGGAGTGCGCCCGGTCCTCATCATACAGAACGACGTGGGCAACAAACACAGCCCCACCGTGATCTGCGCGGCCATTACTTCCCGGATGAACAAGGCGAAGCTTCCCACCCATGTGGAGCTGGATAAGGACAAATGCGCCATGGTGAAGGATTCCGTGATCCTTCTGGAGCAGCTGCGCACCATCGACAAGCAGAGGCTGCGGGAAAAAATCTGCCATATCGACGGGGAGCTTTTGGCAAAAGTGGACTGTGCTCTCATGGTGAGCCTGGAACTTTCTACATAGTCCACATTGACGAACAACCTTGTATTTGATATGATAAATAGGAAAAACAGGAAACCGGGGGGCATGGCGCATGCCCCCTGTTACATGTAAAAACGCTGACGGCAGAAAAGGAGAGATACGGAGAATATGGACGATGGTTATTCAGGCATACATATGCTGACACTGATAGTGCTGGTGGTTCTGGAGGCGGTGCTGTACGGATTTGGAGCTGCCCTGCAGGAGCTGGGAGGCGGGCTGGAAGAGGAGGCCCGGGACGGGAACCGGAAAGCGGAGAAGATCCTGGCCCTGGCGGAGAGGCCGGGACGCCTGGTGAGCACCAATCTGGTATTCACCACCGGATCCAGCCTGATTGTAGGCGCCTTTATCTTCCGGAAGATGATCTGGAGCAGCCAGAACCCGGTATACGCCGTTGTGGAAGCCCTGGTGTACATAATCCTCCTGGTTTCCCTGGGCATGGCCCTGCCGAAACGGCTGGCTGCGGAAAATCCGGAAAAATGGGCCATGGGCCTTTTTCCGGCGGTGTCAGTTCTGATGACCCTGCTGATCCCCGTGACGGCGGCGGTGGGCGCCGTCTCCTCCCTGCTTCTCAGGGCGGCGGGCATGGATCCCTCCTCCCAGGAAGAGGGAGTGACGGAGGAGGACATTATGTCCATGGTCAACGAGGGCCACGAACAGGGAGTGCTGGAGGCCAGCGAGGCGGAGATGATCACCAACATTTTTGAGCTGGGGGACAAGCGGGCGGAGGACGTGATGACCCACCGGAAAAATTTGGTGCTGCTGGACGGGAGCATGACCCTGAAGGAAGCGGTCCGCTTCATCCTGGAGGAAGGCAACCATTCCCGTTTCCCCGTATACGGAGACAATACAGACGATATCCTGGGCGTCGTCCACCTGAGGGACGTGATGGTGTGGGCGGAGAAAAAGGCCTGCGAGAACATCCCCATCCGGGAAATCCCCGATCTGATGATGGAGGCCAAATTTATCCCGGAGAGCCGGAGTGTGGACTCCCTGTTCCGGGAGATGCAGTCCCAGAAGATCCACATGGCCATTGTGGTGGATGAGTACGGCCAGCTGTCCGGAATCGTCACCATGGAGGACATTTTAGAGGAGATCGTGGGCAACATTCAGGACGAGTACGACCGGGAGGAGGAGCTGATCCGTCCCCTGGGCAATGGAGCCTTTTTAATCAGCGGCATGGCGTCCCTGGAGGACGTGTCGGAGGCTCTGGGCATCCAGTTTACGGAAGAGGAGGAAGAGGATTACGACACCCTCAGCGGCCTTCTCATCTCCCTCCTGGACAGGATTCCGGGAGAGGACGAGCGCCCGGTGATCCCCTGCGGCGGCTATGACTTCCAGGTGGAGCGGGTGGAACACAAGCGGATCGCTTCCGTCCGGGCGGTTCCTGCCCACAAGGAGCAGTCAGATACTTGTCAGCCGGAAAAAATGGTGGTAGAATAGAAAAGATGCTTTCTCCGCCAGGAGAAGAAACAGAGAAAAGAAGAACATTAGAGGAGAGATAGTATGTCAGGACATTCCAAATTTGCGAATATCAAACATAAGAAGGAAAGAAATGACGCCGCCAAGGGCAAGATTTTCACCGTGATCGGAAGAGAGATCGCCGTGGCCGTCAAGGAGGGCGGTCCGGACCCGGCCAACAACAGCAAGCTCCGGGACGTGATTGCCAAGGCGAAGGCCAACAACATGCCCAACGACACCATCGACCGGGGAATCAAGAAGGCCGCCGGCGACGCCGGTTCCGTCAATTACGAGACCATTACCTACGAGGGGTACGGTCCCAGCGGGGTGGCCATCATCGTGGACACTCTGACGGACAACAAGAACCGCACCGCGGCCAACGTGAGAAACGCGTTCACCAAGGGCGGCGGCAACGTGGGCACCACCGGCTGCGTGTCCTACATGTTTGACAAGAAGGGCCAGATCATCATCGACAAGGAAGAGTGCGACATGGACGGTGACGAGCTGATGATGACGGCTCTGGACGCCGGGGCAGAGGATTTCTCCGAGGAGGAGGACAGCTTTGAGGTGCTCACCGATCCGGACAGCTTCAGCCAGGTGCGCGAGGCCCTGGAGGCGGCCGGCATTCCCATGGCTTCCGCCGATGTGACCATGATTCCCCAGACCTGGGTGGAACTCACCGATGAGGACGACATCAAAAAAATCAACCGCATCCTGGATATGCTGGACGAGGACGACGACGTGCAGGCCGTGTATCACAACTGGGATGAATAATTTCCAATTTCCCGCCGTCACGGCTGGAAATCGGATGAGGGAGGACCTCTCTCTGACCATCATTGAGATGGCGGAGAGAGGTCCTTTTTCCGTTCACAGGATCTATTGAAACCGCGGTCTCTCTGTGCTATACTGGCACCTGGACAAAAGCATGGAGGCAAAAGCGCGGCACGGAGTTTGTGACCGCGTTTTCCTCATGGTTTGATTTGATAGAAAACTGGGTTGAAAGAAACCTGCACGACAAAGGAGACAGATTATGGACGACATCAGAGAGGCCTATCTCCAGGCGGTGGATGTGGATTACTCCTACCGTCTGGCAAAGAAAATGGAAACTTTTAAGACCAATCCGGTGCTGGGCTACCGCACAGCCGGTTCCCAGGCGGAGATTGACACCGGGAACATGCTGGCGGAGGAGATGAGGGCCGCGGGCCTTCAGGACATCCATATGGACCGCCTGACCCTGGATTCCTGGGAGTTTAAAAAGGCGGTGCTGCGGTTTGAAGACAGAGACGGCGTCCGCCATGAGATCCAGCTGGGCGCCTACCAGACCAATTTTGTCACAGACGGCTTTCAGAAATTTGAGCTGACGGATCTGGGCAAAGGCACAGCCGAGGACTATGAGGGCCGGGACGTGGCGGGAAAACTGGTGATGGCGGACATCAACCAGCGGGAGGAATGGTGGATCAATTTTCCCGTCTACCAGGCCCATCTGAAGGGAGCCGCCGCCCTCATCGCCGTTCAGGAAAACGGCTACGGGGAGATCGACAGCTCCGCCCTAAACGCCCAGGACATTGCAGGGCCCGCTGACGCGCCGGCCTTCTCCATGTCCCGCCGGGATGCGGAGCTGATCCGGGCCAGGCTGGCACAGGAGGGAACCATCACCGTGGAGCTGGACGCGGACAGCCGGGTGAAACGGGATCAGCCGGCCTACAACGTGTGGGGAGTGATTTCGGGCAAATGTGAGGAAAAAATCCTGCTCACCGCCCACTATGACTCCTATTTCACCGGATTTCAGGACGACAACACGGCGGTGGCCATGATCATCAGCATGGCCCGTTCCCTGATTGCCTGCGGCTACCAGCCGGAGCGGACCATTGTGGTCTGCGCCATGGCAGCCGAGGAATGGGGGGTCACCAACTCCAAATACGACTGGTCCACCGGCGCCTGGCAGCAGGTGTTCAAGGTTCGACCCCAGTGGCGGGGACAGACGGTGATCGACTTAAACTTTGAGCTGCCGGCCCACGCCCACGACCGCAGGGACGCCATCCGATGCACCTACGAGTACCAGGATTTCCTGGAAGACTTTGTGAGAAGGCTTCCCGCCTGGATCGATCCGAAGGAGGTCTATCCGGAAGGGCTGACGGTCTGCGCCCCCATCGAGACCTGGTCCGACGATTTTTCCATGGCCATCGGGGGAATTCCCTCCACGGTCAACGATTTTTCCGCCGGCCGCTTTATGGAGACCCACTACCACTCCCAGTTCGACAACGACGATTTCTACGATGAGAAGGTGTACCGCTTCCACCACCAGCTCTACGGCCTTCTGCTGATGGAAATTGATCAGACGCCGGTTGCTCCCCTGAATCCGGCGGAGCTCTTCGCCCAGATCCGCCGAAGCATCCGCCCGGTGACCGGGGAGGAGGATGAGACGGCCATCCTCCGGCTTCTGGACCGGCTCTCCGAGGCGGAGGAGCTGGGAGACCGGCTCTGGGCCAGAGTCCGGGAAAAGAACAGGGCGGGAGAGAAGGATGAGGCCCTTCAGCAAGGGCTTTTGAATCTGTTTCAGAAAGGACAGGACTACTTCGTGCGCCTGGACTGGCAGGACAGCGTGCTCTTTCCCCAGGAGGCCATCCAGAACAATCTCCGGTATCTGCGGGCGGCGTCTGCCTGCCTGAAGGAGGGGGAGACCGGGCTGGCCCTGGAGGCCATCTACAGCATCGACAACAGCCGGTACGCCTTCCTCTTTGACGAGGCGGTTTACCAGTATTTTACGGAGTATGTGCTGGATCAGCCGGAGGACCGGCTGCAGTGGGGAGCCGGCCGCATCGTCCACCACGAAAATCTCTATGGACTGGTGGCGCGGCTGAAGAAAAAGCACAGGACCGGCTGCCGGGATCTGGCAGAAGAGCTGGCCATGGTGCGGGAGGCGGAAAAACAGCAGATGATCTGCTATGACGATGATATCCGCTATATTACCCGGTCAGTGGAAAAACTGATCGATGAGATGAAAAAACTGGAAGAGGGGTAAATGAATGTGGACAGTCAGATATTATACCGGGTACAGAAAGAAGACCTGCCAAAACTCAGGGAACTGCTGACGGAGAGCTTTGCCGGCGATCCGCTCTATCACAGTCTGATTCCCGATGCGGCTACCAGGAACCGGCTCCTGCCGGAATTGTTTGAATGTGATCTGTGGGAATTTTTCAAGACCTGCGAGATCTTTGCCGACAGCAGAGATTTGAACGGAATCCTTGTGGTCTCCGACGAATCCGAGCCCTACAATCCGTTTCAGTTCTACCTGACGGAACTGCGGGCCCAGCTGAAAACCGATGAACATCTCATCCGGGAGGACATGAGCATGAAGACCTTCTGGAATTTCCTCCTGGGAAGGGATTATTTAAATTCCCGCTGGACCGACCAGCTGCACCAGGAAAACCGCCTCCACATCATCTATCTGGCTGTGCGGCCGGCCATGCAGCACCACGGCATCTCCGGACTTCTCATCGGGGAGGCCATCCGCTATGCCGAGGAACACCGGATGATGATTTCCTTAGAGACCCACAACGAAAAGAATGTGAGCCTGTACCAGCATTTCGGCTTCAAGATCTACGGGATCGTGGAAAAGCCCCATTTTCATCTGAAGCAGTACTGCATGATCAAAGAAATTTAATAAAAAAATGAACCGTTTTCTCACTGGAGGACTCTTATAGACAGGTGCACCGAAAAACAGCGGAAGGGAGATAACCATGGACGGGACAGAACGAGAGATGACAGTTAGGATGCAGCAGGGAGATGAGGAAGCATTTGCCTGGCTGTTTCACAGATATCAGAACCGTGTCTTGCGTATGGCGTATCTGATTTCCGGCAATTACGCGGACAGCGAAGATATTGTACAGGAAACCTTTGTCAAATGCTATACATACCGGAAGCATCTGAAGGATCCGGAAAAGTTTGAACCATGGCTGTATCAGATCATGACGAGAACCTCCTGGCGGATTTTGAAAAAGAACCGGAGGGAACAGCCTGCGGAGGAGATCCGGGATGAGTATGAGCCGGACCAGGACAGCGCGCCCCTGGAGTCAGTGCTCCGCTCTGAGGAGAGGGAGCAGCTCTGGGACGCAGTACAGGGCCTGGAAATCCGCCAGCGCACGGCGGTGGTGCTCTATTACTACAACCAGATGTCCACGAAGGAGATCGCGAAGGCCATGGGATGCCTGGAAGGCACAGTCAAATCCAGGCTTCATACAGCAAGGAAGAACTTGAAGGACCGGCTGAATGCCCGGGAAAAGGAGGGCCTCTATGAGAAGAGAACCGTTTGACAGAGAACTGGAAGAATTGTTGAAGGAGAAGGCGGAGCCTGTGCGGATGACGGATGAGGACGAGAAGAGAACTCTCGCCCGCATTCTGGACCGGGTGGGCGAGCCGGAGCAAAAGGAGGATTCGGTTATGTTTAGACGGTTTAACGGGAAGAAAATACTGGTGGCAGCGGCGGCTTTGTGTCTGATTGGCGCCTTTGGAGCGGTGGCGGCGGGAAAGATCGACTCAGTGAGCAGCTCCGTCCGCGTGGACCAGCCGGACTACCACTCCGCGGCGGACGTGGCGGCGGACGCGGACCGTCTGGGTTTTGTGCCGAAGGCGGTGGACCAGTTTTCCAATGGCTATGAATTTTCCAAAGGCTATTTCGTCATGCTGGAGGGAGCCGATGAAAACCAGGCCAAAGTGGCGGAGAGTCCGTCAGTGATGGTGGATTACAGGAAGGGCAGCGGAAGCGTCATCCTGAACATCGAGGCGCCTATGGCAGGTCTGGAACAGGAGAGCAGCACAGAGATGACCAGGGAGTACGGGGATGTGACTCTGAATTACTTCCACTCCGATTCCCTCTTTGTGGGAACCGATTATGAGCTCACCCAGGAGGAGCAGGCCCTTGTGGACGCGGGAGAACTGAACGTGGGCTACGGCGCGCCGGGAATGGAGCGCCAGGAGGTGACCAACTACTTTGTCACCTGGTCCGATGACGGCGGAAATTACAGCCTGATGGCGGGGGAGGACACCGGCCTGACGGCGGATGATCTGTTCCTCATGGCAGAGGAGATCGTGGACAGCGCAAATTAATGCTTGCATTCCATGACTCCCTGTGATAATATAAATAAGCTTCAGGAAAAGGTGTGGGAATTTTCTCACACCTATTTCCATATCAGAAAAAGATGGCGGCAGTGAGAGGGACTTCCGCTGTCAGAGGGGAAAGAAACATGGATTTACTCACATTATTTACGCTTGCAGTGGGGCTTTCCATGGACGCCTTTGCCGTGGCGGTCTGCAAGGGACTGTCCATGAAGCGGGTCACCGTGGGAAAAGCGGCTGTGGTCGGCCTGTGGTTCGGCGGATTCCAGGCCGGTATGCCCCTGCTGGGATATCTGCTGGGCATGCAGTTCAGGGATAAGATCACCGCGGTGGATCACTGGATCGCATTTCTGCTCCTGTGCTTTATCGGCGTCAACATGATCCGGGAAGCCTTTTCCGGGGAGGAGGAGTCCGGCTGCCAGGAGGACGCGTCCCTGGCTCCGGGAGATATGTTCCTGCTGGCGGTGGCCACCAGCATCGACGCCCTGGCGGTGGGCATCACCTTCGCATTTCTGGACGTGGCCATCATTCCCGCCGTCTCTTTTATCGGCATGACCACCTTCTGCCTGTCCGCCGCGGGGGTGAAAGTGGGGAATGTCTTCGGCTCCAGATATGAGTCGAGGGCAGAGCTTGCGGGAGGAATCATCCTGATTCTTCTGGGGGGAAAGATCCTTCTGGAGCACCTGGGAATCCTGGGGTGAGAGTTTTTCCCAAAAAACTGTGTAAAATTGCGGTAATATTTTAGAAATATGGCTGGTATAATGGCCAAAACTGTGGTAAAGTGGTAGCTAGGGTTTTATAAAGAGGTATACATATGGCTGAAAGACAACAGGATAATAATTCTTTGAAAAGAACGCTCCGCATGATATCCAGCTGCCTTGGAATTCTTTTCCGTCCTCTGCTCAAGGTACTGAAGATCCTGATGCGCACGCTGGCAGTGGCCTTTGTACTGGCCATTGTTCTCTGTATTGTTGTGGGCGTCACCAAAATCTACCCCCTGTACACCGAATACAGACAGATGGCGGAACAGGTGGTGGACGAGAGTACGCCGGACACCTTCCGGCTTCAGGAGTCCAGCTATATCTATGATGTCAATGGGGATGTGATCGCCAAGCTGACCATGGATGAAGATTCCTATTACCTGCCCTATGACGAGATTCCGGAGTATGCCATCCAGGCTTTCGTGGCAGTGGAGGACCGGACCTTCTGGGAGAATTCCGGCATTGACTTAAAGGGAATTTTCCGTGTCGGTCTGCGGTATCTGTACACGGAGGGGGAGGAGGTCCACGGAGCCAGCACCATCACCCAGCAGCTGGCCAGGAACCGGTTTCTCACCAATGAGGTCTCCCTGGAGCGGAAGGCAAAGGAAATGCTCATCGCCATGGAGCTGACGAAGAAGTACACCAAAGAACAGATCATGGAGTTCTATGTCAATGACATCAGCTTCGCCAATACATATTACGGGCTGGAGGCGGCGGCCATCGGGTATTTTGGAAAATCCTCCAGGGATCTGAGCTTGAGCCAGATCGCCTACCTGTGCGCCATTCCCAATTCGCCCACCTACTACAATCCGTACCGGCATCCGGAAAACGCTCTGGCCAGGCGGGACAAGATCCTGAACGACATGCTGGAGATGGGTTACATCACCCAGGAGGAGCACGATCAGGCCATCAGTGAGGAGATCGTTATTCAGCGGCCGGATTACGGCTTCCATAACTACGAGACTACTTACGCCATCAACTGCGCCGTGCGGTATCTCATGGAACAGAACGACTTCCAGTTCCAGTACGGTTTCCGCAGCGACGACGCTTACGAGGAATACACGGAGCGGTACAATGAGGCCTATGCCGCGGCCAGAGAAGATCTCTACACCGGCGGCTACGACGTGTATACCTCCCTGGATCCGGAAAAACAGGACTATCTGCAGAATGCTGTGGACCAGGGGCTGAGTTTTGACGACGAGACTTCCTCCAACGGAATCTATGCCCTTCAGGGAGCTGCCACCCTCATCGACAACAGCACCGGCAAGGTGGTTGCCATTGTGGGCGGAAGAAGCCAGGAGACGGATGTGTATGGGCTGAACCGGGCCTACCAGAGCTTCCGCCAGCCGGGCAGCGCCATTAAGCCCCTGATCGTCTATACCCCGGCTCTGGAGAACGGCTACAATTCCGACACCATCGTCAAGAACGTGGACGTGGACGCCGCGAAACGGGCGGCGAACGGAACGGACCTCACTCGGCTTCCCGGAGGCACCATGACTCTGCGCCGCGGCGTGGAGCTGAGCCGCAACGGAGTGGCCTGGTCCGTCTACGCGGACATTACCCCGGAAGTGGGCATGTCCTACCTGACGAAAATGCGGTTTGACAACATTGTGCCCGGCGACTACTATCTGGCTGCCTCCCTGGGCGGATTCACCCACGGAGTCACCAGCGAGGAGATGGCGGGAGCCTATGCGGCCCTGGCCAATGGGGGAACCTATCAGGATCCCACCTGCATTGTCTCCATGAAGGATAAAAACGGGGAAGAGATTTTTGAGGACCCGGAAGAGATCCAGGTATATGAGAAAAATGCCGCTCTCGTCATGGTGGACATTCTCACAGGAGTCATCACCAGAGGTACGGCCAGCGGAATGGGATGGAGCGGAGACGTTGAGGCCGCGGGAAAGACTGGCACCACCAACAACAGCCGGGACGGCTGGTTCTGCGGCATCACCCCCTATTATACTCTGACGGTGTGGGTGGGCTATGACCAGCCCAGGACCCTGTCTTCCCTGTGGGGCAGCACCTATCCGGCCCAGATCTGGAAGAATGCCATGTCTCATTTCGTGGAAGGTCTTCCCGCCGCCTCCTTTGAGGATCCCGGTCCGGAGACCGGTACAAAGGAGGATGTGGTGGTCTATACGGCTCCCGCCACCACGGCGGCTCCCACGGAAGCGGTGACGGAGGCTCCCACAGAGGCTCCTACGGAAGCGCCCACCGAGCCGGTTACCGGCATCCACGGCGGTCCCGGCATCGGTCTGGACTAGGCAGACCGATGCCCTGGGATTATCTGCCTGAAACAGCATAAAAAAAGCTGACGTTTCTCACAGACGTCAGCTTTTTTGCGTTACAGTTTTCTCAGATCTTCCAGAAATCCGGGATAAGAGATGTTGACGCAGTCCCACTGGGGAATGGAGGTCTCTCCCTCTGCCGCCAGAGCGGCGACGGCGAAGGTCATGGCAATGCGGTGGTCGTTCCTGCTGTCAATGACTGCCCCGTGAAGCGGCCTGCCGCCCCGGATGATCATTCCGTCTTCCGTCTCCGTCACGTCCGCCCCCATAGCCCGCAGGTTCTCTGTCATGGCCGCGATCCGGTTGGACTCCTTTACCTTCAGCTCTGCCGCGTCCCGGATCACCGTCACGCCGTCGGCAAAGCAGGCGGCCGCCGCGATCACCGGGATTTCGTCGATGAGAGAGGGGATTTCCTCCCCGCCGATTTCCACCCCGTGGAGGCGGCTGGCTTTTACCAGCAGGTCAGCCGCCGGTTCCCCGGCTCCCGAGGAGAGGGCAGTGGTCTCAATGGAACCGCCCATGCGGCGGAATACCCGCAGCACTCCGTCTCTGGTGGGATTGACGCCCACATTCTTTAAAAGAATCTCAGAGCCCGGGATCAGAAGCCCGGCTGCAATAAAGAAGGCGGCGGATGAGATATCCCCCGGTACCTGGATCTTCTGGCCGTAAAGCTCCTCAGCCTGCCGGATGGTCACTGTGGTGCCCTCCGTCCTCACGTCGGCCCCGAAGGAGGAGAGCATCAGCTCCGTGTGGTTTCTGGAAGGAGCCGGCTCCGTCACCCGGGTCTCCCCGTCCGCGTAAAGCCCTGCCAGCAGAATGGCGGATTTCACCTGGGCGGAAGCCACCGGCGTGGAGTAGGAGATTCCGTGAAGAGGAGCTCCTGTAATATGGAGAGGGGCGCAGCCGTTGCCGCGGACGCTCTCAATTTCCGCTCCCATGAGGGAGAGAGGATCTATGATCCGCTTCATGGGACGTTTCTGGATGGATTCGTCCCCGGTGAGGGTCACGTCAAAATCCTGGGCCGCCAGGATTCCGCTGATCAGCCGGGTGGTGGTGCCGCTGTTGCCGCAGTCCAGGATGCCGTCCGGACGGCGTAAGCCTCTCAGGCCTTTCCCGTGGACCAGGACGTTTTCCCCTTTCTCCTCAATGTCCACGCCCATGGAGCGGAAGCAGGAGATGGTGGAGAGACAGTCCGCCCCCCTCAGAAAGTTGGAGATCTCCGTATCCCCCTTTGCCAGCGCCCCGAACATGACGCTGCGGTGGGAGATGGACTTGTCTCCCGGCACATGCAGGCTCCCCCTCAAGGGGGAGGAAATCGATGAAAATTTCATGATCAGTTCCTTTCCGGCCAGCCGTCGTTGGCGGGGCTGGCCTGCCGTCTCAAAATCCCTGCAGAATTAAGGGATCAGAGTGTATTTGTAATCCAGAAGCCGGTCCCAGGCGGCCTGGCGGGATTTTTCGTCGTAGAAGGAGATGCGCAGAGCCCCCTCCCCGTGCTCCCGGTTGTGGTTGATGCCGATATTTTTGATGCTGATGCCCTTCGCCGCCAGAATCACAGAAAGGGTGGAGATGGATCCCACCTCGTCCACAATGTCCACGGAGAAGGAGTATTCCGGCTCAATGGCTCCCCGGCTCCGGTCAGAGATGGAGTTGCGGTAGCGCCTGGAGGAATCGAAAAGCTGATGAAGGGCTGTCTCATCCCGGTTTCGCAGGGAGGAGAGGATGTCCTCCAGAGAGCTGATGTACTTTTCCAGCATGAAGGCGATGTTGTCCGTGTTGGTCATACAGATCTGTTCCCACATCTCCGGGGAGGCGGAGGCGATCCTGGTAATGTCCTTAAAACCGCCGGCGGCGATCTGCTTCATGGTCTCCCGGCTGTCGTCAGAATCTCTCACCAGATTTACCAGACTGGAGGCCACCACGTGGGGCAGGTGGCTGATGGCCGCCACCGCCAGGTCGTGGTCCTTCGGAGCAATCACCATGGGGATGGCGTTGACCGCCCGGGCCACTTCCACCAGCCGGTCCACATTTTCCTGGGGCGCCCCCTCGGGAGGCGTGATCATATAGTAGGCGTTTTCCAGCAGATGATCCGTGGAGTTTTCATATCCGGTCTTTTCCGAGCCGGCCATGGGATGTCCGCCCACAAAACAGTCCCCCATGTTCAGCCGGTCCGCCGCCTGACAGATGCTGGTTTTGGTGCTCCCCACATCCGTGACGATGGCGCCCTTCTTTAAAAAGGGCCGGACGCTTTTCAGGTATTCCTCGTTCCACTCCACAGGAGTGCACAGAAAAATCATGTCGCAGCGGCTTAAGGCATCTTGATCCAGGCCGTCCAGGATCACGTCCACCACTCCGTCCTCCTTTGCCTGGAGGAGTTTATCTCTGGAGCGCATATAAGCCATGACGGTCAGCTCCGGATTGGATTTTTTCAGGGCCCTGGCCAGGGAACCGCCGATCAGCCCCAGGCCGATAAAGGCCACCGTGGATTCTCTCATAGCAGCCTCCCTGTCAGTTCTGTTCTTCCGCGTCCTGACGGAACGCCCGGCCCGCCAGCTTCGCGTAGGGATCAAGTTCCGCCATCAGCCGGTCAAAATTCTCAAAGGTGAGAGACTGGGGACCGTCGGAGAGAGCCTTCTCCGGGCAGGGATGAACTTCGATCATCAGCCCGTCGGCCCCGGCAGCCACAGCCGCCTTTGCCAGGGGAGGCACGTAGGAATACACGCCGGTGGCGTGGCTGGGATCCACGATGATGGGAAGGTGGCTCTTTTTCCGGATCACCGGCACGGCGCTTAAATCCAGAGTGTTTCTCGTGGAGGTCTCGTAGGTGCGGATGCCCCGTTCGCAGAGGACGATGTTGTGGTTCCCCTCGGAAATAATATACTCCGCGGCGTTGAGCCACTCGTCCACGGTCGCCGCCAGTCCGCGCTTTAAGAGGACCGGAATGCCGGAGCGGCCGCATTCCTTCAGCAGCTCAAAATTCTGCATATTCCTGGCTCCGATCTGAAGCATATCCACGTACTTGACCGCTTTCTCCAGGGCTCTCTGGCTGGTGACCTCACAGACTACTGCCAGCCCGGTGGCCTCCCTGGCTTCCTTCATATATTTCAGGCCTTCCTCCTCCAGCCCCTGGAAGGCGTAGGGGGAGGTGCGGGGCTTGTAAGCTCCTCCCCGGAGGAAATTGGCCCCCGCTTTCTTGACGGCAAAGGCCGTCTCCAGCAGCTGCTCCCGGCTCTCCACCGCGCAGGGACCGGCCATAACCGTCAGATTTCCCGGTCCTACGGTGGCAGGCCCCGCCTTCACGGTGGTGGGGTCCGGGTGAAATTTCCGGTTGACCAGCTTGTAGGACTCGGTGACGGGGACGATCTTGTCCACGCCCTCCGCCAGCTCCAGATTGGAATTGGCCAGAAGAGTTTTGTCCCCCACCACGCCCACGATGGTGACCTGAGTTCCCTCGGACAGATGGGCCTTTAAGCCTTTGGATTCGATCAGGTCCGTAATATGCCGCACCGCCTCCCTGGAAGCGCCGGGCTTCATGATAATAATCATAAATAGGTCTCCTTTGTATTGTAATTTCAAATTATGGAATACACCGATTGTATCGAAAAGACCTGTCGTTGTCAATAATTTATTGCGTTGAACTGTAACACTTTAAATTGCACCTGATTTTTGCCTCACAGTTCCGGAAGAATTCCTTTATTTGTAGTAATATAGAGGGGCAGCCAGAAAAAGAAAAGAAATTTTTTGTTAAAACTGCATATTCGTCTTGTAAATTTACAGAATTTTTAGTCATAGGCGAAATTCTTCAACAGGAGGGACTATTTATGAACGTATATGGAACACAGCAAATCCGCAATGTTGTGCTGCTGGGACACGGCGGCGCCGGAAAGACCACTGCAGCTGAGGCAATGGCTTACATCTGCGGAGTTACCAAAAGGATGGGCAAGATCCCTGATGGCAATACCATCAGCGATTATGATAAAGAAGAGATTAAGAGACAGTTTTCCATCTCCACCTCTCTGATTCCTCTGGAGTATGAGAGCGAAGAGGGAATGGTGAAGGTGAATCTCCTGGACACCCCCGGATACTTTGATTTTGTCGGCGAGGTGGAGGAGGCCATGAGTGTGGCGGACGCGGCAGTGATCGTGGTAAACTGCAAAGCCGGCATCCAGGTAGGTACGGAAAAGGCCTGGGATCTGTGCGAGAAATACCGCCTGCCCAGAATCATCTTCGTGACCAACATGGATGACGACCAGGCCAGCTACCGTGAAGTAGTGCTGAAACTGGAAAAACAGTTCGGAAGAAAGATCGCCCCCTTCCAGCTGCCCATCCGTGAAAATGAGAAATTCGTAGGCTTCGTAAACGTCATCAAGATGGCAGGACGCCGTTTTACCGGCGTAGGCACCTACGAGGAGTGCCCCATCCCCGATTACGTACAGAAAAACTTGAGCATCGCCAGAGATGCCCTCATTGAGGCTGTGGCTGAGACCAGCGAAGAGTACATGGAGAGATATTTCTCCGGTGAGGATTTTACAGAGAAAGAGATCTCCGACGCTTTAAGGGAGCATGTGATCGACGGAAGCATCGTTCCCGTGATGATGGGCTCCGGATTGAACTGCCAGGGATTAAAGATTCTTCTCCGCTCCATCGTCCGCTACTTCCCGGCTCCCGACAAGTATGAGTGCGTGGGCGTGGATATTTCCACCGGCGAGCGTTTCACTGCGAAATACAACGACGACGTATCCCTGTCCGCGAGAGTGTTCAAGACCATTGTGGACCCGTTTATTGGAAAATATTCTCTGATGAAGATCTGTACCGGAACTCTGAAGCCGGACAGCTCCATCTACAATGTAAATAAAGAGACTGAGGAGAAAGTGGGCAAGATCTACGTGCTGAGAGGCAAGGAGGCCATCGAGGTCCCGGAGCTTAAGGCCGGCGACATCGGCGCTGTGGCGAAACTGGCGGTGACTCAGACCGGCGACACCATCGCCGTTCGTTCCGCCCCCATCCTCTACCACAAGCCTCAGATCTCCACTCCCTACACCTACATGAGATATCAGACGGTGAACAAGGGGGATGACGACAAGGTGTCCAGCGCGCTGTCCAAGCTGATGGAAGAGGATCTGACCTTACGGTCGGTCAATGACAAGGAAAACCGCCAGCTTCTCCTCTACGGAATCGGAGATCAGCAGCTGGAAGTGGTGGTGAGCAAGCTGCAGAACCGCTACAAGGTTTCCATCGAACTGAGCAAACCCAAATTTGCGTTCCGTGAGACCATCCGCAAGAAAGTGGAGGTTCAGGGCAAATACAAGAAACAGTCCGGCGGACACGGCCAGTACGGCGATGTGAAGATGGAGTTTGAGCCCTCCGGCGATCTGGAGACTCCCTACATCTTCGAGGAGAGAGTGTTCGGAGGTGCTGTGCCGAAGAACTACTTCCCGGCTGTGGAAAAGGGAATTCAGGAATGCGTTCAGAAGGGCCCCCTGGCGGGATATCCGGTGGTTGGCATCAAGGCAACCCTGGTGGACGGCTCCTACCATCCGGTGGACTCCTCCGAGCTGGCCTTTAAGATGGCGGCTACCATGGCCTTCAAGAAGGGATTTATGGACGCCAACCCTGTTCTTCTGGAACCCATCGCTTCCCTGAAAGTGACTGTTCCCGACAAGTTCACGGGAGATGTCATGGGAGACTTGAACCGGAGAAGAGGACGGGTGCTGGGAATGAATTCCAACCACCACGGGAAACAGACCATTGAGGCGGACATCCCCATGTCTGAGCTTTACGGATACAACACCGACCTGCGCTCCATGACCGGAGGCATCGGCGAGTACGAGTATGAGTTCAGCCGTTATGAGCAGGCTCCCGGAGATGTACAGAAGAAAGAGGTGGAGGCGAGAGCCGCCCAGATGGAATCCGGAGAAGCTTAAATCAGGATCCGGCCGCAGAGAGCGGCTATGGGATATGAATACAGAAGGCGCTGCATTCGCTGCGGATGCAGCGCCTTTCAGTGAAAACAGGCCGGACTGTTCCGGCCGGGAGGTGAAAGGGATATGGACAATTCCCGGATCAGAAAATATTTTTCTTCCATAGGCCTGGCCTACTTTGCTTTCGCGGCGGTAACGCTGATGGTTCAGGCCGCGGTCATTTTCCTTCTCCGGGCGGTGGGAACGGACGTCTCCGCCTTAGGCACCACGGCTCGGCTGGCTCTCTCCATGGGTTCCATGTACCTGGCCGGCTTTCCCGTCTTTCTGCTGCTTCTGAGAAGAATTCCCAGATGTCCGACATCCGCGGAGGATCTCCGCCCCATGACCCTGGGACAGTTTGGAATCTGTCTTCTCATCTGTATTGGAGTCATGGAAGGGGGAAATCTCATCGGCAATATGCTCATGGGACTGACCTCCCTGTTTCTGGGCCGGCAGGTGGACAACTCGGTGATATCCATGGTGCTCCAGGGAGATCTGATCCCTGTAATCCTGTTTTCCGCCGTTCTGGCTCCCGTATTTGAGGAGCTGATGTTCCGCAGGCTGCTGATCGACCGGATCCGCATGTTCGGGGACCGGACTGCCATTGTGGTGTCCGGCGTCCTGTTCGGCCTGATCCACGGAAATTTCTATCAGTTTTTTTATGCCTGCGGGCTGGGAATGATCTTCGCCTATGTATACCTGCGCACAGGAAAGGTGAGAACCACCATCTTCCTCCACATGTGCATCAATCTTCTGGGGGGAGTGGCAGGCACCGTCCTGCTGAAATGGATTTCCGCGGCGGGAAATTCTGTGCCGGCGGCCCTGTTTTCCACCATGGCCATGGGGCTTTACGCCCTCCTTCTCATTGCCCTGGCCATCGCCGGTCTGGTTCTGCTCCTATGTCTGTGGAACCGTAGGTATCTGGCGGCGGGTGTCTTTGAGATTCCGGCGTCCCGGCGGTTTTTCACCGTTTTTCTCAACCTGGGCATGATCCTGTTTTTTCTCATCTGCGTGCTGCAGTTCTGGATGAATCTGAATTAGGAGGGAATTATGGAGAGACAGGAGAGAACAAAATACCGGATGGCGGAATCCATCAAGGGCCTGATGGCCCGCATGCCCCTGGACAAGATCACGGTGAAGGATATTGTGGCGGAATGCGGCCTGACCAGACAGACCTTTTACCGGAATTTTAAGGACAAATACGATCTGGTGAACTGGTACTTTGAAAAGCTGGTTCAGCAGTCCTTTGAGGAGATGGGAGTGAGCCTGACCCTGCGGGAGGGGCTCACAAAAAAATTTGAATTTATCCGGGAGGAGAGAGTCTTTTTCACCTGCGCCTTCGGCTCCAACGACTACAATTCCCTGATGAAATATGATTATGATTATATTCTGAATTTCTACAAGAATATTCTCCAGAGAAAACAGGGACGTTCCCTGGAGCCGGATGTGGACTTTCTCCTCCAGATGTACTGTCACGGATCCATCCGCATGACGGTGGAGTGGGTGCGCACGGGAATGAAGCTGGAGCCGGAGGAACTGGCAGGGCTGCTCATTGAAGCCCTGCCGGAAAAGCTGAATAAGCTTTTGTCCTTCCTGGCGGAGGACGGGAACGGTCAGCCGGTCACAGTGTGATTCAGCCACCGTCCGCTGTAAAACCGTCTCAGGAAACCAATTCCCCGGACGGTCCAGTCGGTAAACATGCCGATCCACACGCCCATGGGACCGAAGTCGAAATGGCGGATGAGCACAATGCAGAGGAGGACCCGGCACAGCCACATGGACAGGCAGGAGAGGATCATGGAGTATTTCACGTCCCCTGCCGCCCGAAGGCCGTATCCGGGGACGAAGGCGGCCGTCCACACAATGGGTTTGATGATGGTGATCCACAGGAGCATGTGGAGGCAGAGGGAGGCGCTCTCCTCCTCCAGCCCGGCCAGACTTACGATGGGGCCGGAGAGGGCGAACAGGAGAAGGCAGCTGGCCGTCACCACCACTTCCGCGGCGATGGTCAGCTTTTTGATGTAATATCTTGCCTCGTCCGGCCGCCCGGCTCCCAGGCACTGTCCCACCACGGTCATCATTCCAATGCCGATACCCATGCCGGCGATGCCGTTGAAATTTTCGATAATATTGGTCATGGCCTGAGCGGCGATGGCAGCCGTCCCCAGGGTGGAGACGGTAGATTGAATGGCCAGCTTTCCGAACTGGAACATGCCGTTTTCCACCCCGGAGGGAATGCCGATCCGGAGGATGTCCCGGATCAGCCTTTTCTGGGGACGGAGAAAGAAAAAGTTGCCGATGACGATCTGACCGGAGGGCCGGCGAAGGAGCAGAAGAACGGCGGCCGCGGCCACAATCCGGGACACCAGGGTGGAGATGGCAGCTCCCGCCACCCCCAGGTTCACCACCCAGATCAGCACCGCGTTTCCGAAAATGTTCAGAAGGTTGGTGGAGATGGTGATGATCATGGGAAGACGGCTGTTGTTCTGCGCCCGGAAAATAGAGGACCCGGAATCAAACAGGGCGATAAAGGGGAAGGACATGGCCGTGAAGAAAAAGTAAGCCAGGGCATTGTCCATCACCTCCGGATCCACCGCCCCGAAAATCAGCCTGAGCAGAGGGGCCCGGAAGACCAGGCAGAGGACTGTGATGACCAGGGAGATGGCCAGCACGGTAAAAAGCAGCTGGTTGGCCGCCTGCTCCGCCCGGTCCCGCCGCTTCTGTCCCAGGTAGTTGGCGCAGACGATGGCGCCTCCCGAGGCCAGAGCGTAGAACGCCTGGATCACCAGCACGTTGATGGAGTCCACCAGGGAGACGGCGGAGATGGCGGCTTCGCTGACGTTGCTGACCATCATGGAGTCGGCGGTTCCCATAAAGGCGGTAAAGATCTGCTCGCAGATCAGGGGGATCATCAGGGCCAGCAGCTGGCGGCCGGTGTACATGTGGCCGGAGGCCGGCGAGGAAGAAAGTTTCGTTTTCATTGGTATGAGTATGCCTCTTTTCGTAACAATGTGCGCTGCTGAAGTCTGTGCAGCGGAGCGTTTCCTATTTTAAGATGGCAGGAGGAAAAAAGCAATATGGACAGGGAAAATCAGATGAGAAAAATCATTATAGGAGATATTCACGGCTGTCTGGAAGAAGTTCTGACCCTGCTGGAGGAAGCGGAGTTTGACCGGAACCGGGACATGGTGATCCAGCTGGGGGACATGATCGACCGGGGATCGGATCCCTGCGGGGTGTTGGAATTTTTTAAGGCTATGAAGGAAAAAATCGGGGACCGGTGCGTGCTTCTCAGGGGCAACCATGAAGAAATCCTGCTGGAGGCGGTGAAGGACCGGGAGCTGATGGACCTCTGGAGCTTTAACGGGGGCATGAAAACGGTGCGATCCATGAAAACCAGGGGCATGAGACCGGCGGACTGGGTCTCCTGGCTGGAATCGGAGACCGTGCTCTGGTATCAGGATGAGGAAATTCTCTGCGCCCACGCCGGTGTGGAGAGTGAACACGGCCCGGACAACTCCCCGGATGTTCTGCTCTGGGACCGGAACCGGCTTCTGGAAAACCGCTACACCGGCCGGCTGGCCATCGTAGGCCACACGCCTCTTTCGGCGGCCGCCTATATGGACGGCAGCGGGGGAGAGGCCCGCGCTCTGCCGGAAAATACGGTCCTTTCTCTGCCGGAAACAGGGATGATCTGCCTGGACACGGGCTGCGTTTTCGGCGGCCGGCTTACGGCCATGATTCTCTCCGAAGGCACCTTCCGCCTTCAGTCTGTTAAGGGGCCGGGGAGCAGACGGTAAAAACATGGATCCCTGAGGGAGACAGCGGGAGACATCCCGGACGGGTACAGCCTGACGAAAAAGTGACATTTTTCCCGGACTGTCACATTTGTGACATCCGGCGGAATGTGTCACTTGTTTTTTTAACAGGGTATGTTAAAATTTTATCATAGCAAAGAAAAAAGGAGAGGTGTTTAGTTATGAGCAACCGTATTGTACTGAATGAGACATCTTACCATGGAGCCGGAGCCATCCAGGAGATCGCCGCGGAGGCGAAGGGAAGAGGCTTCCAGAAAGCCTTTGTGTGCTCCGATCCGGACCTGGTGAAATTCGGAGTGACCGGAAAAGTGCTGAAAGTCCTGGACGACGCCGGACTGGCCTATGAGATTTATTCCAACATCAAGGCAAATCCCACCATCGAGAATGTGCAGACCGGTGTTGCCGCGTTTAAGGCTTCCGGAGCTGACTATATTGTGGCCATCGGAGGCGGTTCTTCCATGGACACAGCCAAGGCCATCGGAATCATCATCGCCAACCCGGAGTTTGAGGACGTGAGAAGCCTGGAGGGAACCGCCGCCACAAAGAAGCCGTGCGTTCCCATCATCGCCGTTCCCACCACCGCCGGAACCGCTGCGGAAGTGACCATCAACTACGTGATCACCGACGTGGAGAAGAAGAGAAAATTTGTGTGCGTGGATACCCACGACATCCCTGTAGTGGCCGTCATCGACCCGGAGATGATGTCCTCCATGCCCAAGGGACTGACAGCCGCAACGGGCATGGACGCCCTGACCCACGCCATTGAGGGCTATATCACCAAGGCTGCCTGGGAGATGACGGACATGTTCCACTTAAAGGCCATTGAGATCATCTCCAAAAACCTGCGGGGAGCTGTGGAGAACACGAAGGAAGGCCGGGAGGGCATGGCCCTGGGCCAGTACATCGCCGGAATGGGATTCTCCAACGTAGGCTTGGGCATCGTTCACTCCATGGCCCATGCCCTGGGAGCCGTATATGATACTCCCCACGGCGTAGCCAACGCCATCCTCCTTCCCACGGTTATGGAGTACAACGCTCCTGCCACGGGAGAGAAATACCGTGAGATCGCCAGAGCCATGGGCGTGGAAGGCGTAGACCAGATGTCCCAGGAGGAGTACCGCAAAGCCGCAGTGGACGCGGTGAGAAAGCTCTCCCAGGATGTGGGAATTCCCGCAGACTTAAAGGAGATCGCAAAGGAAGAGGATGTGCCGTTCCTGGCAGAGTCCGCCTACGCAGATGCCTGCCGTCCCGGCAACCCGAGAGATACCAGCGTGGAGGAGATTGCCGCCCTGTACCGCTCTCTCATGTAATCTGAACCTGCGCTTTCCCTGCGCTGAAAGGGAAGCTTTTAAACGGAACCGGTTTCTGCCGGTTCCGTTTTCTGCGTGATACGCCCGGCAGGCGGACGCCATGCCTGCATGGGCGGATATTTTTCAGGAACCTGTTGTCTGCCGGAAACGTATAATTGTCCCTTCTTCGGTCCATACTATGGCCAAAAGGAGGCATATGATCCATGAAAAAGTATCTGTACTGCCTGCTGCTGTTTCTGGGAGTCAGCGTCCTGTGCCTGGCGGTGGGGTACTCTGTGACGAGAAACAGCGTAAAGAGGCAGGACGCCATTCCCAATACCGTGCTGGCCACGGAGACAGTGACAGAGCCTTTTGTGGCGGAGGAAGAAGCTGAGACCGCTCCGGCTGCCAACCAGGACATGGAAAACCGGTACTATCTGGTGGTGGAGGACGGTTTTCTCCTGGTGTTTCCCAGGGACGGAGATCAGGTCTGCATGTACACCCACGTTCCCGTCACCGATTTTCCAGAGGCGGAGCAGGAGCGGCTGCGGGCGGGGATCTGGTTTTCTTCCATGCTGGACATCTTCAATTATCTGGAATCCTACACCAGCTGAGGCCCTGTCTGGGTGGGCCGCGGCCCGGCTGTGTCCCGGCTTCCGGGCACTTTTTCCCCTTGATTAATAAATCCATATGGACTATACTGATTCCGTAACGCCAAAAATCAGGCAGAAAGGAATCTATATGAAATCATTTGCTGCAAAGGGATTGACGGCGGTTCTTGTCTGGGCATTCCTCCTGTGGGGAATTTCCGCGGCCGCCTATGCAGAAGAGAATACGGAAACCTATGTTTCCGGGACAAAGATCAACGGAGTGGGCGTGGCGGGACTGACGCCGGAAGAGGCGGCTGCCCGGCTGAAAGAGTTCTACAGCGGCGGCTACGCTCTTACGATCACGGGAAAGGACGGGGCCGAGGCCGTCGTTTCCGGGACGGATATTGGTTATCAGGCGGTGCCGGAAGGGCTGGAGGAGATCCTGGCTGCGGAGAACGCCGCCGGTCGGATGGCCGGTCCCTCGGTGGACAACAGCTACGAGGCAGCCCTGACCGTGTCCTACGACTCCCAGGCTCTTGCCGCCCGTCTCGCCTCCCTGCCTCTGGTGGCGGAGGCCGTTCCCACATCGGACGCTTACATCGCTCCCTGGGATGAGGAGAAGGGATTTGTGATTGTGCCGGAGTCAGAGGGAACCGAGATTGATCTGGAAAAGCTGACGGCTGCCGCAGAGGCAGCTCTGAAGGCGGGAGAGCCCGCCCTCGACCTGGAGAGCGCCGGCTGTTATCGGGAGATCCTCACCCGGGCGGCGGACGAGTCTCTGATCCGTCTGAAGGATGCCATGAACCAGTGCGCATCCATGGAGGTCACCTGTCAGGCCGGCAGCCGGGCAGTGACTCTGGAGGGAAAGGAGATCGCCGGATGGCTGACCGCCGGCGCGGACGGCGCAGTGGCGGTGGACCGAAGCCGGGCGGCGGCCTGGGTGGCGGAAATGGCGGCGGAATTCGACACTGCGGGGACGGCACGGACCTTTCACACAGCGGGAGGCGCGGACGTGACCCTCACCGGCCCCTACGGATGGAAAGTGGACCAGGAGGCGGAGACGGACGCGCTGATCGCCGCCATCCAGGCCGGTGAGAGCGTCACCCGGGAACCGGTCTGGTCCTCAGCTGCCGCCAGCCATGACGGAAATGATTACGGAAATACATATGTGGAAGTGGACATGGGGAACCAGCATGTCTATTTTTTCCAGGACGGGCAGCTGGTCTGGGACGCGCCCTGTGTGACGGGAAACCTTTCCAAGCATTACGATACGCCTGAGGGCATTTACGGCCTGTACTACAAGCAGCAGGACAAGGTCCTCCGGGGCGCGAAGCGGGCGGATGGAACCTACGAGTATGAGAGCCCGGTCAAATACTGGATGCCCTTTAACGGGGGAATCGGCCTTCACGACGCCGACTGGAGGAGCGGTTTCGGCGGAACCATCTACAAGACCAACGGTTCCCACGGCTGCGTCAATCTGCCTCCCTCAAAGACGAAGGAGCTTTATGACTATTTATACAAAAACGTGCCTGTCATCTGCCACAGCTAGGCGGAGTCAGGAAAAAGCCGGAGTGATTGGTGCGCCGGCTTTTTCCCGTAGAACAGGAGAGAGGAAACAAAGATGAACGATGTGATTGTTGTGGGCGGAGGCGCCTCCGGGCTGGCTGCCGCCATCGAGGCGGCCCGGGGAGGCTGCCGGGTGACGGTGCTGGAGCAGAAGGAGCGGACCGGGAAAAAAATCCTGGCCACGGGAAACGGCCGCTGCAACCTGACCAATCTCCATATGGATCCGGATACCTGCTACCGGGGCGGAAATCCCGCCTTTGTCAGGGACGTGCTGGGCCGGGTGACGGTGGCGGAAACCCTGGTATGGTTCGGAGATCTGGGTATTCCCACAAAGGACCGGAACGGCTATGTCTACCCCCGGTCGGATCAGGCCTCCGCCGTGGCGGAGGCTCTGGCCATGGAGGCAGAACATCTGGGCGTCCGGATTCTCTGCGGAATGCGGGTGGAATCGATCTCCTTCAAAGGGGAAAATAGCGGGAACCTTCGAACCGCCGGGGAGTTTGCCGTGACGGCGGAGGACCGGACGGACGGCGAGCGAAAGGTCGGGGAACGAAAAGCCGGGGAGCAAAAAGCTCGCAGGAGGGAAACCTTCCGCAGCCGGGCGGTGATTCTGGCGGCGGGATCAAAGGCAGCTCCCGCCACCGGATCCGACGGAAGCGGCTACGAGCTGGCAGAGGCCCTGGGACATAAGATCATTCCCCCGCTGCCCGCCCTGGTGCAGCTGATCTGCCGGGGACGGATCTTCCGCCAGCTGGCGGGAATCCGCACCGACGGCAGAATCCGCCTGCTTGTGGACGGGGAACCGGCCGCAGCCGACCGGGGAGAGGTGCAGCTGACGGAGCAGGGCATCTCCGGAATCCCCGCGTTTCAGGTGAGCCGCTTCGCCTCTGCGTCCCTGGCGGCGGGACGCCAGGTGGAGGCGTCCCTGGATTTTCTCCCGGACTGGAACCGGGAGCAGATTCTGGAATTTCTGACCGCCAGGAGAAGCCGCCTGGCATACCGGAAGGGGGAGAGCTTCCTTTCCGGCCTCTTTGCCGGAAAACTGGGGGCGGTCCTCATGTCCTCTGCGGGAATATCCCTTACGGATCCGGTCAGCCAAATCCCGGACCGGAAGCTGGAAAAGCTGGCGGATCAGATCCGGGATTTCCGGGCGCCCGTCACAGGCACCCGCTCCTTTGACAGCGCCCAGGTGTGCTGCGGGGGAGTCTGTGCGGATCAGGTCTTCGGCGCCACCATGGAGTCCCGGATCACCCCGGGCCTCTACCTGACCGGAGAGCTGCTGGACGTGGACGGCATCTGCGGAGGCTACAATCTGCAGTGGGCCTGGTCCACCGGCATTCTGGCCGGCAGAAGCGCGGCAAAAATCATAAGAGAAGGAGGAGATTCCCTGTGATCCGAATCAGTCAGCTGAAGCTCCCTGTGGACCATTCCAGGGAGGATCTGGAAAAAAAGATTGAAAAGACCCTGCGGATCCCCATGTCCCAGGTAAAAAACTGGCAGATTGTCCGCCAATCGGTGGATGCCAGAAAGAAAGAAGAACTTTTGTATATTTATACCATAGATGTGAAAACCGGCCGGGAAGAGCAGACCGTAAAGCGCGCCAGAAACCAGAATGTGGCCCTGTGCCGGGAGCAACCCTACCGTTTCCCACCTTCCGGTTCTGCCCCGTTAAAGGAGCGTCCGGTGATCGTGGGAGAAGGGCCGGCAGGACTGTTCTGCGGCCTGATGCTGGCCAGGGCCGGATACCGTCCCCTGATTCTGGAGCGGGGAGAAGCGGTGGAGGAGCGGAGCCGGAAGGTGGCCGCCTTCTGGGCGGGAGGTCCCCTGGATCCGAATTCCAATGTGCAGTTCGGGGAGGGGGGAGCCGGTACCTTTTCCGACGGCAAGCTGAATACTCTGGTAAAGGATAAAACGGGACGAAACCGGAAAGTACTGGAGACTTTTGTGGAATTCGGGGCGGATCCCGCCATCCTCTACCAGGCCAAGCCCCATATCGGCACGGATGTGCTGTACGGGATCGTCCGCTCCATGAGGGAGGAGATCCAAAGGCTGGGGGGCGAGGTGCGTTTTTCCAGCCAGGTCACCGGCCTGATTCTTCGGAACGGGCAGGCGGAGGGAGTACTCCTAAAAAGCGGGGAAGCCATTTCCTCCCCGGCCATTGTACTGGCCATCGGCCACAGCGCCCGGGATACTTTCTATTCTCTAAACAGCCAGGGCATTCCCATGGAGCCGAAGCCCTTTGCCGTGGGACTGCGCATCCAGCACCCCCAGACCATGATCGACCTCTCCCAGTACGGCCCGAAGGGGGCTGAGATCCTGGGCCCCGCCAGCTACAAGCTGACTCATCAGACAAAAACGGGACGGGGAGTCTACTCCTTCTGCATGTGTCCCGGCGGCTACGTGGTCAACGCCTCCTCGGAGGAGGGGCGGCTGGCGGTCAACGGCATGAGCTATCACGCCAGAGACGGAAAAAATGCCAACAGCGCCCTGATCGTCACCGTGACGCCGGAGGACTTCGGCGGAGACGGTCCCCTGGCCGGGGTGGAATTTCAGCGGAGGCTGGAAACGAAGGCCTACGATCTGGGAGGCGGAAAAATTCCCCTGCAGCTTTACGGAGATTTTAAGGAGAACCGGGAGAGCCGGGCGTTCGGGGAGGTCCTCCCCTGTATGAAGGGAGACTACGCCTTCGCAGACCTCCGCTCCGTTCTGGGGGAGACTCTCTCAGAGGCTCTGGTCGAGGGAGTGGATGCTTTCGGCAGAAAGATTGCCGGCTTTGACCGCTCGGACGCCATACTGGCCGGGGTGGAGAGCCGCACCTCCTCCCCGGTGCGCATCCCCAGGGACGAACATTTGGAGAGCGCCGTGAAGGGCCTTTTCCCCTGCGGGGAGGGAGCCGGCTACGCGGGGGGAATCACCTCCGCGGCCATGGACGGCATCCGGGTGGCGGAGGAAATCGCCTCCCGCTATGGGGTTCCCGGCAGCGAAGGCGGCGGGCCGGCCCCGGCCATGGCGCCCGGAGAAAGGGTCCCGGAGCCATTAAAGGCCCCAAAAATATTACAGAATTCAGACAGCGACAAGGAGAAACCATGAACAACCTGAGAAAAGAACACATGAAAGACAAAAAGCGGATCGTCATCAAGATCGGTTCTTCCTCTCTGACCCACAAAGAGACGGGAGACTTAAATCTGATGAAGATTGAAAAGCTGGTCCGGGTCATCTCTGACTTAAAGGGACAGGGAAAAGAGGTGGTGCTGGTATCCTCCGGAGCCATCGCCGCCGGGCGGCAGGCCCTGGGAAACCGGAAGCGGCCGGAGACTGTGTCCGAGAAACAGGCCTACGCCGCCGTCGGTCAGGCCCGGCTGATGATGGTGTACCAGAAGCTGTTTTCCGAATACAATCAGACGGCTGCCCAGGTCCTTCTCACCAAAAACACCATTATTGTGGACGACTCCCGGTACAATGCCCAGAACACCTTCGACGAGCTTCTGAAGCTGGGGACCATCCCCATCGTCAATGAAAACGACACCGTGTCTACCCACGAGATCCAGTTCGGCGACAACGACCGGCTTTCCGCCATCGTGGCGGCCCTGATCGGCGCTGACCTGCTGATTCTCCTCTCCGACATCGACGGGCTGTACTCCGACGATCCGAAGAAAAACCCGGAGGCGAAGTTTATCAGCCTGGTGGAGTGGATCACCCCGGAACTCATGGGAATGGGAAAGGAGAGCACCGGAAGCGACGTGGGAACGGGAGGCATGGCGGCCAAGCTGGCCGCAGCCAGAATCGCCACGGACGCGGGAAGCGACATGGTGATCGCCAACGGAGAGTCGGTGGAGATCGTGGAGGAGATCGTGGCCGGGGAGGAGAGAGGCACCCTGTTTCTTGCCCACGAAAACCTGGATTTCGATCTGATCCACTATGTGACCAACGAATATTGACGGCAGGAAGCGATCCTGCGCCAAATACATACGCGAAAAAGGGAGGAACTGACATGAGACAGGAAGACATCGACCGCATCAACACCCTGTACCACAAAGCCCAGGCCGTGGGCCTGACGGAGGAAGAGAAAGAGGAGCAGGCCAGACTGCGAAAAGAATATGTGACTGCTATCCGGGAGAGCCTGAGAGGCCATTTAAACAACATATCCATTGTGGAAAAGGACGGCTCCATCACCGATCTGGGCAAAAAGTTCGGCGGAGTCAAAGACGTATAGTTATGAAGAGCAAGGAAGAAGCCCGCAGGGATGCCCGCCTGAGGAGAAAACAGATGACGCCCGGACAGAAAGAAGAAAAAAGCCGGGCGGGGGCTGAGCGGATGATTTCCCTTCTGAAAGGGGAGGACCGGGTATTGTGCTATGCGGATCTTCCCGGGGAAATGGGCACGGATGAGCTGGTCCGCAGACTGTGGGATGCCGGGGTCCGCACCGCGTTTCCGAAGGTGAGGGGAGACCGCATGGATTTTTATGAGATCCGTTCCATGGATGAACTGACTCCCGGGGCCATGGGCATCCGGGAACCGGAAGGCACCGGCCGGCCGGTTTTCTGGCCGGAAGCGCCGGTGATTACCCCGGGCCTGGCCTTCGACCAGGAAGGGGGACGGGCGGGATACGGAGCCGGATACTACGACCGGTTTTTCGCGGAGGAGCCGGATCACCCCGCCGTCGGTTTCTGCTTTGAATGGCAGATCACAGAAGAACCGCTGGCCCTGGACGCCCACGACCGCCCTATGGATTTGGTCGTCACCGAATGCCGGATCCGCAGATTCCGCCGGAAAAGGGGAGAAACGGAAGGAGCCGGGACCGCGGGGAAAAAAACCATCACTCATAATATAACATTATAATAAGAAAGGGGAGTTTACCATGAATCTGACTGAAATTGGAGCAAAGGCAAAGGAAGTGTCCCATTTTCTGGGAAAGCTGGGGGTAAATGAGAAGAACGCCGGCCTTCTCAGCGCGGCGGAAGCCCTGATGGCGGCAGAGAAACAGATCCTGGCCGCCAATGAAGAGGATGTGAAGGCAGCGGAGGAGAAAGGGATGAATCCCGGCCTGGTGGACCGCCTGCGCCTGACTCCCGCCCGGGTGGCGTCCATGGCAGGGGGCCTGAAGGATGTGGCTGCCCTGGAGGATCCCATCGGTGAGGTGGAGTCCATGAAGCGCCGGCCAAACGGCCTTCTCATCGGCAAAAAGAGAGTACCGCTGGGAGTGATCGCCATTATCTATGAGGCCCGGCCAAACGTGACGGCGGATGCCTTCGGCCTCTGCTTCAAATCTGGAAACGCAGTAATTTTAAGGGGCGGGAGCGACGCCATCCGCTCCAATATGGCCATCGTGGAGGCTATTCAAAAGGGACTCCAGCAGGCAGGGCTGCCGGCGGACGCCGTTCAGCTCATCTCCGACACCAGCAGAGACAGTGCAAAGGCCCTCATGCGGCTGAACCAGTATGTGGACGTCCTCATTCCCAGGGGCAGCGCCGGCCTGATCCGCACGGTGGTGGAAAACAGCACCGTTCCCGTCATTGAGACAGGGACTGGCAACTGCCACATCTACGTGGACGCCACAGCGGATTTTTCCATGGCCCTGGACATTATCTACAACGCCAAGACCCAGAGGATCGGCGTCTGCAACGCCTGCGAATCCCTTCTGGTCCACAAGTCCATTGCAGAGCAGTTCCTGCCTCTGTTAAAACAGCGCCTGGACGAAAAGCAGGTGGAGATCCGGGGAGACGAAGACAGCTGCCGCATGGTGGACGGCCTGGTGCCAGCCACGGAAGAGGACTGGGGGACGGAATACTTAGATTATATCATTTCCCTGAAACAGGTGGACAGCCTGGACGAGGCCATCGCCCACATCAACCGCTACGGAACCGGCCATTCTGAGGCCATTATCACAAAGGATTACGCCAATGCCCAGCGTTTTCTGGACGAGGTGGACGCGGCGGCCGTCTATGTAAACGCCTCCACCCGTTTTACCGACGGAGCAGAGTTTGGATTCGGGGCGGAGATCGGCATCAGCACCCAGAAACTTCATGCCAGAGGCCCCATGGGTCTGCGGGAACTGACCACCACCAAATACATCATCTACGGAAACGGACAGGTTCGCCCTTAAGGGGGAGATTTCCACTTGTGCCTGTCTTTTCCACGCGTACATCTGCACTCACCGAAAAAACGCCGAAATCACGCGGGAAACAGAAATTGAACTTGTTTGTTTATACAAAAAAAACAGATTTTTGTAAAAAATAGTTGTAATTTATTCAATTTCGGGCTATAATCAGCATCAACATTGCAGATTCGGTGCATTGGCTTATTAGCTGACTAAAGTGAAAGCCAAATGTTTCCTGGTCGGGAATGGAAATAGGAAAAGGAGGAGCTATTATGAAAAAGAAATTAGCCAGCGTTCTGCTGTGCACCGCCATGACTGCGGCTGTATTATCCGGCTGCGGCGGAAGCGGTTCCACAACAGACACCACGGCGGCTCAGTCCTCTGAAGAGGGCGCAGGCGCCGAGACAGAAACGACTGCGGCGCAGACGGCGCAGGCAGCGGAGAACCTGACAGAGTTCGCTGAGGTTCCGGAAGATGTGGACCGTGAGCAGACCCTTACATACGCTCAGGGAGCGGATCCCAGAGGACTGGATCCGGCTCTGGTGGACGACGGCGAGTCTTCCAAGCCCATCGTGCAGATGTACGAGGGACTGACGAAGTTCGGCGATTCCAACACCGAAGTAGAGCCCTGCCTGGCAGAGTCCTGGGATATCAGCGATGACGGCTTAACCTACACCTTCCATTTAAGACAGGGTGTGAAGTTCCACGACGGCACAGACTTCAATGCTGAGGCTGTAAAGTACAACATTGACCGTCAGACCGTGAACAAGACTTCCGACATGCTCTACGCAGACTTCGTGTTCGGCGACGTGGCTGCCTGCAACGTCATCGATGACTACACGGTGGAGATCGTTCTGAACAAGGCCAGCACTCCCTTCTTAAACAACCTGGCCATGTCCCTGGGCGCTCCCATGGTAAGTCCCACCGCCTGTGAGGCTGCCGGCAACAACTTAAACGAGGCTCCCTGCGGAACCGGTCCCTACAAGTTCGTGAGATGGGACAAGAACGAGGCTGTTGTGCTGGAGAGAAATGAAGACTACTGGGGCGACAAGGGCGTTTCCAAGGAAATCGTGTTCCGCACCATTTCCGACAACTCTGCCCGCGTGGTGGCTCTCACCAACGGCGAGGTGGACATCATCGACGGCATTGACGCCAACGTGGTGGATCAGATCACAGCTGCCGGCTGTCTGTTAAACATGACAGAGGGTATGAACATCAACTACATGGCTTACAACACCCAGAAGCTGGACGATCCGGACGTGAGAAGAGCTCTGTCTGAGGCAGTGAATGTTCCGGAGCTGGTTCAGAGCCTTTACAGAGGCTATGCGACGGAGGCTACCTCCATTCTGCCTTCCTTCGTACCTGGCTACAGCGCAGACGTGACCCAGACCCAGTATGATCCGGAGGATGCTCAGCAGGTTCTGGCTGACAAAGGCATCACTGAGATCCACATGCTGGCATACACCAACCCGAGACCTTACAACACTGCTACCGGTCAGACCCTGGCAGAGGCAATTCAGGGCTACTGGGCAAAGGTGGGCGTAACCTGCACCATCGACGCCTATGACTGGACCACTTATAAGGAGAAGATCGGAACCGGCGACTACGATGTCTGCCTCTACGGCTGGATCGGCGACAACGGTGACCCGGACAACTTCCTGAACCTGCTGGCTTCTGAGGACATTGAGATGAACGTAGCTCAGTATCACGACGAGGAATTCAATCAGATGCTGTCTGACGCTGCTTCTCTTCCCAACGGAGACGAGAGAAACGCCGCTTACGCAGAGATGGAGCAGAAGGTTGCCGACGAGAATATCTGGCTGCTGATCTCCCACCAGGAGAACCTGGCTGCATACGCAAGCAACGTACAGAACTTCATCTATCATCCGACCGGCAATACGTTCCTCAGCCACACCTACAAGAACTGAGAGCACAGCGAAAAAGACATAAACACCGGCTTTTCACCATAAGGGCAGAGTAATCTGCCCTTTATGGGTGTCTTAAGGACATGAAAAACATGGCACGGACTGTTTCCCGGGGGAACAGTCCGTTTCTGAGCCGGAACGGGGATGACCGGTTCAGAAATGAATTGTTCCCCATGAAAACAATAAGAAGAAAGGTTGAGAATATATGATAAAGTACATTGTGAAGAGACTGCTTCTGCTCATTCCGGTACTGTTCGGGGTTTCACTGATCGTATTTTTCCTGATGCGCGTCTGCGCACCCGATCCGGCCCCCATCGTACTGGGCCAGCACGCCACTCAGGAGAGCATGGACGCCTGGAGAGAGGCCAACGGCTTAAATGACCCGGTAGTGGTTCAGTATGTGGATTTCATCAAGGGAGCTTTCACCGGCGACCTGGGCACTTCCTACTATACTAAGACTCCCGTGGTGGACGAGATCATGTCCCGGTTCCCCGCCACTGTGGAGCTGGCCATTGTGGCCATCATCCTGGCTTCCGTGCTGGGAATCGTGGTGGGCGTCATATCCGCCGTCCACAAAAACTCCATCTTTGACAACGGAGGCATGCTGCTCTCCCTGGTGGGAGTTTCCATTCCCATTTTCTGGCTGGGCATCATGCTCATCATCCTGTTCTCCGGCACCCTTCACTGGCTGCCCTCCACAGGCCGCGTGGACCCGGCTCTGCGCCCGGACACTGTGACAGGATTTATGATCATTGACAGCATTCTGGCGGGAGACATGGAGGCGCTGAAAGACGTGCTCCGCCATCTGGTCCTGCCCGCCGTGACCTTAAGCCTGTATTCCATGGCTATCATCGCGAGAATGACCCGTTCCAGCATGCTGGAGACTTTAAATCAGGATTATATCCGCACCGCAAGGGCGAAGGGTGTTCCTGAAGGGAAAGTGACCCGCCGCCATGCCCTGAGAAATGCCATGCTGCCGGTGGCAACGGTCATCGGTCTGCAGCTGGGATCCCTGCTGGGAGGAGCTGTGCTGACAGAGTCCGTATACTCCTGGCCTGGCATCGGCAACTACACTGTGCAGTGCATCATGAAGTCAGACTTCCCGGTGGTGCAGGGCGTGGTTCTGCTGATCGCCGTTATCTTTGTTCTGATGAACCTGATCGTGGACGTGGTATACGCCTTCCTCGATCCCAGAATTAAATATTCAGGAAAGGAGGCGTAAGCCATGGCAAAGAAAAAACGTACTGAAATAGTGGCCGGAGAGGTCATCGAGAAACCGGAGTCCCAGTTAAAAGTGATGTGGGACACCTTAAAGAAAAATAAGGCGGCCCTGGCAGGACTGGTGGTCATCATTCTGCTGATTTTCCTGGCTATCTTCGGGGACCTTCTGGCTCCCTATGATCCAGAATATTCCGACATGGCTCACACCTTTGTAAAACCCTGCGCGGAGTACTGGTTCGGCACGGATCAGCTGGGAAGGGACATCTTCTCCAGAGTGCTCTCCGGAACGAAGGTCTCCCTGCTGGTGGGACTGTCCGCGGTGGCCTTCTCCCTGGTGATCGGTACGATCCTGGGCTCTGTGGCCGGATATTTCGGCGGCAAGGTGGACGGCTTCATCATGAGATGTATGGACATCATGCTCTCTATCCCCTCCATCCTGCTGGCCATCACTCTGATGGCGGCTCTGGGCAAGGGACTGGACAAGGCGGTTATCGCCATCGGAACCGTTTCCATCCCTGAGTACGCCCGCATCGTCCGCAGTTCCATTCTCTCAGTAAAAGAGAACGACTACGTGGCTGCGGCAAAGGTGATCGGCAACTCTGACGGACGGATTATTTTCCGCCATATTCTGCCCAACGTGGTTTCCTCCATCGTGGTCCGCGCCACCCTGGGAATCTCCACAGCCATCCTGGATACGGCCGCCCTGGGCTTTTTGGGAATGGGCGTGCAGCCTCCCATGTCCGAGTGGGGCGACATGCTGGGACGGGCGAGAACCTATATTTTCTCTGCCCCCTACACTCTGATTTTCCCGGGACTGGCCATCACCCTGGCCGTTCTGGCCTTCAACCTGTTCGGAGACGGCTTAAGAGACGCCCTGGATCCGAAAGAACGAGTATAAGGAGGAAGCCGTCATGTTATTGGAAGTAAAAAATCTGGAAACAGAATTTAAAGTTAAGCGTGGAACGGTGAAGGCCGTAAACGGCGTCAGCTTCCAGGTGGACAAGGGAGAGATCCTGGCCGTGGTGGGAGAGTCCGGTTCCGGAAAGAGCGTTACCTCCCTCTCCATCATGGGACTGATCCGGGAGCCCGGCCGGGTGTCCGGAGGAGAGATTCTCTTTAACGGGGAGGATCTCCTGAAAAAGAATCACAAGGAAATGGAAAAAATCCGGGGAGACAGGATCTCCATGATTTTCCAGGAGCCCATGACCTCCTTAAATCCCGTTTACCGCATCAAGGATCAGATCATGGAGAACATTCTGACCCATGAAAAAGTGAGCAAGGAGGAGGCCTACAAGCGCTCCGTGAAGATGCTGGACCTGGTGGGCATCCCGGACCCGGAGAAGCGGGCCCACGACTACCCCCATCAGATGTCCGGCGGTATGCGCCAGCGGGTGATGATCGCCATGGCTCTTTCCTGCCATCCGGAGCTGCTCATCGCCGATGAGCCCACCACCGCTCTGGACGTGACCATCCAGGCTCAGATTCTGGACCTGATCAACCGCCTGAGAAATGATCTGGGCATGGCAGTCCTTCTCATCACCCACGATCTGGGCGTGGTGGCGGAGACTGCGGACCGGGTTGTGGTTATGTACTGCGGCCGTGTGGTGGAACAGGCCACAGTCATGCAGCTCTTTACGAAGCCTCTCCATCCCTACACCAGAGGCCTGATGGACTCCATCCCCAAGCTGGATGAGGACCGGGACCGCCTCTACATGATCAAGGGCATCGTGCCCGATCCCACCCATCTGCCCAAGGGCTGCTCCTTCGCGGACCGGTGCGATCACTGCATGGAGAAATGCCGGGAGCATATGCCAAAGCTGGTGGAAACCGAAGACGGAAGACAGGTGCGCTGCTTCCTGGTAAGCGACGAAGAGGAACCGGAGGAAGAGTAAATGAGCGAAGAGAAGAGAGAAGTTCTTTTAGAGGTAAAGAACCTGAAGAAATACTTCACGGTTGAAACCAACTTTTTCGGGAAACCCACCTCCATTCTGAAAGCAGTGGACGACGTTTCCTTTAAAATTTACAAGGGAGAGGCCTTCGGACTGGTGGGAGAGTCCGGCTGCGGAAAATCCACCATCGGAAAGATGCTGGTGGATCTCTACAAGCCCACAGACGGAGAAATCATCTACAACGGTGTAGATTTAACCAAGCTTTCCCACAAAGAGAGGCGGAAATACTGCAAAGATATTCAGCTGATCTTCCAGGATCCCTACGCCTCCTTAAATCCCCGCATGACCATCGGAGATATTATTGCGGAACCCATCCGCATCAATCACCTCCTCCCGGAGGATCAGATTGAGGACCGGGTCACCTACCTGTTAAACTGCGTGGGTCTGGCCAACCACCAGAGAAACCGGTATCCCCACGAGTTCTCCGGCGGACAGCGCCAGAGAGTGGGAATCGCCAGAGCCCTGGCGGTGGAGCCCAAGCTCATCGTCTGCGACGAGCCTGTGTCCGCTCTGGACGTGTCTATTCAGGCCCAGGTGCTGAACCTGCTGGACGACTTAAAGGAGCAGTTCGGCCTGACCTACTTATTCATCGCCCACGGACTGAACGTGGTGAAGCACATCAGCGACCGGGTGGGCGTCATGTATCTGGGCAAGCTGATGGAGGTTGCCGGAAAGCATGAGATCTACGATAACCCCTTAAACCCCTACACCCAGGCCCTCTTGTCCGCCATCCCGTCCACAGATGTGACGAAGAAGAAAGAGCGGATCATTCTGACGGGAGACGTTCCAACCCCCATCGATCCGCCGAAGGGCTGCCGGTTCAGCTCCCGGTGCTTTAAGAAGTGCCAGGGCTGCGATGAGATTCTTCCTGAGATGAAAGATGTGGGAGGCGGCCACCTGGTTGCCTGCCATCTGTACGACAGCAAACAGAATTAATGGACAAATTTCTGCGGTTCCGCAAAAAGCAGTTGTGTTTTTTGCGGAACCGTACTATAATTTTCCCTATCACGGCTGTCGTTTTGTGCAGAATTCTGCCCAAAGGGCGGCTGAAACAGGAAGAGGAGGAGTATTGAACATGAAAAAGAAAGTAGTCAGCGCTCTGCTGTGCACTGCTGTGGCCCTTTCCATGGCTGCCTGCGGACAGAGCGGGTCCGGTTCAGAGACCACTGCTGCCGCGGAAGCAGGCGGCGAGACTTCCGCCGCGGAGACGGAAACCGCCGCTGCCGGCACAGCCTTAAAGGAGTTCGGAGAGATTCCGGAGGATGTGGACCGGGAGCAGACCATCACCTTTGCCCAGGGATCCGACCCCAGAGGACTGGATCCGGCCATCGTGGACGACGGCGAGTCTTCCAAGCCCATCGTGCAGATGTATGAAGGCCTTCTGAAATTCGGAGATTCCAACACAGAGGTGGAGCCCTGCCTGGCAGAGTCCTGGGACGTGAGCGAGGACGGCTTAACCTATACCTTTCATCTGAGACAGGGCGTAAAGTTCCACGACGGCACCGATTTTAACGCGGAAGCCGTAAAATTCAACGTGGATCGTCAGACCATCAACAAGACGGAGAACATGAACTACGGAGATTTCGTCTACGGCGATGTGGCGGAGTGCAACGTGGTGGACGAATACACCGTGGAATTTAAACTGACGAAGGCCAGCACCCCGTTTTTAAACAATCTGGCCATGTCCTTAGGCGCCCCCATCGTGAGCCCCACGGCCTGCGAGCAGTATGACAACAATTTGAACGAGCATCCCTGCGGCACCGGCCCCTACAAATTCGTGAGATGGGACAAGGATGAGGCCGTGGTGATGGAGCGCAATGAGGATTACTGGGGCGAGCCCGGCGTGGCAAAGAATATTGTATTCCGCACCATTACCGACAACTCTGCCCGTGTGGTGGCTCTCACCAACGGAGAGGTGGACATCATCGACGGCATTGACGCCAACGTGGTGGACCAGATTACGGCTGCCGGCTGCGTGCTCAATAAAGTGGAGGGCATGAACATCAACTACATGGCCTACAACACCGACGTACTCACAGACCCGGAGGTGAGAAAGGCCCTTTCCCAGGCAATCAATGTTCCGGAGCTGGTGGAGAGCCTTTACAGAGGATACGCGTCTGAGGCGACCACCATCCTTCCCAGCTTTGTGCCCGGCTACAGCAGCGATGTGCACCAGGTGTCCTACGATCCAGAGGCCGCTCAGGCTACTCTGGCAGAAAAAGGCGTGACGGACATCTATATGGTGGCTTACACCAACCCCAGACCCTACAACACCGCCACCGGTCAGACTCTGGCGGAGGCCATTCAGGGCTACTGGGCAAAGGTGGGCGTCAACTGCCGCATCGATACCTTTGACTGGACTTCCTATATCGACAAGTGCAACACCGGCGATTTTGACGTGTGCCTGTTCGGATGGACGGGAGACAACGGTGACCCGGACAACTTCCTGAACCTGCTGGCCAACGAAGATATCGGCATCAACGTGGCCCACTACAAAAACGACGAGTACAACGCCATGCTGGCAGAGGCGGTCAGCCTTCCCAACGGCGATGAGAGAAACGCCCTCTATGGGGAAATGGAGCAGAAGCTGGCGGACGAGTGCGTATGGCTTCCCATCTCTCACCAGGAGAGCCTGTCCGCATACGTTTCCAACGTGCACAATTTCATTTTCCATCCTACAGGAAACGTATACTTAAGCAAGACCTATAAATATTAATACTCAAACATGACAGAAGACATCCCAAAGGCGAGGCTGCTCAAGGGGTGTCTTCTTGTTCATATACATAAAGGAGGACAAAACTATGGTATCATCACAGGCAAAACAGTTTATCAGCGATCACAGGGAGGAGGCGTTTCAGCTCTTAAAGACCATCGCCCAGATTCCCTCCCCGTCCAACCACGAGGAGAAGCGGATGGAATTCTGCAAAAAATGGCTGGAAGACATGGGAGCGGAGGGTGTCTACACCGATGACGCCTTAAATGTGGTCTATCCCTTCGGCGTAACGGAGGACGGACCGGTGGTCGTGTTCATGGCTCATACTGACGTGGTATTTCCCGACACCGATCCCCTTCCGTGGAAGGAGGAGGATGGGAAGCTGTGCTGCCCCGGAGTGGGAGACGACACGGCCAATCTGGTCAACATCCTCATGATCGCCAAATACGTGACCGAGTCCGGATTAAAGCCGAAGGATGCCGGCATTCTGTTTGTGTGCAATTCCGGGGAAGAGGGCCTGGGAAACTTAAAGGGAAGCCGGAAGATCTGCGAGGACTACAAGGGACGGATCCGGGAATTCTACAGCTTTGACGGAAAGCTGGACTCCGTCACCAACCGGGCTGTGGGCTCCCACCGCTTCCTGGTGACCGCGAAGACCCAGGGCGGCCATTCCTACGGCGATTTCGGCCGTGACAACGCCATTGAGAAGCTGGCAGCCATCATCGAGGACATCTACGCCATTCAGGTGCCGAAGGAGGGCAAGACCACTTACAATGTGGGAACCATCTCCGGCGGAACCTCCGTCAACACCATCGCCCAGGAGGCCCGCATGCTCTGCGAGTTCCGGTCCGATACCAAATCCGGCCTGGACTACATGAAAGAGCAGTTCGACCGGATTCTGGACCGCCCGGATATCACCGTAGAGCTGGTGGGAGAGCGTCCCTGCGAGAATTTAAGTCCGGAGACAGAGGCCAGGAGAGAGGAGCTGCTCCAGAAAGCGGAGAAACGGCTGGAGGCAGTTACCGGCAAAAAGGTAAAACGCCAGCCCGGCTCCACCGACTGCAACATTCCTCTCTCCATGGACATTCCCGCCGTCTGCTTCGGCGCCTACTTCGGAAACGGCGCCCACACCCGGGAGGAGTACGTGATGAAAGACTCCCTGGAGATGGGATACGAGGTGACCTTTGAGACTGTGCTGGAGTATTTTGAGTAATTCCATGGCAGCCGGAGAGGAGAGACAGCTGTGAAATTCTGGTACCTTTCCACCAAAAGCGGCACGGAGGAGAAGGACCTCCTCATGGAAAAAACCGCGCGGGAACTGGGCATCCAGCTGACAGAGCAGCACATCGGCGACGGAGTGACCGACAGCAGCTCCTCTGAGATGAGAGAACTGATCCGCCGGATGGAGATGTCCCGGGTGGACGCGGTTATCTGCCGGGGCCGGATGGAACGGCTGCTGAAGGAGGCGGGAGCGGACCGGAAGATTCCGGTGATTCCCGTCCAGTTCCTGGCCTCCAGCACCATTTCCCTGCTGGCCCATGTAAAAAAGAATCATCCGGAGGAATTTTCTGTCCCGGGGGCTTCCGCCGCCATTTTCAGCCACCGCCATCTGCTGGTCAACCCGGACATTGTGCGGGAGCTGTTTCATCTGGAACTGATCCATGTGGTTCTCCGGGAGGACAGCCCGGAATACCTCCGTCAGGAACTGATCCGGGCGCGGGAAGCGGGAGCCACCTTTGTCATCGGCGGGCCCCGGGTATGCAGGGAGGCGGCATTCCTGGGCATGCGGTCCTATTACACGGAAAATGCGGATGAGTACGAATCCTATTACCACACTCTGGAACTGGCAGTCATGTTTGTGGAGAACGGGCGCAGCCAGCAGGAATACCGGAAAACCCTGGAAGATATGATGGACTACTCCTTTGAGGGAATGGTCCTGCTAAATCAGGAAGGGCGGATCAGCTTCTGCAATTCCATGGCCAGGGAAATCCTGGAACCGGAGTCTGGGGATCCCACTGGAAAGGCTCTCTGGGAGATGATCCCCGAGCTGGATCAGAAACAGATCCGAACTGTCGTAAAGGATGGAGAAACTATCTACGGCAGCATGTTCCAGATCCGGAATCACGCAGTTCTGGTGAGCGCCATCCCCTACCGGCGGAGAGGACAGATCCAGGGAGCCATCCTTTATCTGAATCAAAAAGAACGGCTGGAACATCTGGAAACACAGATAAAAAATGAGATCTACTCCAGAGGCCTGGTGGCCAAATATCATTTTTCCGATATCAAGGGAAATTCCCAGGTTATGGAGGAATGCCGCTACGAGGCAAAACAATTTGCCAAGCATCAGGCAAATGTCCTTCTTTTCGGGGAGTCTGGGACGGGGAAGGAGCTCTTTGCCCAGAGCATCCACAACTACAGTATGAGAAAGGATCAGCCTTTTGTGGCTGTCAACTGCGGTGCCCTGCCCATGAGTCTTCTGGAGAGTGAACTTTTCGGCTATGTGGGCGGAGCTTTCACCGGCGCTTCCCGCCAGGGGAAAAAGGGACTGATTGAGCTGGCCGACAAAGGGACTATTTTTCTGGATGAGATCTCTGAAATGGATCTGCAGGGACAGGTTCGTCTCCTGCGGGTCATTGAGGAGCGGGTGATTACCAAGGTGGGAGACGACCGGGTAATACCGGTGGATGTGCGGATCATCGCTGCTTCCAATAAGAGTCTGATCAAGCTGGTGAAAGAGGGAAAATTCCGGGAGGATCTGTATTACCGTCTGAATGTCCTGACACTCAGGATTCCCCCTCTGCGCAGCCGGGGAGAGGACATTCTTCTGCTGGCCGATGACTTTCTGGCCCGCTACGGCAGTCTGGCGTCAAAAACCCTGGAATTGACCAGGGAAGCCAGAGAACTTCTGCTTTCCTATTCCTGGCCGGGGAATGTCCGCCAGCTCAGGAATTTCTGCGAACGGCTGGTTGTGGTCAGCAACCGCCGGAAAGTGGATGGAGAGATGATCCGCCGGCAGCTGACGGATATCTACGGGGATGAGGAGGAGCCGCACACCAATCTCCAGGAGGTCTCACCGCCGGAAACGGCACAGGAAAGGGGCCTTTCTGAGAGGGAACAGCGGGAGCGGGAACAGCTGATCCAGGCCCTGAACAGCTGCAGGGGCAGCCGCACGGAAGCTGCCGCCGCGCTGGGAATCGGCCGAACCAGTCTGTGGAGAAAGATGAAGAAATACCGTCTCGAGGAACGGTATTGATACAAACTGAAATTTTGAAACAAAACCCAGAGCATTTTGAAACAAATGTTTCTCAATGTTCTGGGTTTTGTTTGCAGAATTCCCGCCAGAGCAGTGGCAAAAAACATTTTTTCTCGAGTTTTACAGGATTTTTACAAAGATCGACAAAAGTTGGCACAGTTGTTGCGATATAAATGGATAAAAGAATTGTCTGAGAGAAAGGGGTAATCTGTGTGAAAGAAAAAATCAAACTGAAAGACATCTTTAACCGCAACCTGGTGCTGATTCTCATCATCCAGGTTCTCAGCGACAGCTCCAACAACTGGGCCAGCGCCTTCATCAACATGGGCGCCACCGCTGCCGGCGTGGGAGTGGGAGCCATCGGAATCGGCGCCTCCGTCTACACCATTGCGGCGCTGATCACCCGTATGCCAGCGGGATCCATCGCCGATTCCGACAAAAAGAAAATCGGCCTCATCGGGGCGATTATCGTCCGTACCATCTGCATTTTTCTTCTGGGAACCTTTGGAACTATGGGTGACGCCAATTTTATCGCGGCCCGGGCACTTTACGGCTTTGGCTGGTGTCTGGTAGGCATCATCCTTCCGGCCGTAGTTGCCATGATGATGGACAAAAAGGTGATGGGCACCACCTACGCCTTTCTGTCCGTCGCCCAGTCCCTGGCCAAGAACTATTCCAAAGCCGGCGGCGTATACGTATATCAGAACTTCGGAATGTTTCCGGCTCTGATCTGTGCGGCAGGCTTTGCCGTGCTGGCCATTCTGCTGATCGGCTGCCTGGACTTCAACGATGAGAGGATCATTCAGGCGACTTCCAAAAAGAAGAAAAAAGGCGGCTTAAAGGCTTTGAATCTGAAATATATCCCGGTATGCTTTATGATGAGCCTGGTGGTGCTGGCATGGTCCGCCCACAGCCAGTACAATAACGTGATCGCCGCAGAGCGGGGCATTGATATCGCGTCCATTCTGGTGGTAACGGGAACCATCGCCTCTGTGATCAGCTTTGTCACCAACACCCTCTGCGATTTCATCCATCCCAAATGGGTACTGTTTTTCCTGTATGTCTGTCTCGGGGCGGGCATCTTCCTCACAGGCCACGCCTACACCTACGGTGCCTTCATGGCCGCAGAGGTACTGTGCACCATCGGATCCTCCTACAGCAAGATTATCAGCATCTTCCTGTTCAAAAACTGTGATATTACGGAAAAGGGCAGCGTCCACGCCACCAACTATTTCGCCACGGATGTGCTGAGCATTATCTCCGGAGGAATCCTGGGGGCTTTGATGAGCACCTTTGATTACCAGCACAGTTATGATATGATAGCCGTGCTTACATTTGTCATCGCAGTTTTGTTCATCCTGTTTGGCAGCCGGCTGATGAAGTCCAGCCCGGATACCCTTCAGGCGGAAGAGAAAGGAGCGGCATAAAATGAGTGAGAATAAGAGAAATTCCCTTCCGGGAAAATATGAAGGCTTTACAGAAAAACAATACGCCGGCTTTACCATCGAATCCCGGTATGTAGCCGGCTTTGACGGCACCAAACTGGCGCTGGATCTGGTATTCCCCGTAAAAGAGGACGGAACAAAGGCGGAGGGCAGATTTCCGGTGATTCTGCTGATCTCCCGGGGCGGGCGGATGAAGAAATCCCCGAAGCGAAACGGTGTGGACCTGATTGAGCGCTGCGTCCCCTGCGGATATGTGGGCGCCATGCTGGAAAACCGGGGCGCCGGCGTCTCCTACGGCACCCAGGACAGCTTTGCCAGCATAGAAAACCGGAAGGATGTGAACGCTGTCATCGACTGGATCATCGCCCAGGACTGGAGCGACGGCCAGGTGGCCACCATCGGAGGATCCAACCGGGGTCTGATCCAGTTTGCCTCCGCAGTCACCCGCCCGGCCCCCAGCAGGGGCTTAAAGGGAATCACCCCCATTGTGGCCGATCCGGATTTCTACTATCAGGACTATCCCAACGGCGTCTCCGCCATCCCCATGCACCGGCGCGGGAACGTCTCCGGAAGTTCCATCAGCCCGGTGAAAAAGACAAAGGAAGAATTTCTTGCGGATCCCCAGGTGGAGCCGGTGGACGAGGATCCAACGGGAGATATGGCCTACGAGGCTTACCTCACCGGGCAGTATGGGAAAAACAAGCGTTTTATGGATTCCCTGCTGCTGGAAAATATGTGCCGGGACGATGAAAACCCCAACTTCGGCGGAGAGAAGACCAACCTGACCATTCCGCCCATCACCGACCTGGAGGTATTTCAAAAGACCGATATCCGGGTACATCAGTTTGCCGGGCTCTGCGAGTCCGGAACCTTTGGCCAGCTGATGGCGTCCAAGGAGTGGGGCGGTTCCATCGTTCTGGGGCCCTGGACCCACAGACAGTGCACCCGCTCCACCGCCGACGTCACCTATCCGGAAGGGCAGTTTGACATGCTGGCGGAGCATCACAAATGGCTGGACAACCTGTTAAAGGGCGTGGACAACGGTCTTGACAAGCGTCCTCCCTACGTGTACTACATGATTGGAGCGGAAGAGGGAAAGCGGTGGAGATTTTCCGATACCTGGCCAGTGGAAAATGAGAGGCGGACCGTATTCTATCTGACAGCGGACCGGTCCGGCACCTGCGGTTCTGTCAATGACGGCTCCCTTTCCCTGACCAAGCCGGAGGCAGTTCAGACCACCGACTACCAGGTGGACCCGTCCATAGAAGTCTTTGACAACGGGGAGGGCGGCACCTTTGAGCGGATGGTCCTCACCTGGGATGGGGATATGACTCCCGGCGTGGACAACAAGGGGCTGACTTTTACGTCCCTGCCTCTCTACGGCCGTTACCGCAATGAAATCGCCGGAAATGTGGGAGTGGATCTGTGGGTGACCTGCGATCAGCCGGACGCGGATTTCATCGTATATCTGGAAGAGGTTCTGAAAAACGGAGAGTCCCGGTACGTATCCATGGGCATGCTGCGGGCCTCCCACCGGACCACAGCTCCCAGAAAGGCCTGGGACGAGGCGGGGGCGTTCTACCATCCCTGCATGCGGGCCGATATGGAGCGGTGCCTGGCCGAGGGCATGAACGAACCCACCCATCTGCAGTTTGCCATTGAGCCCACCACCAGACACTTTGAGAAGGGGAGCCGTCTGCGCCTGACCATCACCTGTGCCAACCGGAAGGCTTTCCAGCATCCCATGTATGAGAATGGCCGTCTTCCCGTCATCACCCTGTATCAGGGCGGGGATCACCCTTCCTTCATCCGGGTGCCCTTCATCGAACACGAGGAGAACGTGTACAACGGAACGGTGAAAACCGAAGATTACGAAGGACCGGGAACTCTCTATTTCTTCCGGGACCACGTGTATCTCTACGGCAACGGACAGTGGAAGAAAATGGGCGCGGACAGCCCGGAAGCCCAGTATGAGATGAAGGACGGAACGGCTGTGTTTGCCGGGGGATTTTCTTTCACCATGGAGGGGAAACCGAAGGAGGACGGCGTCGTCTGTGATTACGCCGGCGGGGATCCCGTTCTCATGCCTCTGCCGTACCGGCGCCGCCGGATCGTGGACACCGTTCCGGTCTCCCCCCACAGCCGGATGCTGTTTCTGCCGGCGGTAAAGACTCTGTATGTGGAAGAATTCCGCATGGACAGCAGCGATCCGAAGGCGCCGGCCGTCCTCTATATGCACGGCTACAGCGGCACTCCGTCCAACATGACCAACATTCAGCTGGAGCTGCTCCGGAGAGGGTACGCGGTGATCGGGGTGGATATGCGCAATTATCCCCCCAACTGTTTCCCGGATTATGTATACGATATGAAGGGCTGCATCCGGTATATCCGCGCCCATGCCGGCGAACTGAAAATTGATCCTGACCGTCTGGGATGCAGCGGGCAGTCTCTCGGCGGCAACGCCACCCTGATCGCTGCCGCTTCCGGAGGGGAAAAGGATCTGGAAGGCACTGTGGGAGGAAATGAGGGAATCTCCAGCAGGCTTCAGGCGGTCTGCGTGGGATATGGATGGTCGGACATACTCCGCATGGGTCCGGACCTTGCGGAAGAGTACAGAGATTATCCGGAAGAAGTCCGGAAGACGAAATTTGACAACAGCGACGGGCCGAAAGCGCCCCTGGCGGAAGTGATCGGATTTTCCGGAGAGGGAAAGGGAATCAAAGTCCTGAGAGATTACATGGAACAGGGGAGAGAGGGAACAGATCCGTTCCTGGATGAAATGCTGAAAAAGGCCATTGGAGCCAGCCCGGTCAGCCACATCGGACCGGATTTTCCGCCGGCAGCCCTGTTTTCCGGGCTGGGCATGGTCCGGGTGGACATTCCGGACCGGCAGTCCTACCGCACCTTTGAGGCCTGCAGCCGATACGGCGCCGACTGCTTCCTGTTTGAAAACACCGGCGGCAATTACGGGAAGTCCGCCCCGGTGATCCAGGCCATATGCAGTTTCTTTGACACGTACTTGAAGGGCAGCCTTCCCTATCCGAAGACGGTGGCTGTGCCAGGAAGCTCTGTGATTCTGGAAAATTACCGGGACCGCGCCATGGATTACCCTGTTTTCCTGGAGAAAGAGGGGACTATCTACGCGGCGGCCGAGTACATAGAAGAATTTCGTGGCAGAGCAGAAGGCCAGGGCAAAAAGCCGGACGGTCCCACCGAACTCATCGGCAGCCGGGCCTACATTCCCATTCAGTGCCTGGCCGGATCAGATGTGGAATGTCAGTATTATCCGGACAAACACATGTGCGTCCTGATTCCCGCCTGGGTCCATGCGGGCAACCAGGCTAAAAACAGAACCTACTGACCTCCCTGGGCGGCGTATTCCTGGGCGATTAGGCCGGCGACAAACTGAAGCCGGTAGGGATGGCAGATCTGATCGTGGGGAGACTGAAAGCGGATGACCCGGTCCACGTAGGACTGGCTCTTCTGGTCTCCCCCGGACACCATCCAGATCCTGGGGACGGAGAGCTGCTTCCGATAGGGCTTCATATCCTGATAATCGAAATAGGAACCGGTATAGGAAAAGATCAGGATCAGATCCGCCCGGCGGAGAATGTCTGCCATGGAGAGAGCCTCGCTCTCCTCAAATCCCCGGGCCAGTATTAATGCTGCTCGTTTCATCATCTATCTACCTCCTGACAACCACCATAATCATTTTGGTCCCGGAATGCAACAGATTTCCAAAATCAGGAAATAGAAAAGAGGGAGAACGCCTCCCTCTCTCAAAATTCACTCATCATTACCGAATCACATGGATCGTTCCCTCGTCGTTCAGCTTTTTGATCACCGTAGCGATTACAGGGAAGGCAAAGATTCCCACCACACCGATGAGCTGGGCTCCGGCGTAAATGCACAGCAGAGTGACGATGGGGTGGAGTCCCACCTGGCTTCCAATGATTTTCGGCTCCAGCGTCTGCCGCACCACCGTGATAACCAGATAGAGAACCAGGATTCCCACTCCCAGGAAGGTGTTCCCCAGGATCAGAAGCACCAGGCCCCAGGGAATCAGCACCGTTCCCGTTCCCAGCACCGGCAGGATATCCACCACCGCCACCAGAAGGGCCAGAAGAGGAGCCATGGGAATTTTTAACAGGGTAAATCCCAGATACAGCTCAAAAAAGGTAATGGTCATAAGCAGGGCGTAGACGCACAGAATCTTCCAGATTACCGTCTTTGCGCTGAAGACGATTTCCAGGATCATGTTTCTGCGCTCCGGACCAAACTGCCGGAGTATAAATTTGGTCACCGGTTCCAGATCCAGGGTGAAGAAAAAAGAGGAGATCACCGTAAAAATCAGCTGGACCAGAAAGCCGGGAAATCCCACGATCCAGGATGCTCCCATACCGATGAGAACGCCGGAAATCTCCGCGATACCCGTCTGCACGCTGTTTTCCAGGCTGCCAAGAAGGCTCTCCACCGTTCCCTCCGACTCCGGGAAACTGGCCAGAATCCGCTCAGAGAGCTGGGTCAGCCCCGGTTCCAGAAAATTTCTGTAATACTCCGGAAGCCTTACGGCCTGATCCTGGATGAACCCGACCACCCGGCTGCCGAAAAAGCTGATCGCCGCAAAGATCAGCCCGTAGCACAGAATGAGGATGACCACAGAGGCCACCTGGCGGCGGATCTTCCATTTTCTCGAAACGGCGCGGATCAGAGGCGTCAGCAGGGACGCCAGCACAAAGCCGATGAGAAACGGCGCGAACATGGGAAGAAAATTCCTCAGCAGGAAAAATACAATCGCTGCAAGCAGCAGAAAATACATGACATTGATGATAAAGCCTCTCCGGGCTTCCGTCTTTTTAGGATCCATTTTATTTTTCAGGCGGCTGTCCGCCCTGTTCCTTTCTCAAAAACTGATACTCAGGAAATATTATAGGAATCTACGGCAAAACCCGTCAAGAGAATTTCCCATCTTTAACACATTCTTTATCTTCCAGCCCCTTTATCTTTCCCTTCCCAGGCTGCCGCCTTCCCCTGACGGCGCGGGGTCAGTGTCTGACAATGTTTCTCATTCCGTCCCGGTCCCCGGACAGATATTTTTTCAGATTTTCCCCGGTGATGCGCACCACCCGCTCAAAGGTCTCCGGAAGGAAGAAATTGCCGGCGCAGTGGGGCGTGATGATGGCGCGGGGAGCATCCCAAAGAGGATGATCGGCGGGAAGGGGTTCCGGCTCCGTCACATCCAGGGCGCATCCCGCCAGAGACCAGCCGGCGCGCAGCGCCTGATTCAGGGCCTGGCAGTCGACGGCGTCTCCCCGACCGGCGTTGATGAGGTAACTTCCCTTCTTCATCAGCTTCAGACGGCGCTCATCCATGAGATGGCGGGTCTGGGGCGTGCTGGGCAGGGACATGGCCACAAAATCCGCCCGGGGCAGCAGCTCATCCAGATCTTCCATAGGGCGGAGCTCATCCACGTAATCCGGTTTCTGGGAAAGATTTCTCCGCACACCGATGACATAGCTTCCCAGAGCTTTCATGCGTCGGGCATATTCCCTTCCGATATCTCCCAGTCCCAGAACCAGAGTGGTGGAATTCCATACAGAGGAGATGGCCCCCTCCGTCCGCCACAGCTTTTCCCTCTGATTTCCGGCATAGAGATCCAGTTTCCGGCAGAGGGCCATGGTCATGGCCAGCATGCCCTCAGACACCGCCAGGCCGTAGGCTCCCGTGGCGCAGGTGAGCAGCACCTCCGGGCGGAGAACGCCAGGCTTGCAGTAAGCGTCAGAGCCGGCGGAGTTTAACTGGATCCACTCCAGATGCTTCGCCTCCCCAAGAAGGTGGGGCGGAACATTTCCCAGAATGATGTCCGCGTCCGCCGCCTCCTCTGCTGTCACCGTCTCCCGGCTGGAGTAGCGGCATTCACATCCGGCGGCAATGGACTCCACATACTTCCGGTGGGACTCGTTAAACGGCATGAGAATCAGTATTTTTTTCATTGTTGACCATCCTTTCTTTCATTTCCCGCAGCTCATTCTCCAGCTCGCTTTCCAGGTGAAGAATCATTTTTGCTGAACTAATATAAATTCTACCGGCATCTGTGAGAACCAGGCCGCTGCGTTTCCTGACAAAAAGCGGTGTTCCCAGTTCCTCTTCAATTTTTTTGATGTGGCGGGAGAGAACAGGCTGGGATAAATAAAATTCTTCCGCCGCCTTTGATACAGATCCCTCTCTGGCCACCGCAACCATATATTCCAGTATTTTCGTATTCATATCACAGCACCTCCATGGGGCTCAGCTCTTTTATTATTTCTGTGATTTCACCTTTCACAGGAAACTCCCCATAAGTTTTGGTCAGCTGTCGGTATAAAAGAAATATAAGATATTTTTCCTCCTCTGTAAATACGTGAGTTTCTAAAGCCACAATGGAGATATTCGAATATGCAGGCTGCTCCAGCCTCAGCTGGGGAAGGTCGGAATGGGGATCATATCTGAAAAATCCCAGACCACATCCGGAACGGATCAGCTCTCTCTGCATGATGGGATTGGCCGATGCGTAGGCGACTGTCGGAACAAAGCCTGCTTTTTCAAAGCAGGGCATAATCTGATGATAAATGGCTGTTTTTTCCGTAGGCATAACAAAAACCTCATCCCGAAATTCCTCCAGCTTCACTCTGGGAAGCTTCTGAAATTCCTTGATCTGATGAGCTCTGCCGTGAAAAGGCGGCGTCATCAGAACCAATTCATTCTGGGTTAAAGGAATCTCTTGAATTCCAGAGCTATCTGCCGGATCGACAGTGGCCAAAGCAAACTGGATTTCCCCTTTTCGGAGCATTTCCAGAAGAGATGGGGTAAATCCTTCATGGTGGATTAATTCCGTCCTGGGATATCTGTTAAAAAAATCCAGCATGGCCCTCGCAAGCAAAGAAACGCCGCTGAAAGAAGAAACTCCTATATGCAGCACATGATCCGGCTGACAGGTCAAATTTTGAATGGTATTTCTGGTTCTTTCCATCACAGCGAGTATTTCTTTCCCATAGCGATAATAAACTTTTCCCGCTTCTGTCAGATATAAATGATTTCCTTTCCTGTCAAAAAGCTGCAGCTCTGTTTCTCCCTGTATTTTTAAAACATACTGGCTTAATGCCTGCTGCGAAATTCCCAGATTCCGGGCAGCTGCAGACAGATTTCCGCAGCGGGCAATGGCGATGAAATAGTTCAG